>Ga0209510_1000068_pt1 | contig 155563 bp, 139 predicted proteins | sample BiotimSIPDNA_FD_185749 | JGI IMG/M metagenome (GOLD analysis project Ga0209510, IMG submission 185749) | Anaerobic biogas reactor microbial communites from Washington, USA - Biogas_R1 time_0 SIP DNA (SPAdes) (version 2) | ecosystem: Engineered > Bioreactor > Anaerobic > Unclassified | place...
TTAGGGGTTAGCTAGGTAATCGATGCACCGGGCTTGAACGAAGTGAAAGCGGCACCTTGAGGTGCAGCAAGTAAAAGACCCTTATAGGGTCAGGTCAAGCCACCCGCTATGCGGGTGGTCTTGACTTTTATTTTTATAATCGCGAATCAGGTCAAATCTAATGCGAAGACTTCCGAAAGCCAATTGATAACAACCTCAAGAAAAGGGGAGGGTTTTTCTTGATGGGGTAAATGCCCCGCTCCTTCGATGACTGCCAATGTTGCATTGGGCTGGACTTTCGAGAGACCTTCTGCATTTTTATGGCTCATGAGCGGATCGTGTTCACCCCTAATGACCAGGGTTGGCGTTGTCAATTGCGTTAGTTGATCAAGCAAATTAGATTGGGACATCTTCACCCAGGGGTAAAGATTACGCAGCGAGGAAAAATACGCCCTTCTTTGACCATTATTCCAAACACGCTGATTGACACGTTGAAAAAGAAAATCTCGATCTTGTCCGGGCAACTTATCAAGGTCAAAATATACACTCCGCAAAGAATCATAAGCTGCAGCTGGATCTTTTCGCAACCTTGTGTAAAGCCATTCACCAAGCAAAGGAATTTTCATCAGTGACAGTCCCTTATCACCTATAGACTCCACCTGGAGCAGGGCACCACCTACCAAAATCAGTCCATGAAACTTCTGTGGGTATTTGAGCGCCAATGAATGTGCAAGAATTCCCCCCATGGAACTGCCCATTAATATGATTTCTGACAGGTTCAATTGATCCGACAATCCCAATACAGAATTCATCATCAATTTTGGTGAGTAATCTCGATCTGGTTTATCAGAACGACCAAATCCTGGAAGATCAAAAGCGATAACACGGAAGAACCTGGCAATCGGGTTGAACACATGTCGCCAGGTATCGGCTTCATCGCCCAATCCATGGATCATGATCAAAGGTTTTTTATCAACATCGCCCGAATCGTAAACAAACAAATTGAGTTCAAGATTAGGGATGGTGATTGTTTTCCCAAAGCCTTCAAGTGAAGGCCAGGACTGCATCCTTTGTTGGTATCGTTCACGGTTATTCATATACCATCCTCACACACATGTTAATTTGTGCACCACATGAAAACGATTGCTAAATCGAGTTTGGGATTGAAAAAGCTCTTAATATCCAGCATCAAGATCGACCCTGTTTGGAATAGGTAAGCCGAGATTTGCAGCATTTAATAACTTGGCAAGCGCCTGTGCACGCTGCCGCTCAACTTCATCAACCATCCCGCCTCGATGCGGACTGAGTATGAAATTTTCGAGCTCACCAAAGGGGACATCAGCGGGGGGTGTATTTGCATGCTCTTCTTTCGAATCAGGGTAGGTGTACCATACATCGCTTCCTGCTGCTAATAGATGTCCATTTTTGAGAGCATTGTACAAAGCATATTGATTAACAACTGGACCTCGCCCGATATTGACCAAAATGCTCCCTCTGGGCATCAGCATGAGTTCTTTTTCACCGATCAAATCCTCGGTTTCCCTGGTGAGGGGGAGAGTGATCAGGAGGACATCAGCCTTTGGGAGCAGTTGATGCAAATGATCATTTGTGAATACTTGAACATCCAGTTCCACTGGCTGTCTCTCCAGGTGCTTTCGTGTAGCGATAACCTTCATGCCCAATCCAAGGCAGTAACTGGCGAGTGCCTGCCCAATCTCGCCGAATCCCAGGATAAGTGCGGTCTTTCCCCGTAACAAGACCGCTTTTCTCATTCTATATCGGGTTGTCCAATCATTCATCCGTAAAGCCTGATCCATTGGCACGAGGTTTTTTGCTGCTGCCAGTAAAAGCGCGAAGCCCAATTCAGCTGTGTTGTACTTGTTGTGGTGCAAATTATGAAGGCTGATATGTGGATATTGTCGCATAAACTTGATGACTTCTGTTGAAACACCTGCCCATGGGATAATCACTGCCCTCAACTTTGGACTATTTTCAATCCAGTCTTTGTTGGGCGAAGAGTGGATGAGTATTTCATATTCAGCGGGTTCAGGTTTTTCTTTCCCTGCTGTAATTATGATATCATTCCCGAGAAGTGGCTTCAACTCAGTAAAGAATTCAATTTCACTCAATCGATCAAAATGTACATGAAGTGCCATATAACTCCTTATATCGTAAGGATAATCGTTTAGCATTAATTTTACTGTTGAAGCGTGTCAATTGAAAGTCCTGCCAAATCAAAACTATGCATACTCGGATATCTTATCCATTATAATTGGTATGTTTTTTATTTTATTTTACCAAATGCATAATCAGGACCTAAGTTTATTAAAAAGATTAGCACGGCAGCTGTTAGCCGAGTTTCAATTGCGTGAATTTATTTTTTGCTGGACATATAATTTTGGTATACTTATATCTCAGGGAATTAAGGTCAATCCAAAGAAAGGATCCGTTAATGTTGTTACCGACCATTATGTATTCAGTTTCAACATCTGGCATCTTTTCAGACCCGGGAAAAATTGTTAACCATCAACAGAATCGATTATGAAATAACAGGAGGTATGCGATAAGCGATTTTTTGTCAATCCAAATCTTTTGGTTCTAACTTAATTAACAAGGAATAGGAGAAAAGGTAAATGAAGAAAAAAGTACTATTAGGCTTAACTGTTTTACTCTTTGTTGCATCACTGCTCACTGGATGTGTCCAGGCACCAATTGCTGAGGAGCCAGAAGCGGAAGCTCCCGTAGCTGAGGATGAAGAAGGTCCATTTCGAATCGCTTTTGTGTATATTGGCCCTCCTGGTGACCTCGGTTGGTCATATGAACATGATCGCGGTCGTTTAGCGCTTGAAACAGAATTTGGTGATCGGATTGAAACAACCTATATCGAAAATGTTGAGGAAGGTCCTGATTCAGCTCGTGTAATGCGTGATTATGCACAACAAGGCTATGATATGATTTTTGCAACCTCCTTTGGCTACATGGATCACATGGCTGAGGTTGCAGCTGAATTTCCGGACGTGATCTTTGAACATTGTTCTGGATATAAGACTGCAGATAATATGGCAACATACTTCGGCAGGATCTATCAACCTCGCTATCTCTCGGGTATAGTCGCCGGTTCAATGACCGAGAACAACAGCATCGGTTATGTGGCAGCTATGCCAATTCCTGAAGTTATTCGCGGTTTGGATGCTTTCACATTAGGTGTCCGCTCCGTCAATCCTGAGGCTACGGTAAGTGTGGTCTGGACTAACACCTGGTACGATCCTGTTGTTGAGCGAGAAGCAGCAGTTGCGCTTTTGGATCAGGGTGTGGACATCATTGCTCAGCATCAAGATACGACTGAACCGCAAAAAGCAGCTCAGGAACGAGGCTTTGTGAGTATTGGCTACGATTCAGACATGGGTCAATTCGTTGGTGATTCGGTTCTGACAAGTGCAATGTGGAATTGGGAAACCTACTATATTGACACTGTCGGAAAAGCGCTGGATGGCACATGGGAGACTCATCAATATTGGGGCTCATTGGACGATGATGTTGTTCGCCTTGCTGAATTCAGTGAACGTGTACCGGATGATGTTATCGCCCTTGTTGAAACAGCTCAGGCAGAAATCCTTGGCGGCGATGATGTCTTCTGTGGTCCCATTGCCAACCAGGATGGAGAAATCATTGTTCCTGAGGGCGAGTGCATGAGTGACAGTGATATGTTAAACCTAGACTGGCTTGTTGAAGGTGTGATTGGGTCGATTAATTGATAATTTGAAAGTATGGGGGTAAAGCACTTGCTTTACCCCCATTTTAATCATTTTAATTGATCATTAGTCACTATTAGATAAATTTATATGAATAATCAGCGACAGCACACAGTCCTTGAAATGCGAGGGATCACGAAACGATTCCCAGGCGTTGTTGCCAATGATCATATCGATCTTGAATTACAGGAAGGCGAGGTCTTGGCGCTTTTGGGAGAAAATGGCGCTGGAAAAAGCACATTGATGAATGTGCTGATTGGACTTTACCGACAGGATGAAGGCGAAATATATTTGCGGGGGGAGAGAGTTGAGATCCATTCCCCCAGTGACTCGGCAAATCTTGGCATCGGGATGGTGCATCAGAACTTCAAACTTGTGCGAACCATGACAGTCGCAGAGAACATCATTTTGGGTCTGAAGGACCTGCCTTTTGTACCCAATATACGTGAGATTTCTGAAAAAATCCGGTCACTATCTGAACGTTATCACCTTAAAGTCGATCCTTTAGCGTATATTTGGCAGTTGAGTGTCGGTGAGCAGCAGCGTGTTGAAATCTTGAAATTAATCTACCGAGGTGCGCAAATTTTGATTCTGGATGAACCAACCGCTGTATTGACTCCGCAGGAGTCAACAGAATTGGAGGGCATACTCAAGATTTTGACCTCAGAAGGGAAATCCGCCATCTTCATAACGCATAAGATGGATGAGGTCATGGTCTTTTCTGACCGAGTTTTAGTTTTGCAAAAAGGAAAATTGATTGCTTTACGAAGCACATCAGGAACCTCACCACAGGAACTGGCACGTTTGATGGTGGGACGGGATGTGCTTTTCAGGTTAGAAAAAGAGCCCTGCCAGCCAGGTGATGTTGTTCTTGAAGTCAGGAATGTGAAAATTTCTGATGACCGCGGTTTACCTGCGCTGAAGGATATATCACTTAAAATCAGGGGAGGTGAGATCCTGGGGATCGCTGGTGTCGCCGGAAATGGACAGGGACACCTTGCAGAGGTGGTGACAGGGCTTAAGAGACCCCAGGAGGGACAAATCATTCTAAACGGTCACGATGTAACCCGCTCTTCTTCATTGGAAATGATCCGTTCAGGCGTCAGTTATATCCCTGCCGATCGGATCGGGATGGGAACCGTTGAGAATATGGCAGTTGCAGATAACCTTGTTATGAAGGGTTATCGAAAAGAACCGATCAGCATAAAAGGCATCCTCAATCCAAAGCAGATCACAGAATTTGCACAAAGGATGATCAATCTTTTCCGGATCACAACCCCCACACCGGCAACGAGAATTAAATTCCTTTCCGGCGGCAATATTCAGAAAACAATCCTGGCACGGGAAATTGATGCCTGCAACGGTCTCCTTGTTGCAGTTTATCCATCCAGGGGATTGGACGTGGGAGCGACTGAATCCGTACGCAAGATGCTGCTTGCACAACGCCAGCAAGGACGTGCTGTGTTATTGATTTCAGAAGATTTAGACGAATTAACTTCCATTTCTGACCGAATCTCAATTATGTTTGATGGCAGGATTATGGGCACAATCTCTTCTGATGAGGCAGAGGATGAAATGTTGGGATTAATGATGGCTGGCATCCCCTATGAGCAGCTTCCTTCTGAAAACGCATCATAATGTATACCCTCTGTGGAGCCATATATGAGAATCTTATTTGAGAAACGACAATCAATTTCACACAGGGCGATCATAACTGTTCCAATTGTCTCATTTCTTGTTGCTCTTCTTTTAGGTGCCGTTTTACTTCTTGCATCGGGGGCGGATCCGATCAAAACCTATGCAGCAATGGCAAAAGGCACCTTTGGTTCAATGTATTCTTTTTCAGAAACATTGGTCAAAGCGATCCCATTGATGCTCACCGGCCTCGGCGTTTCCATTGCTTTTAGAATGCGGTTTTGGAATATTGGAGCTGAGGGGCAATTTGTGTGGGGTGCGATTGCTGCCAGTGGCACAGCACTTTTCCTTAACGAATATATCCCATCCTGGCTACTTCTGCCTTCTGTAATTATGGCTGGGGTCATTGCAGGCGCGATTTGGGCGGGCATTCCAGCAATTTTGAAGGCTTACATTGGCGTTGACGAAACGCTGACAACTTTAATGTTGAATTATGTAGCGATTTTATTTGCGCAATACCTCTATTATGGACCATGGCGCGATCCTGAGGGATATGGTTTTCCCGGCACGGCTCTTTTCCCCGAATCAGCCTGGCTGCCAAGGCTGTTTGGACGCGCCCATTTCGGATTAATCTTTGCGATTATTGCTGCAATTATTTTATGGTTCATTTTCCTCCGCACTCGCTGGGGGTTTGAATTGAAAATCATTGGTGAGAATCAAACCGCGGCAAAATACCTGGGTATTAAGATTGCCAGAAATATTGTTTTAGCACTTTTTCTTTCCGGCGGATTAAGTGGATTGGCTGGCGCGGCAGAGGTTGCTGGAGTCTCCAGACGGCTGCAAACTGGCTTAGCCCTCGGGTATGGCTATACGGCCATAATTGTCGCATGGATGGCACAATTACGCTCAATACCTGTATTATTTGTTGCCATATTACTCGGTGCGTTAATAGTTGGGGGTGACCAGGTTCAAATGGTGATGAATTTACCCTCATCGGTTGGGTTGGTTTTACAGGGTTTGCTGTTATTTCCAATGTTAGCCGGGAGTTTGTTCACGGAATATCGTTTGCGTCTCATCCGTCCTGAGAGAGAAAATTCTCAAATTGACGCAAAGGTGGAATCATGATAGCCCTTCTCTCTTCAATTTTAGCAATTACACTGCGGGCAGGTACATCCTTGGTCTATGCAACATTGGGAGAAATTTATACAGAAAATTCGGGTGTCCTCAACCTCGGATTGGAAGGGATGATGCTTCTAAGTGCGGCGGCAGGATTTGCAACCGCGTACTACAGTGATTCTGTTTGGTTGGGTTTTTTAGCTGCCATTTTTATTGGTGCCATATTGGCGGCTATTCATGCTTTTCTTAGTGTTACCATGCGAGCTAATCAGGTGGTGAGTGGATTGAGCATTACCCTTTTCGGCACAGGCCTCGCCTCATACCTGGGTCAGCAATTGGGACCCGAATCGAACAACCATTACTTGGCTGGATTGATTGGACCAAAGCTGCAAACCATAAAAATTCCCCTTTTGAGTGACATTCCTGTGCTCGGGTCACTCTTTAACCAGGATATTTTAACCTACATAATTTACTTATTGGTCCCCCTCGCATGGTTTTACCTTTACAAAACGCGTAATGGCTTGAACCTTAGATCGGTCGGCGAAAATCCACAAACGGCTGATGCAATGGGGATCAACATAACAAAAACACGCTATCTTTACACGATTTTGGGTGGTGTTTTGGTAGGGTTGGGTGGTGCGCATCTATCCCTTTCCTATACACCGGGTTGGTCAGAAAATCTTACTGGCGGTCGTGGATGGATCGTGATCGCTTTGGTGATATTTGCCATGTGGAACCCTGGAAGAGCATTTTTAGGTGCTTTGTTGTTTGGGGGCATAAACGCGGTTCAATTTCGGCTTCAGGCAGCTGGAACGACCATTCCAGCATCATTTCTCAACATGATGCCTTATATTATGACCGTGATTGTTCTGGTGATCATCACCTGGTGGGAAGCGCTAAGCAAGCGGATTGGAGCACCTGCGGCATTAAGCAAGCCGTATATGCGAGAAGATAAGTAAATATCATTCAGATATTTTCCGAAATTGTTAACCATTTGTTAGCCTTATTATATTTGACATGCTGAAAGAATAACTATATAATCATCCAGGTTTATAAAAAGTAGAAGTAATTGTGATTTATTAAAATGGATAAATTTCATGAGTTTCAGATGCCGATTGAAGATGACCCTGAGGGGCATTTTTTTGATTTAACAATCGCGCAGAACAAACCTTGAAATTAATCATCATTGAAAAATAAACAGGGTCACCGTTCTGTGACCCTGTTTTGTTTTTAGGGATTTATCTGAAAGGATTTTATAATAATGCTCGATTTTATCACACAGAGTTTATTTTTAGCTATTATCTTTGGCGTGATTTCAATCGCAATACTGGTTTACTCATCAAATGTTGCTGTAACAAAATTGACGGGTTTAGCAGGATATTTTCGATTATCCACGACCTTCATGGGGGTTACCGTGGTCTCAATTGCGACAAGTATTCCTGAGATCGCAGCACACTATACAGCTTCTTTTGGTATTTTGGGTAAATCTTTGAATTATGAGGTCAGTTCAGCGGTGGTTTTGGGGGCAAATATCGGCTCTGATGTCATCCAACAAACCTTAATTATGGGTTTGGTGGTTTTGCTGGCAGGCGGATTGCAATTTAGGCGTTACTTTCTTTGGAAAAGCATGATCCCAATGATTGTCACAACAATTATGTGTATCGTCCTGGGAATTGATGGCACTTATTCCCGATTGGATGGTGCGATCTTATTTGGTTCTTTCCTGGCGTATATGTATTATCTTTATCTTGATGAACGCAAACATTACAAAGAAAAAGATCACGGTTTTGGGGAGGAAGGGGAAATTCCCGAAGGCGTCCCGCAAACAGCAAAACAAGCCACGATTGATGGCGTGATTGCTGTTTTGGCTTTGCTCTTCACTGTTGGAAGCGCTATGATCGCCCTCCAGGTTACAGAGGTCGTCGTTGGAAAGACTGGTATTGGTGGTTCACTGATCGGTGTGATAACACTGGGTGTTGCCTCCGCCTTACCCGAATTAATTACAGCATTGTCTGGTGTTCGCAATGGAGATAGCGGCATTTCGTTGGGGACGCTTGTTGGAAGTAATATCACGAACCCTTTGGTTGCCATTGGCGGCGGTGCAATCGTAAGCACTTACTGGGTGCCCAGGCCGCTTGTTCTCTGGGATTTACCCTGGGAAACGCTTACAGGCGCAATTTTGTGGGTGGTTTTATGGTTCAATAAAGGCAAAATTGGGAAATGGGGTTCAATTTATTTGATCGCGCTGTATTTTGTTTACCTTCTCTCAAGAATGGTATTCTTTGCTGTGGACTGATCCCATCCATAATTTACCCGAAAATGATTTGCGAAGCACTGAGAGCTGGCTGAATGATTATCCTCTTGGTGCTTTTGGTATGATGAACCAAAAAACTAAATAGGGTATGAGACCGGGCAGACCGCCAGGCAGTAAAAGCAAGAAAAAGGCTAAACGAAACCAGAAAGCGCTGATCCCAAAAAATTCACCAAGACCACCGCATACACCGGCAATAACACGGTTGTGACGTGATCGTCGTAGTTTGCTGATATTTTCACTCATAGAATATCCTTTCTTTACTCTATCTACGAGAATCAAGATGGATAGTCGCGACGATCTTCGTCATTTTGCTGTTTTTTATTGGTCAGGTCGAAAATGATTAATTTACGATCCTTATGCTGACCCCATTATTACTCTGAACTTTGAAAATGTTGGGAACTAAGCCCATTTTTGTGGCATAAGTTTCATTAACTTTCTTAATAAATACGTTAACATCCTCGCCAATGATCAACGCCAGTGCGCAGCCGCCAAATCCAGCACCGGTCATTCGAGCCCCCAAACAGTTGGGCTGTTTTTGTGCGATTTCAACCATCGTGTTGAGAGCGTCGCTGGAAACCTCGAAATCATCCCGGAGACTTGCGTGACTTTGATTAATGAGATGTCCCATGATCGTCTGATCACCAGAACGCATGGCATCACAAAAAGACAACACTCGCTCATTTTCTGTAATGACATGCATCGCTCGCCGGTAATGGATCGGATCCATTATTTCTGATGCTTCTTTGAGAGAGCGCAGGGAGGCTTCACGTAAAGTTGATACACCCAGGAACTCAGCAGCCAGGTAGACCTCGTCATGGCGGGTATTGTAGTCAGAGCTGGATAGCTTTCGCCGGGTCATGGTATCCATCACCACAAATTGGATGTCTGGAGGGATGGGAATATACTTAAATTCCAGGGATTGGCAATCCAACAAAACGGCATAACCTGCCTTACCACCTGCAGAAATAAGCTGATCCATAATGCCCACATTAACACCGACCCAACCGATTTCAGCTTTCCTTCCAAGAACAGCCATTTGGGTAGGGGAGAGATCAAGATTATTTGAAATACTGAATGCTTTGAGTGCGGCGATTTCAAGTGCTGCAGATGAAGAAAGTCCAGCACCAACAGGTATTGTTCCAGAAATGACACCGTCCCAACCTTTAAGAGAATAACCCTCTTCTTTAAGTATCCAAGCAATACCTTTGATGTATTCGATCCATCCTTCACCATCTTTATTGAATGAAGTCAGATCAATTTCCTTTTTCTCGTCGAAATCCATGGAATAAACACGGACAATCGAATCTTCCCGGGGTCTCATTGCTATGGATATGGCAAGATCAATAGCAACAGGTAAGACAAACCCATTAGAATAATCCGTGTGTTCCCCAATGAGATTGATCCTGCCCGGGGCAGAGATAAGGGAGGAGGGTTTTTCCCGGAAAAAATTTAGATATGTCTGGATCATTGGATCGTGGACAATTTCAGACATAGGCTTTCTCCTCAATACTTTTGTGATTAATCGGTAAATCTTACCTAAGACACGAAAATTTTACTATGATTCAGGACAGCAATGATCACCTTCTCATTTTGCATGACTTTCGTTCAATTAGAACTGGATCCAATTTGATGATTTGATTCGGTGATCGTTTCGTATTAATTTGCTCCAGAAGCAGCCTGACACCGGTTCGTCCCAACTGCTCTATGGGCGTATCTATCGTGGTTAGGGGAGGGTCTAGATATTTACACATAGGAGTGTTACCATAGCCAACAATGGAAATATCCTTCGGAACACTTAACCCTGCTTCTTTCAGTGCGAAAATTGCGCCCAATGCCATTTGATCGCTTTGAGCAAAAACTGCGCTGAAGTTTTTACTCTCAGTTAACAAGCGTGACATCTTGTGATATCCTGACTCAGCGGTCCATTCACCGCGTAAGATCAAACCAGGATCAGGTTCTACCCCCTTCTCCTTGAGCGCTTTGCTGTACCCTGCCAGTTTTTTCCGCAAGCTTTCCTCATGTGGTGGACCTTCAATAAGAACAATATTCTCATGGCATAGATCGACTAGGTATTGTGCTGCCAGATAACCACCTAACTCATCGTTGATTAGGACAGCGGGGACTTCTTCTTCGACAGGTGTGCTGCCTAAATAGACAATTGGAATACCTTGTTCGATCAGAGGAACTAGATAGCGGGATCTGCCATCATCATTTGGTTTGATCATCAACAGACCGTCCACACGACGGTCTGTCATTTCCTCGATAATTATCTTTGCCCTGTCTGCTGTTTCTGCAGCACCTGTGAAAAGGAAATAACCATTTTCGTAAGCTTCAGCTTCTATTGCTGGGATAATTTTTGAAAATTCGTGTTCCGGGAGGGGAGGTAAGATGCATCCCAGGGTCATGGTCTTACCCTTCATCGATCGTGCTATCGGGTTTGGTCTGTATCCCAAACGCGCGATCACTTCATGAACTCGCTTACGGGTATCTTCGGCAACATCCGTCTTCTCATTAATAACCCGTGAGACAGTTTGCACAGAAACGCCTGCAATTTTTGCCACATCTTTTATCGTGACCCTGTATCTTCCCATTTTTACTGCCTTTGGTATACCAAAATTCCTGTTATCGTTCCCGAGACCGTTCCCGTGAACGATAACAATATCATATCAAATTGTAAATCAGTTTGTCAATGATGTGTTTCGTTATTTGTGTAAAAAGTTCTTTGCCAAAACAGGAGCATTGATCTATATGTCAATGCTCCTGTTTTGGTTTGTTTTTTTTTGTTGACTTTTGGTGTGCGCGAATGGAAACATAATATTACATCGTGTTTTGAATGAATTCGTGCAGGTCTTTTGAAAGCTTCTGGAGTGAAGGAATGTGAAGATACATCATATGCCCTGCTTCATAGTAGGTCATTTTAATATTTGCTTGTTGTTCCTTAGGCAGTTGAATGTGTTTGAAGGTGTATTCTGTCGCCAAAAACGGGGTTGCAAGATCAAAGTAGCCATTACATACAATCACCTTCAATCCCGGGTGCATTTGAAAACCCTTACGAAGGTCCTGGCCGGTATTGACATAATGGTTTTGATAATCTTCATATTTCCACGTTTGATTTAGCGAAGTGAGGATCTCGTAGGGAAGGTCGGTCTCATAATTTAGATCTTTTCTCAGGTAATCGTACATCGTGGCTGTGTAAGGCCCGAGTGTAGCCGCATAACTTGGGTCAACCTCGTGTGTTTCACCAACGCTATCTCTGTCAAAACCCTTATAACGGCTGTCAAGTCGACCGATGGTTATCCCTTTATCGCGCAAAAGCTCTTTACAAAACCGATGGATATTGATCCGAAGGTCTGTGCCTGAAATGTACTGTTCAGAAAGCCCAGTAAACTGTGCTAATTTCTTGATGATCTCCTTTCGTTCTGGGTCTTGCAGATCGTTTCCCTTCATCAATGCAAGCATGTACTCGTTCAATGCAAAATCACGCGTTTCTTGAATCGTTTTTTCGAGATCAGCCTGCAAATCTTCAGATAGTTTTTTGTGATACCAGGCTGTAGCAGCATATGAGGGCAAGTATAGTATGAAAGGAAGATCATTTCCTTCGTCAAATCGGGCGGTAATGAAGTTGAGAATCGAGGAAATGAACATAATGCCATTCAGATACATCCCGTGGCGTTGATGCAAGTAACCCGCCAGTCCAGCCGCCCGTGTTGTCCCATAACTCTCACCAATCAAGTATTTCGGTGAAAGCCAGCGTTGATTGCGAGTTGTCCAGACTCGAATAAATTCACCCACGGATTCGATATCTTTTTTAACATCGTGGAATTGCTCTGCTTTTTCTTTGGGAACAGGACGGCTGTACCCCGTACTGACCGGATCGATGAATACGAGGTCAGAGATATCAAAAAGTGAGTACGCATTATCGACAAGCTGATAGGGTGGCCCGATGGGTTCTCCTTCATCACTCATGAATACACGTTTGGGGCCGACCAACCCAAGATGCATCCATACGGATGAAGACCCGGGACCGCCATTGAAAGAAAAGGTCACCGGGCGATCTTCTTTTTCGGCATCTTTCGTGTAGGCGATATAGAAAATACTGGCTTTCTGTTTTTCGCCTTCATCAAAATCCTCATCTTTCAAAACAATGGTGCCTGTCGTGACGGTATATTCGATGTCCTGACCGTGCAATCTGATTTTATGATGGGTTACAGATTGTTTTTCCTCAACATTGGGTGAGGTTGGTTTTTCGGACGTATTTTTCTCTGAATCTAATTTGTCATCAGCCATTTATTCATCCAAGTCTAATCTTTCTTTAGATTTTAATTTTTGAAATTTTATTCCAATCCACATCATTGATACTTGAAACGATTGTATCTGCTATGCCTGTCATTGCATTTCTTTTTATGGGATCGGTTGTTACCCCTATCAAAACGGATTCAACCTCGATCCCGAGTTGGTTGAGTATATTGCAAGCTGAATGCACACTTTGAAGTCCGTTTACGGAATCTTCAAAGACCCAAATTTTACTGCCATGATAGAAATCCCAATCTTCTGTATTTCCTATTTGTTTCCAGGCTGCTACAGCCAAATCAACCGCACTTACGTCTTTATTTCCTAAAATCATCTGTAACAAGCCTAAAGTATGCACAGGATGCGGTTTTAGAAATGATATCGACTGATAATCACATTTTTCACGGGCATACCAGGTTAATAAACCCGTGGCAAGCACGGGTAAATCGTCGAATTTGATCAGGTTTACCCCAATTTCAGCCTCAGGTGGGCTGATATGTCCTTTCGGAGAGCGGCTCGGTCGGTTTGTCATGATGCCAGCGTAATTTTCAGCTTTGCTCAACCATTTACAAAACTTGTCATGGTTTTCGCTGGATAATATCGGTATGTCATCTGTAAATAAGAAACCATCTGATTTTGTTTGAGGCTCAAGGCCGTACGTTTTATAATACAAATCGCTGCCTAAAACACTTTCCTGATGCGCAGGCAGAGTGGGGGATTGGTAAATATCTCTGCAATGAAACAGAATTTTCTTCAGGTGTTGCTGCTGCTCTTCATCAATCCATGGGTGACCTCTAATGATCCATTCATAAGCGAATTCGCCCGGAAAAGATCCTTGTAAAGGTATTGAGCTTAAGAAACGATCAAAGAGACTAGACTCTATAAGAAGCAGATGGAGTGATGCTGATGCACCATTGAGCCTGGCTGCAGGATTCTTTTTCCAAACTTCCACAAGCAATAAAGCAGCACAAATAGCAAGCGAATCCCATTCATTTGTGATGTGTAATGCTTCAAATTGTGAAATTTGTTGTTCACTCAGATCAACATTAGGAGCACCCAGAGCGACTGCAGTTCGTCGGACAGAAGCGCGAAGCGCCTTGCGATAACCGCCAGACTTCAACAAAACGCCATCCATATCAAATAAAATAATTTTCTTAGCCATATCCATAGTGTTGATCGATATTTTTTGGTTTTATGCCCGTGCCAGTCCTTATGATTGATAAACGATTCGGGAGCACATTTGTCAATTATACACAAAATAATTTGAGTGCCGTGTCGATAGTTTATTGACAGGTGAAAAACTGGCTTTTTGAATAATTATGGAAGGAATCAGCGGACAGCATTCCAGTGTATACTGTGGTCATGATTGTAATAAACGGCCTGATCGAACGGATCACGTATTATAACGAAGAAAATGGTTATACGGTCCTGAAACTGCGTCCTGAATCGGGCGAAAAGCAAAATAATCCCGGGCTGGATCTTGAAGGATTGTTGACGGTAGTCGGGAATCTGCCTGCACTTTCACCAGGAGAGAATGTCCGTTTTCAGGGCGATTACAGCACACACCCAAAGCATGGTCTGCAATTTAGGGCTGACCATTGTGAAAAATTGACACCTGTCACCCTTGAAGGGATCGAGCGTTATCTCGGTTCCGGGTTGATCAAGGGCATCGGTCCGCAGCTGGCAAAACGGATCGTAAAACATTTCAGGGGTGAAACACTTGAAATCATTGAGCGAAACCCCCGTCGTTTGGCTGAAGTGCCTGGTATTGGACCAGATCGAACAGAAAAGATCGTCAAAGCCTGGGAAGAGCAGCTTCAAATCAAAGAAATTATGCTCTTTCTTCACGGAAATAAGATCAGCACCAACCTGGCGGTGAAGATCTATAAAACCTACGGCGATCAATCCCTGGATATTGTTCGCCAAAATCCCTATCAACTTGAACAGGATATTTATGGTGTCGGCTTCAAAACAGCTGACCGGATTGCGCAAAATTTGGGTTTACCGCAAGACCATCCTTCCCGGATTGAGGCGGGGATCGTTTATGCGATCAATGCCATGGTTGAAGATGGCCATGTATATGTGCCGCGCGAGCAGCTTATCAATCGATCGACAGATCTATTAGCTGTTGAAGCGGCGAAGGTTGTCCAGGGTATAGAACGACTTGAATTACAGGACAGGATCAAACGAGATATCATTCGGCAATATTCAGCGGATTTGGATGATATTACTGAAACTGAGCCGGTGCTTTACCTTACACCTTATTTCTACAGTGAAATTGGCCTAGCCGACAAACTGGATCAAATGATGAATCACGCCGTGAGCCCAAAACAAGGTCAGTTGGGATTGGGCTCAAATGAACTCTCAAGCGAGCAAAAACACGCCATAGAAACAGCCCTGATCAGTCCAATTAGCATCATTACAGGTGGCCCGGGGACGGGAAAAACCACCTGTTTAAAAGCATTGATCCAACAAATTGAAGAAAATCAGTTGCGCTATGCCCTGGCTTCGCCCACCGGCAGAGCTGCAAAAAGATTGTCGGAGGCCACGTCTCGACCGGCATGCACGATTCATCGCCTGCTTGGCTTCAACCCAGGGAGTGGATTTCAGTTTAATGAGAAACGGCATTTAAATATTGACTTTCTGATCATCGACGAGACTTCGATGCTGGATCTATTGTTGGCATACAGCCTAATGCGTGCGGTCAAACCAGGAACGCAGGTGCTATTTGTGGGTGATGTGGACCAATTGCCATCGGTTGGGGCAGGGGATGTCTTACGAGACTTGATCAAGTGCGAACGAATACCGGTGATGCGGTTGACAAAGATCTTCAGACAATCGGCGGATTCACTGATCATTCAAAACGCTCATCACATCAATCAGGGACAGATGCCTAATTTTGCGGGTTCGAGCAATGGCGATTTCTTTTTATTCCCCGCAGAAGATGCCGATAAAGCAGCTGAATGGGTTGGTGAGTTGGTTTCCGCTCGCATTCCTGATAATTTTGGCGCTCATCCAATTGATGAAATACAGGTGCTGACGCCAATTTATCGCGGCGCTGCAGGTGTGGATGCTTTGAATCTCAAGCTACAGGGTTTGCTAAACCCGCCTTTGAAGGACAAGGTTGAAATTAAACTCTTTGGCCGGGTTTTTAGAATCGGTGATAAAGTCATGCAAATTCGGAATAATTACGACAAAGATGTTTACAATGGGGATATCGGCGTCATTAAAGACATCAATAGAATTGATCAAAGCATTGATATCTTAATCGATCATGAACGTGAGGTCCGCTATGACTTCAGCGAAGCCGATGAGTTGGTTCTGGCTTACGCAGTCTCAGTTCACAAATCCCAGGGATCTGAGTTTCCGGTGATTGTGATGCCTGTCCTGACACAACATTACATCATGCTTCAGAGGAATCTGATTTACACCGGTGTAACCCGGGCAAAAAAGACCTGTGTTATCGTTGGAAATTCCAAAGCCATCCGGATTGCGATCAACAATGACAAGGTATCTCAGCGATATTCTAACCTGGCCTATCGGATAAGGGCTAAATCGAAAGCGAAACTGGATTTCTAAATATTGAAAGGGAGAGTGATATGATGCAAGAGAATTTAGGAACAAATATTCCGGTTCATTTTGAGAGGATCACTTCACTAAACGTTCTGGATGTGTGTCAATTATCTGACGCCTTGTCCGATGAACAACGAAAAGTGGTTGCAGATAATGCGATTTCGATAGCAGAGGGAAGTGTGTCGGAAAATGCATGGATGCGGGCAATTTATGTTGATAAAACACTGGTAGGATTCATTATGCTTCACATCGGCTCAGATTGGGCAGATGGCATTGATTGCCCGGGAGTTTTTCTATGGCGCTTTATGATCGCAAAGCCGTACCAGGGAAAAGGTTATGCCAGGGCTGCCATCAAATTCCTGATCGCTTAGATGCGGTCTTTGGGCATTCGTGAATTGTATACAAGTTATTGTTTAGGTGAAGCAAGCCCATCAGCGTTTTATGAAAAATTGGGATTCAAACCAACGGGTGATCATTACGGAGACGAACCTGAGGTAATGCTAAAGATTGAATGAGGGCTAATGATGGCTTTTTGATCTTTTTACCAAGATCTATTTAGTAGAAGAGGCAGGCATGAAGGTAAATATGGTTCTTTATTCTCATACTGGGCACACCATGCGTGTGGGAGAACTAATTTCACAAGTATTACATTCTAATGGGATTGAAGTTCTAATAAACCGATTAGAAACCGTAGAGCGCCTAAATTTTCAGGCATTATCAGTGAGGACGAAAGAGATACCGCTGATTGAAGGGTATGATGTGATTATTTTAGGGACTCCCGTGCACGGTGGTAGGATGTCGGCACCATTACGGTTTTTTATCGATGAAACGCCATCTTTTGAAAATATTCCTTTTATAGTCTTTGCGACTCATTTATTTCGAAGAGGTTGGGGCGGGACCCAAACCATCCAGTCGGTTCGCAAATTGTGTGAAGGCAAGGGCGGCATCTTCCTCGGGGCAGCTGACGTAAAATGGCTGTCATTTTTCAGAGGGCAAGAAATTACGCACGCTGTAGACGATGTTTGGAAATTCCTAAAAAGGTCAAAATAATGCTATTATATATAAATATTTTATAATATACCAAAATTTATTTTAACTGGATAATAAATAATGATTATTTCGTATAGTATAGAGTCTGATTCAAAAATTACAGCCTATTTTGGTGGGTTGGGGCGTGGAAAAAGGCTGTGAATCAGATCGGCGTTCTCAATGAGCAATCGCTCCATGCAAAACTAAAGGCTTGGTATGCGGGTGAGCAAGGCCTAATTGAAGCCATGGTGGATGGCTATATCATTGATGTGGTCAGGGGTGAATGCCTGATCGAGATCCAAACATCAAATTTTTCAAAAATAAAATCCAAGCTAGCGAATTTAGCCAAGAACCACAGCGTAAAGCTTGTCTACCCGATTGCCAGGGAGAAATGGCTGCTTAAGCTTCCAAGGGATGAAAAGACAGGTCAAGTTCGGCGTAAATCACCCAAATCGGGTGATGTGTACGAAATCTTTGATGAGCTTGTCAGTTTTCCTGAATTGATACTGGAACCCCGGTTCTCAATTGAACTGGCATTAATACACGTAGAAGAGGTTCGAAGATATTCGGGTAACAAGCTCTGGAGGCGCAGCGGCTGGGAGATTGTAGATCGCAGGCTGATTCGGGTTGATGAAACGTTTCTGCTGCAAGATGCCAAATCTTTTTCACAACTTTTACCAAAAAATTTAACAGAAGGCTTTACAACAAGGGATTTGGCTGATTCTACGGGCATCTCATTTCGAAGCGCGCAAAAAGTTGTGTATTGCCTGCGTAAAATGGATGTCCTCAAAATTTGCGGTAAACGGGGACGATACAATTGTTACACTCGATCCCAGTAGAGATTTTTTCAATGATTATTGAAAAAATAGTTCAGGCAGTCTTTAGGGGCAAAACCGATATTCTTATGAATATAATAGTTTATGAGAATAACTGTTTTCAAAAACTATGCAATATTTACATGTTTTTCTCATAAGTGATCCGTCTTCGCTTGATGCTTAAGTGCTTCGTACATTCATGTTTTGTTTATATTAATCACATCCTCAAGAGCTCAGAAAATTATGTATCACTATTATTTAACGAGTTGTTACGAAAATTATTTGTTCGTGATCATCATCATTTATATGTCATATAGCTTCTAAAAGTAATTGTCTTATGAATTGGACGATTCACTTAATCAGGCTTTATGTTACATGTGTCATGTAAATTTTATACACATCTTGCTCCCCATTATTTATAACATTATCTTATTGATAGACTTCATGCCCGCATCTATCCCAACCAAGTAGTCAATCCATCTGAATTGAAAAACAGAATAATTTTATGAATTATTCAATAAAATATAAATTAAAAGTAATATATAGCAATTTTTGAATATTTTTAGTATGATCATTGTTTCTATTGCCATGTGTTGTCTGACGTATAATATTTTTGGTGAATTTTGAAAATTAGAATAATGGTATGATTGTCTCATGCAAATCCATTGGTAAGGTGGACGCTGATTGTAGGTATTCAGCGGCGTTGGGTTTTCCCATCGAAAAGGCCCGCCAAATTAGTCTAAAAGGAGACCACCTTTGTACCTGTGGCAAGAATTTCGACAGCCTACTTCCCTTCGTGAAGCAATTGAAGACCTCCAAAATTCGCCAATTCCTGTATATCCTATTGCAGGCGGGACAGATTTGTTATTGGAGATTCGCCAGGGTGGAAAAAAGCCAGCGCATACCCTGATTGATCTGACAGGCGTGCAGGAACTGAGCGTGATCGATGAACGCGAAGGATGGCTCTTTATTGGTGCGTGTGTACCGGTTAATCGCATCATCAACAGCTTACTCACTCAGCAGCATGCACAGGCGCTTATTGAAGCCTGTGACTTAATTGCTGGTCCACAGGTGCGCAATGTTGCCACATTGGGCGGCAATGTTGCCCATGCCCTCCCTGCTGCAGATGGAACGATTGCACTGACTGCTTTGAACGCAAAAACCGAAATTGCCAGTTCCATAGGTATGCGCATGGTGTCAATTTCTGAATTATTCGGTGGACCAGGTAAGTCGACAATTGACAGATCCTCAGAATTGATAACAGGATTTTACATTCCTTACACTATAAAAACCCAGGCATCAGCTTTTAAACGGATCATGCGTCCGCAAGGTGTTGCCCTGCCGATTCTCAATTGTGCGGTTTGGCTCCAAAGAAGCCATGGACTGATTGAAGATGTCAGAATAGCGATCGGTCCAGGGGGACCTACCCCATTTCGTGCCACACTTGCCGAGGAAATACTACGCGAAAAACCTTTTAACGAGGAACATTTTGGGAAGGCACTCCAAGCCATCCTCGATGAGGCAAAATTTCGCACCAGTCCAAGACGGGCGACATTAGAATATCGAAGATATGAGGTGTCGAGTCTGTTTAAGGATACCTTGAACACAGCCTGGGAACGTGCTGTTTGTAAAAAATGAACGGATCTTTAGCTAACCCCCAATGTAAAAGAATTAAATTATGGAAAAAATAATTTCACTTACGGTAAACCATCAACACTATACACTGCCTGAAAAGCCTGGCGAGACCCTGGCAGCCATGTTAAGAGAAAGGTTGCACCTCACGGGGACAAAGATTGCCTGCGAGGAGGCAGAATGCGGTGCCTGTACCGTTTTGGTTGATAATGAACCAGTGTTGTCCTGTGTTTACCCGGCTGCCCGTGCTAATGGCAAATCGGTTATTACGATCGAAGGTCTGGCAACCCATGTTGAAGAATTTATCAAGCTTCATCCCTTACAAGAAGCCTTTGTCGAGCACGGCGCCGTTCAATGTGGTTTCTGTATTCCTGGTCAGATTATGACTGCTTTCGCTCTTTTCAAACGTAACCCAAACCCCACTCGCGAAGAGATTCGATATGCGCTCAAAGACACCTTATGCCGCTGCGCCGGATACCCCATGATTGAAAAAGCGATCCTTGCTGCAGCGCATACCCTGGCTACAGGTAAACCGCTTGAATTGCCTGAGGTTCCCGATTCTAGATTTCATGGGAATGTTGTTGGACGTAAACATCTACGGCCGGATGCAGTAGATAAGGTAACTGGTCAGGCGATTTTTACGGATGATCTTCAATTTGACCATATGCTTTACGCCAAAGTTCGGAGGGCATTGGTTCCGCATGCAATCCTTAAGAGCCTTGATATATCCAAAGCGCAGTTATTAGAAGGCGTTGTTTGCGTACTTACTGCGGATGATATTCCTGGGGAACAAAACCACGGATTGGTGATTCCCGATTGGCCGGCAATTGTCGGCGTGGGTCAAAAAGTGCGCTATATCGGGGAATCGATCGCAATTGTTGCAGCTGAAACGAAGGAAATTGCCGCCAGAGCCACTGAGCTCATCGAAGCCGAGTTTGAAATACTTCCGGTCGTCACCGATCCGGTTCAGGCTCTTCAAGAAGGACAGCCGAAAATTCATGATGCTGGCAATTTACTGAAACACATAAAAGTGCGTAAGGGGGATGTTGAAGCTGGATTTTTGGAATCTGATCTAGTCGTTGAGCATACTTTTCATACCCAAACCACAGACCATGCCTTTATGGAACCCGAATGCAGCATTGCTGTGCCCACGGATGATGGGCGGATTGAAGTCTATGTTGCATCTCAAATCCCCTATCAAGACCGAAGCCAAATCGCCAGAGTAATGGGTTGGGATGAAAAACGAATTCGGATCATTGGCCAAAATATGGGCGGTGGGTTTGGCGGTAAAGAAGATATCGCCGGGCAGATCCATGCCACACTCCTCGCAAATGCCACCAAACGCCCTGTAAAGCTGCTCTATGATCGTCATGAAAGCCTGATTGCGCATCCTAAACGTCATGCCACACAAATAAGAGTCAAAATTGGCGCAAAAAGCGATGGTCGAATCATTGCCATTGAGACAGAGCTGTTTGGTGACACAGGTGCTTATGCTTCCCTTGGTGAGAAAGTAATGACCCGTGCAACCACCCATTCAGCCGGTCCTTATGATGTCCCCAATGTTCGTGGCGATTGTTATGCTATGTACACCAATAATCCCCCTGCTGGTGCCTTTCGTGGGTTTGGTGTATTACAATCCGCGTTTGCGATTGAATCTATGATGGATATTTTGGCTGAAAAGCTGGACATGGATCCTATCGAGATCCGGCGATTGAATGCGCTTCATGTCGGAAGTATCACGAATACTGGCCAGGTTCTGAGGGATTCGGTTGGTCTCGTAGAATGCCTAGAGAGGCTAAATTCGGAGATTCGATCTAAGTATCCCGATCCCTTTAAACCAGTAACGGACCCAGAAAATCCCCATCTTGTGCGGGCATGGGGTCTTGCTGCAGCCTACAAGAACACGGGATTGGGCGGCGGCGCGCCTGATCGATCAGGTGCAGACCTTGAATTATATGAGGATGGTACCCTTGAGATCAGAAGTTCTGCTGCAGAATTAGGTCAGGGGCTTGTCTCTATCATGCAAATGATCGTGGCGGAGGAATTGGATATTTCACCAGATAGGATCAGCGTTCTCGTGATGGATACCGACCTTTCTCCTGATGGCGGACCTACAACGGCATCTCGACAAACCTATATCACTGGTAACGCAGTAAAACATGCTGCAAACACTCTCAAATCGAAGATTATAGGTTTTTTGGCTGAAACATATTCCATCGATCCCGAAACAATTGTCTTTGAGGACGGTCGCGTGTTCATGGATGGCACTGCAAAAGATTTTGCCGAAGTCGCTCGATTAATGTATTCAAAAGACCAAGCCCCCCGCGTTTTATACACCTACGAAGCCCCTAAAACGCAACCGCTTGGTACTGGCGGTGATATGCACTTTGCCTATTCCTATGCAGCCCAGGCCGCTGAAGTGGAAGTTAATACAATAACAGGTGAAGTGGCTGTCCTGAGAGTAATTTCTATTAATGATGTTGGTATGGCAATCAACCCATTGGGATTGCAAGGACAGGTTGAGGGCGGTGTGATGATGGGGATTGGACATTGCATCACAGAGGATTTCATTGTTGAGAATGGGCAGGTTATAACGGATTACCTCGCACGGTATCGGATACCCGGGATCATGCTCACCCCCGAAATTACGACGATCGTTGTGGAACATCCAACAGAAGAAGGTCCTTACGGCGCAAAAGGAGTGGGGGAAATCAGCAGCATCCCTACTCCACCTGCGATCACGAATGCCATTTATAACGCGGTTGGCGTCCGCTTTGATCGAACACCCATTGATCAGGAAGTGATCGCTTTAGCGTTGCGACAAAACGAGTAGAATAAGCTAGAAATCTTGCTTATTCTTTATCCATCACATTTCGGAGGATCAACAATTGGAGCAATCATACCCTGTTGCCGTTTCCTTGATGGTTTTTCACGATAATGAATTAATTTTCACAAGTAATGGGAAATGGCTTTATCCCTTATTCGATTTTGAAGATTTCTTAAAAACCCACGCGTTCGACGTAAACAGAATTTACCTAAATGACAAGGTCATAGGCAAAGCAGCTGCCATGCTGATCGTCAGGATGGGAATCCAAAAGGTGCATGGCGAGCTAATGAGCGAATTTGGGATGAAAGTATTTGAAAATTTCAGCATTCATTATTCGTTCACAACCCTGGTACCAAGAATCTCGTGTAAAACTGAAGAACTGCTCCTCAATATCGATGAACCAGAAGCAGCCTATCTGATCTTGTGTAAACGAGCGGATCGCTGTTAGATCCAGCAAGATTCACCTATACGAAGTTATTTTTGCTATATCTTTGGAAAAAAGCATTCTAATGGATCGAGTAACTGCTTCGTTTTTCATATCATTAACCAGAATCAAATATTTGTTGGCTTAAAATTGTTCATGACGAACAGATCGTTCAGGTGAGTTGCTTTCCATTTGCTCTCAATTCCTGATAAGATTACATCGTGAACGCGCTTATTGAAATTTCTGACCTCACTTATCGCCCAGAAGACCTTCCACCTGACAGACAGGCTATCTTACACGGTATCAACCTTGAAATTGAACCAGGTTCGTTTACCGCGCTGATCGGACCTAATGGTTCGGGTAAAACGACGCTTCTGAAACAAATGGGCGGTTTGTTGCTGCCAACAATCGGTCAGGTTCTAGTAAATGGATTGGATACCCGAGATTTAGAAAATCATCGAAATTTACGGTCCATGATAGGAATGGTTTTTCAAAACCCGGCTGATCAAATTGTAGCCTCAACCGTCGAGGAAGATATCGCATTCGGACTGGAAAATGCAAATCTGCCAACAGCAACCATCAGAGAACGTGTTGCCGAACAATTGGTTTATGTTGGCCTTACAGAAGATGTGGCACGTCCCCCTCACCTGCTTTCTGGTGGCCAGATCCAAAAATGCGCCCTGGCCGGCGTCCTTGCAAGGCAGCCCAACATCCTTCTTTTTGATGAACCCACTTCGATGCTGGACTCCCTCTCGCGGAAAACCTTCCTTCAGCAGATAAAACTGCTGCATTCGCAGGGGATGACGATCGTTTATGTGACCCATCATATGGATGAGGCATTTCAGGCAGATCGCCTGATGGTATTGCAGGATGGTCAGATTAAAATGTTGGGTTCACCCAAGGAAGTCCGGCAAAACTATAATAAACTACACGAAATAGGTCTTGAATTGCCTGGAGTAGTGGTAATGGCTGACAAGTTGAGAGCTCTGGGATGGGATTTACCTAGTGAGCTCCACACTGAAGAGGATTTAATTAATTCATTACCTCATTTTGAGCATCAAACGAGTTTAGGTTCAGTGAAAACATCTCAAAATGATCAGGCGATCATTATCGATGTGGACGATGTTTACTACACTTATTTGGCGGATACGCCACTTGCCAAGCCAGCACTTCAAGGCGCATCACTTTCGGTCTCTGCCGGCGAGATCCATGGACTTGCTGGATCAAATGGCTCGGGCAAATCCACGCTTTTACAGCACCTCAATGGCATCCTCCGCCCTGTTCACGGCAGAGTGCAGGTCGGCAGTCTTGAGGTCGAAAAACCTGAAACGCCCTTGAAAGAGGTGATAAAAAAGGTCGGGCTTGTTTTTCAAAGTCCGGAATCCCAGTTTTTTGAGATTTTTGTTGGGGATGAAATCGCCTATGGACCGAAGCAAATTAATATGGGAGAACTCCGGGAGCGAGTAAAAACAGCCATGGCACAGGTTGGTTTGGATTTCGAGGCATTCAAAGACCGCCGTCTTGAAACGCTCAGCGGAGGCGAAAAGCGGAAAGTGGCTATTGCGTCAACGATCATCCTTGACCAGGATATCCTTCTATTCGATGAACCTACAGCAGGAATGGATCCTCAATCTAGGGATGAACTCCTTGCCCTTTTTAGAAATTTATCTGCAGATGGAAAAACAATCTTGATGGCAAGCCACCGCTTGGAAGAAATGGCGACAGTTACACAATCCTTATCCGTTATGAAAGGCGGTAAAGTAGTCAACTCGGGTTCGACCCAGCAGGTGTTGAAAGACAACGAAGTTCTATTTCAGGCTCAACTTGAGCCGCCTTTTGCGATTGTGATTTCCCATCATTTGATTGAAAAGGGATGGCCAATTACGGACCTTGACACCAGCACACCTGATCGATTGGTCGCTTGTTTGAAGAAGGTAATGAAATGAGCAGTCGGTTTGAATTTCTTGGTAACACCATGATTGGCCAATATATCCCCAGAGAATCATGGTTTCATGTGCGCGATCCAAGGGCAAAACTGATTTCCTTTGTAATGCTCCTGGCGGCTATCATATTCACACCGAACCTATTAGGACTTCTTATAGGTTTGATTTTCGTGGCTTTGATTTACTTTGTTTCAGACCTGCCGCTAAAACCAACATGGAAAAATATCAAACGCGCCTTACCCTTTATCATTATCCTGGCGATTCTACAGATCATCTTTTCCACACCCCAGGCTGGAGAAATCATCCTGTGGCAGATTTTGGGCATTGAATTCACAGAAGCGGTCCTTATCAGTGCGGCGACACTAATTTTCAGGTTCATTGTCCTGATTGCATTGATCAATGTGTTTGTGATGAGCCTTTCAACAGCCCAGATCAGTACGGCGTTATTTCATTTGCTCAAACCATTTGAAAAGATTGGGTTCCCAGTCAACGATCTGACAATGGTCGTTCAAATCACGATGCGCTATCTGCCCCTTGTGGCACAGCTTGCAGAAAAAACCGCCAAAGCCCAGGCAGCCCGTGGTGGTGATTGGGAACAACGAGGGTTTAATCCCATAAGGCAGGCAAAACGGGTTTTGCCTTTGATTGTACCTATCCTTGTAAACAGTCTAAAGCGAGCTGAAACGATGGCAACAGCGATGGAATCACGAGGATTTAATGCTGCTGACCAACGCAGTAGTTTTTATGCTTTGAAATTTACCTGGCAGGATTGCCTCTTATTAGGAATATTCAGCCTGTTTACTTTGGTAATACTATTAGTCGGTGTTCTGCTCTAAAGATCTGAACCTTGTTTTTTCTTGCTTCGCCCAACCTGGTGCCAGATGCTAACTACCGCCAGAACGAGGAGAGCTGAGGCAGCAGCTTCAGGTAAACCATTGGCAAGAACCACAGGCAGCAATGCTTCCCAGGGAAGCAGCCCTAACACACCGATCATCCCCAAAACCAGGATGGTGTTCGTCAAACTCCCTGTAAGCCCAGCCATAAACAAAGCTGGAATTTTCCAACGGCTAAGCGCTTTATAAACCAGCCACGCAACCGGACCGATAAATAATCGGGGCAAGATCGATAATAAAGGATTGGTGAACCAAACATCTGTCGGTCCTGTTGGGGCAATAGCTGCCTGGATAAGACTGAAAATGCCGAAAATGAGGCCAATAACCAGACCGACTAGGGGACCTTCGAGGACGGCACCAATGATGACTGGTACCTGCATGATGGTCAGAGATGCACCTGTTATCCATGGAATAAAACCCAAACGTGTCATACCCAAAAAGATTGAAATTGCGCTTAAGACGCCTGTGATGACAATTTTTCGTGTTCTTTCCTGAACCATAATTCTCCAAATTTCTTTTTTCTTTTTGATTTATTCTATCACTACATGATCACGATCTCCAACAGCCTTAGAAATAAAATCCAACATTAATTATCATGGTTTTGAATTCTAAATAAACAAATGGTACTTTTCTCAATTCTTTGTTAGAATCCCCGTCGAAAAGTAGCTTTTCAGACAAATTGGGTATAATACAGTCCTTGACTGAACGTAATCTGGACAATGTATTTGGAGGTTTTATATGAAAATTGCTTTTATTACAGATGATGGAAAAACAATTAGTCAGCATTTTGGGCGAGCGCCTTATTATCTTGTCTTGGAACTGGCTGATGGTGTTATCCTGAACCGTGAAATGCGGGATAAAATGGGGCATACGCATTTCCATCAAGAGGGTAATAATCCCAATCATGGCTTGGGAAGTGGAATGGATGCTGCAGCTCATCGAAAACATGGGCAGATGTCTGAAGTCATCAGCGATTGTGATGTGATCATCTGCGGAGGTATGGGAAGAGGCGCCTATCAAAGCATGCATGCCTTTGGGATAAAGCCAATTGTGACAGACATCATCGATATTGAAGAGGCATTGCAGCTGTTTCGAGAAGAAAAACTCATCGATCGAACTGATAAATTGCATTGATCTGGATTAAATAATTCAAAACCAAACACCCCTGCTGAAGAAGTACAAAAGGAGAGGTGTTTTTATTTATTCTCAATTAACCTCATTCCGGATCGGATAATGGACCAGTCTTTCATTACATGATCTGATTTATAGTTAAATCTCTGATTCTGTGGTTTGGATTTGCACTACAGCAGCTCAGGCAACCTGATGGTAAAATAGAAATAGTTTTGATTAAATATTTTCAAATTTGAAAAGTGTAAATCATGCCTGAAGAGCTCATTCTCCAAAATGAAAAAAGGGATCAACAGGGAATTGAGCCTGTTGTTGCAAGACCCCATCATCAAAACCCGGTTGTTTCCTACCTGGCAAGCCTGAGTTCGAAAGACAGCCGGCGAGTTCAGAAAACTGCCCTCGACCAAATCGCAGCAGCATTATCCAATGGAAAGGTCGAGGATTGCATCACATTTCCATGGGAGATACTTGATTACGGCGCTGTAACGGCCATAAAGGCTTGGTTAGATTCAAAATATGCCCCTGCCACTGTCAACCGTTACCTGTGCGCAGTTCGAAGGGTGCTCAAAGAAGCCTGGCGCCATCATTTGATCTCTGCCGAGGAGTACCAGCGGGCAACGGATGTTCAATCCGTATCTGCTCAAAGGCTACCAACAGGACGGGAGCTTGTTAATGATGAGATTCGTGAGCTGATCGAAGTCTGTCTTCAGGATGAAGACAACCCTATTTTAGGCATTCGTGATGCAGCGATCATCAGTATGATGTATTCTTCTGGGTTGCGACGCGCGGAGGTTGTTAAACTCGATCTGGATGATCTGGATTTGGGAAAAGGTGTACTGCATGTAATTGGAAAACGGAATAAAGAGCGCAATGCCTATCTTGCAAAAGGAGCGGTCAGGGCAATTGAAAAGTGGCTTGAATACCGTGGCTTGGAACCAGGTCCATTGTTTTTCTCGGTTAATAAGGGCGGCAATATTGTCCGCTACCGTAAAAAAAGGTTAAATGACAAAGAATTGAGAACAGGTATGGGTTCTGAGCGCATTGTAGCCAGGCTCAGTGATCAAACCATTTATCACCTCATTCAAAAACGAGCGAAGCAGGCAGGACTCGTTAAGAAGACATCGCCCCACGATATGCGGCGTACATTTGTCAGCGATTTGCTAGATGTCGGCATTGACCTGGCAACCGTCTCACGGATGGCAGGCCATGAGGACACAAACACAACAAAACGCTATGACCGCCGTCCATCCAGGGTTATGCAAGAGGCTGTGGAAAAATTAGATGTCCCCTACCCCGACAATTCGTGAAGGACCATAACAAATATTTTTAATTTTTTTTACGTTTGCTATTTTCAAAAATTCTCTGATTAACTTGACATTTTGACATCATGAGACTATCCTAAATACCATCCTATAACCATCTGGTTGGATGGTGTTTAGCAGGAAAGAGTGAACTCGATGTCTGATACAGAAAAAATTACGGTGAACATAGGCTTGGTTGATCTTGGAAGGATTGATCTCCTTGTCCAGGAAGGTTTTTACTCAAGCCGAGCTGATTTCATTCGTACAGCAATCCGCAACCAGCTGGACCGTCAAAAATCAACCGTTGATTCAATTACAACCCGAAAGTCCATGGTCATTGGAACCTTGAGTCTGACCAGGAGTGAATTGGAAAAAAAGTTGAAGGAAAAAGAGATGGTCAACGTAAAAGTGATTGGATTGTTTATCCTGACGGATGACATAACACCAAAGCTCGCGCTTGATACCATCGAGTCGGTAACGGTTCGTGGCGTTTTTAAAGCCCCTGAGGATGTAAAAGAGGCGCTTAAAGACCGATTTCACTAATCAATCACCGGTAATTTGCCCCACGATTCACAGCAATTATCTATTACGAACGCTCATTTGCTTGGTTTAAGCCAGTCAAGCGACAGGACAAGTCCCAGAGATCCGCAGCAAGGTCTTCTCTGATAGCTTTTTGGCTGGGTTGTTTGAATGTGCAATTCTTAAAATAATACCCTCGACTGGTATCAATTCCTTTGTCGCTAGATAGATACAGGATTGTCTGTACAGGCACTTCTGGAGGCGTGCCTTTCTTTCTTCTGGCGCGCCAAACCCAATGGGAAATTCCCTTGCTGCCTTTTGAAGCAATCGATGTGTTCACCAATCCCGGGTCAACAGCAAATGCAGTAACATGTTTGGATCTTCGATTTAGTTCATAAGTGAATAAAACATTACATAATTTTGAACGCTTATAAGCCAATAAGCCAATATAAGGCCACGGATCAACAATCCGATACAAGCACAAGGGCGTTGTGAAATGCGAATAGGAGCTGATTGTCAGTACTCTGCCATCATCCGAGCTCGATAATAAAGGGAGCAATTTATTTGAAAGCAAGAAAGCAGCAAGGTGATTGACGGCAAATGTCTTTTCGATGCCGTCATCTGTCATTTGCTTCTTTTCAAGATATCCACCTGCATTATTGACCAGAACATCAATGTGATTAAAGCCTTTCCCTGCCACAAAGGAGGTGATACTTTTTGATAATTCCCGCACCTCTGCTTGTGAGGCAAGATCTGCGCGGAAGTATTCGACCCTTCCGTTTGGAAAGTCACCAAGAATAGTCTCCCGTGCTTTTTCATTCCGATCTTCTGAGCGCCCCACGCCGATAACAAACGCATCTTTCTCAACAAATGCCCGTGCAGCAGCGAGACCAATTCCAGAGGTTGCTCCTGTCACTACAACGACTCTCCCCGTTAACTCACCATTCAAAATAGACACTCCTGTTGTAATTTCCTTGTTTTCACAAGCAGATTATAATACTTCACAGCAATGTGCATACCAAAGCAGGGATTATGAAAGAAACTTATACAATCATTACGGGAGCTCTCGGGGGCATTGGCAGTGCATTTGCACTTGAATGTGCTCAACTTGGAAGAAACTTGATCCTCATTGATTGTCTTCCGAATGGGGAGGAAATAATCCAGTTCATCCAGTCAAGGTTTTCTATCAAACTACTTTACCTGAATTATGATCTAGCGAATGAAGATGCTCGGTCTGATTTCTTTGATCACATTAACCAAAATCAATTTTTAATCAATGGATTAATCAATGTTGTGGGAAGAGAATATGAGGGTGCTTTTCTGGATCGGACTCGAGAAGAAATCCTTCATCAAACCAGACTCAATATGGAAGCCATGGTTGATCTAACCTATTCATCGCTAAACAATCGCAATCCAGATGAACGATTTCTCCTTGTTAATATCGCATCCCTGGCAGGCTTCTTCCCGATGCCGTATAAATCACTTTATGCAGCCACAAAGCGCTTCATCATCAGTTTTTCACTTGGTTTAAGAGAAGAAATCCGTGATTTTGGAAATGTCACAGTTCTTTGTCCAAGTGGTTTGCCTACAAATGCTGAATCAATGCGAAAAATTTTCTTACAAGGTTTCTGGGGAAAAGTGACTTCACAGGAGACAGCTGATGTTGTCCAACGAACAATGAGAAAAGTCCAACGAAATGCTCCCATCTTTGTGCCAGGTCTTATCAGCAAGTTGATGGTTTGGTTGGCTTCTCCAATACCTGAAACGTGGTTAGCACACTTTCTTGGCAGGCGATGGAGCAAAAGACAGGATCAACTTGACCTTTGGCGAATGCTCCAAAATAACCATAATCATTGATCAAAGGTTTGATCATACGCTGAAAGGGTTTCAGTCTTTTGGAAAGTTAAGCTTTGTTCCGTCCAGATTATTTATGATACAAAAATAAATTATGGAAATCCTTTTTTTGATATTGATATCCAGCTTACTGATTTTTACCTGGTTCGTGATTTTTATTGCCAGTCAAAAAATCAGAACCCATCAACGAAAGCGATTGTTAGCTTTCGTGCAAAGAGAGTTCCCATTTGTTGATATTGAAACCCTGAATTTCTTATTGGCTAAGCAGAAAAGCAACCAATTGTTTCCATCCATCCTTCTTATGATCTTTGAAGACCAAAACGAGATCCATATTGTTATCGATAACAAGAAGAAAAACCCAACCCACTTGTGTTATGGCTACGATCAACTCAAGGCTGTAAGATCATCAAATCGAATAATTAAACGTGGAGTATGGCCAAAGATCTCCAGTTACGAGGAAACCATGCATTTGGATTTTTCAGATGGTCGTTCATTTCATTGGGTGCTGGATAATGTGTCCTCGGATAGTGCAGGTAACAGAGGCTCTTTGGTTGTTAAAGAAATCCTGATGCCATGGTATAAAAGACTTAATAAAATTTTGGTAGAAGGCACCTGAGATATTGAAAATGGAGGCATTGATGAAACCAACGGTTTTTCATTACCACCGCTTGGTCAAAAGTGAAGACCTCAATCATCATCGAACGCTGTTTGCTGGAAGATGCGCAGAATGGTTCGTTGAGGCTGGTTTTGTTGCAGTTGCCAGTATCTTACCTGCTAATTCAATTGTTTGTGTAAAAATTCATGGTCTTTCTTTTACCTCACCAATGCGTTCTGGTGATATCGCCCATTTTGAGAGCAAAATCGTTGATACCGGGCGGACTTCATTAAAAGTCTATGTGGCGCTAAGGAGATCATTCGATCAAGATCCAATCATGACTGGATTTATTACCTTTGTTCATGTGGATCAAGCTGGTCATCCTTTGCCGCATAATATTGTCCTTGAATTGATTGACCAAATTGATCTCGACCTGAATGAGCAGGCACGGAAACTCTCGAAGGATTAATAAATGCGTGATTGCCTCTACGTTATTGCCCCTATAAGAAGGCTTGAAAAGTTTAACAAAATCAATTTGTATGAATCAAAAAATTAGACTATACTTATGAATGGTAAAACCAAATTCAATATTAATCACTAATTGAAGGAGTAAACATGAAAAAAGTCGTTTATATTTTGATTGGCATCCTTGTGATTGCTAGCCTAGCATTAGCCGGCTGTGCACCTAAGGAAGCCGAACTGGGCACCGAAGAGAATCCTCTCATTTGGGCGCTCGTACCATCAAGTGAATCTGATACTGTCTTGGCAGCGTTCACGTCAGTAACAGATATCATCTTTGAAGAAACCGGAATCGTGATCGACCCATTTGTTGCTACTGAATATGCCGGCGTGATTGAAGCTATGACCACTGAACCACCAAAAGCCCATATTGCCTCACTGGCAACTTTTGCTTATCTGGTTGCTGCAGAACGTGGCGTGGCCGAGGCAGAATTAGTATCAGTTCGATATGGCAGCCCCACCTATACAGGTCAGATCTTTGCCCGTGCTGATAGCGGCATTAATACTTTGGCTGACCTTGCAGGTAAGACCTTCTGCCGTCCTGACCCATTGTCCACATCAGGCTGGATCATCCCCTCCATCGAGCTTCAAGCTGCAGGCATCAATATTGACACCGACCTTGCTGAAGTTGTTGACGCTGGTTCACACGATGCTGCTGTCGCTGGTGTTTATAATGGCGATTGTGATGCAGGTTCATCCTATGTTGATGCTCGCTCCAACCTGGAAGAAGATTATCCGGATGTCATGGACGTGATCAAGATCATTCACATTTCTGTTGAGATCCCCAATGACGGTGTTCAATATCATCCAGTTGTTTCTCGTGAACTTCGCGATCAAATCAACAGTGCTCTGATTGCTATGCCTTCAACAGAAGCAGGCGCTGAAGCACTTGATGCCGCCTATGAGTGGAGTGAGTTAGCCCCTAAGGGTGATGAGTTCTATGATCCCTTCCGTGCAGTTCTTGACGCTGCTGGGGTTGATATCGAATCCTTCAGTCTTGATTAGTAAAATATTAACCTAATTCAATGCGGGGGCTGGTTTTACCAGCCCCCTTTCCAAATATATAAGGGGCCTTTCCCAATAGAGGAATAAATATCCATGCTTGAAATCCGAAACCTAACAAAAATATATGAAGACGGAACTTTAGCTGTTGACAATGTCAGTTTCACTGTCCCTGATGGTGAATTCTTGGTTGTCATTGGCCTTTCAGGTTCTGGCAAATCCACACTCTTAAGATGTATCAATCGTTTGATTGACCCAACCGAGGGCGAAATTATTTGGAATGGTGTGGACTTGGCAAAACTTGAGGGAGATGAATTACGCCGGCACAGGCGAAAGATTGGAATGGTCTTCCAGCATTTCAACCTCGTTGAGCGTTCTACGGTTATGATCAATACCCTTTCTGGGCGTTTGGGGTATTCGAAAACTTGGCCTACAATGCTTCATCGATTTCCTAAATTGGATCGAGAAAAAGCCTGGCAAACCTTGAAAAGAATTGGGATTGATGATCAAGCCCATAAACTTGCCAGAGAGCTTTCTGGCGGCCAACAACAACGTGTTGGTATTGCCCGTGCACTCATGCAAGACCCAGAGCTGATGTTAGCTGATGAGCCTGTTGCCAGCCTTGATCCAGTTTTGGCACACTCGATCTTACAGCACCTAGAAGACCTAAATCAAGAAGATGAATTGACCATCATCTGCAGCTTGCATTATTTGGACCTGGTACAACGTTATGGCACGTCTGTTATTGGCTTAAGAGAAGGGAAATTAGTCTATCAGGGCACTAAGAAAGACATTCAAAATATGACAGATGAAGAATTTAAGACGATTTACGGTGAAGAAGCTGTGCGCATAAGTGATACATCGCTTGAAGGAAGCTTGGGAGAGGTGGTGGTGCAGTGAAAGCAAAAAAGGATAAAGTCTATCAGGAAAAACGTAATCTTCCTAGCATTGTCCCACCTTGGTTAGCGGCTGTACTATCTGCTATCATCCCGGGGTTAGGTCAAGCTTTAGCCAGGGCAGTTCAACGCGGCATTGTCATATTTTTTAGTTTTATCTCAATGGTAGGATTGCTCATTTGGCGTTTTCGGCTTGCAGCACCAAGAGATAAAGGCTTTCTTAATATTGTTAAAAAAGCACACTATCTTGAGCCTGTATTTTATCTTATCAGTGCCCTTTTTATCTTATTCTATATCTGGATCATTATTGATGCTTACCAGGTTGCTAAAAGGGCAGGTACAGCTGATAAAAGAAAATCCATTGTCGTGTTTGTCCTGCTCATTCTCGTTTTCTTCATTATCGGTTGGCAAATTGGGCAAATCGACCTGTATGCACTTTTTACCCAATTTGATGACGCCTTACCGGCAATATCACGTGTGCTTTGGCCGTGGGAACGTGCGATCACCTATCCTGAAGAATCGTGGATGGGAACAGCTGGTCTTGAAACGCCCTGCGATGATGACCCTCCACCGCCTACAGAACCACGTGAAGATAGACCCTATTTGATCGTTGATCCCACTTGCGGCATACCAGCAGAACAAGATGAGGCAGAAGATGGGAGCGTTATTGTAATCAAAGGTTCCGAATTACACGTTGAAGGCTATAATTTCGCGCCAAATCAAGTTGTCGAGCTTTGGTGGAAAGATCCGGCAATTTCACAATTTCGTCATCGAGAAGACGGGAAAATATTCCGCGTAACCCCTGACGATAATGGGTATTTTGAAGTTGATATTACATGGCCGTATCGGTTAATTCCACAATCTTATCTGAATCAAGAAACCACAAATTGGGAACTTCAGGGTCGACAGGTAACAAACGTCGGTGACTGGGAGTTCAGCAATGAATTGAAACTTGCCATAGAAAAGATGATCGAAACGATCTTCATTGGGATGATGGCGACTTTCTTTGGGATAATTCTTTCGTTACCCTTCAGCTTCCTTGCTGCTCGAAACCTGATGAGATCAAATGTCTTTACACTTGGAATCTATTACCTGGTGCGCGGCGTCCTTAACATCATCCGTTCAATTGAACCGCTTATCTGGGCGATTATTGCAATTATCGTGGTTGGGCTTGGCCCATTTGCCGGTATTCTTGCGCTGGTCGTCCACTCGATTGCTGCTTTAGGGAAATTGTATTCTGAAGCTATTGAATCAATCGATCCCGGTCCCATTGAGGCAATTCAAGCAACAGGTGCGAATTGGTTCCAAATTGTGATGTATGGGGTTGTTCCTCAGGTGATCCCACCTTTCGTATCCTTTACAATTTATCGTTGGGATATCAACATACGAATGTCAACAGTGATTGGTTTAGTCGGTGGTGGCGGGATTGGCTACCTGCTTACGCAATGGATCCGGATGCTGGATTACAGTGCAGCAGGGATTGCAGTCTGGTTCATTGCGATCACCGTGGCGATTCTTGATTATGTCAGTGCTGAAATTCGTGAGAGGTTTGTATAAACTTATCGAGATATTCATTGAAAAAGCTCCCTTTACTGGGAGCTTTTCTTTATGGATGCTCTGTTATAATCAATCCATCGATTAGCCATTTTTCTGAGGTTATTATGGTTCATATTTTTACTGATAGCTGCGCGGACCTCAATCCACGACTTATCGACGCACACAACATTAGCATCATACCCTTGCATGTCCTGGTCAAAGATCAAGATTATCTGGATAATGACCTGACATTGGAAGAACTCTTTTCAAGTGTTGAAGAAACAAACGAACTTCCGAAAACAGCCGCACCTTCTGTGCAGGAATTTATTACGTTTTTCGATACAATTGACACAAAGATTTATATTGGTCTTTCTTCAGAATTGTCTGCAACGATCCAGAATGCGAAATTGGCTGCCAATCAACTCGATGATCCGAACTTGTTTATCATCGATTCCCTTAACCTTTCAAGCGGGATTGGTTTGCTGGTTTTGAAAGCCGTTGATTTGCGTGATGCTGGTCTCAGTGTGAATGATATTGTCAATGAAATCGAAAGCATTAAAACCAAGATCAGAACAGCTTTCGTCATTGATACCATGGAATATTTATATAAGGGGGGTCGCTGCACGGGTTTGCAAGCAATTTTTGGAAGTGTGCTGAAAATCAAACCGATCATTCAGGTTTTATCCAATGGAACCCTGGGCGTCATGGATAAGATCAGGGGCAGCCGATCGAAAGCGCTTCAGGCATTATTGGACCGGGTTAAGGAAGATTTGCCGCATATCGACCCAAGGAGGGTCTTTGTCACCCATACGGGTTGTCGAAAAGACGCTGAACATCTCGTAAAAGAAGTAAAAAAACTTGCTCCCTTTGAAGATGTCTTGATCACAGAAGCTGGCGCTACCATCGCAAGTCACTGCGGACCCAACACGATTGGTATTCTATATTTGCAGAAATAATCTACAAAAAGCGTGCTGCTCTAAGCGTGATGAATAACACGGCGTTTATTATGAGCGAACCTTTTCTCCCGCCTTGTTAGATGCCAATATCACATAAATAAGTACGATCAAACCTAATAAGGCGGTTATGAATAATGCGATCATAATTTCATAGCTGCCAATGTATTCAAAGATCTGACCGATGATCATTGGTATGATCATGCTTCCTGAACTGCTTCCCAGGAAGAAGTAACTGGTAACCTTTCCAGTAATTTTCATCCTTGTTTCTGCTAAGGACAACAATGTTGGGAAAACGCACGAAACCGCTAGCCCGAGGCCAGCAGTGATGATCCATACCATAACTCGGTCGGTAGGCCAGATGAGCATCAGAATAAGGAAAAATAAGGTTAAGCCATAATTTCCAAATAGGATTTTGGAAGGTTTAAGTCGCTTTGCCAACGGAATAGATATGAGACGTCCCAAGGTTATGGTTCCCCAATATAGTGAATTTAGATAGGCTGCTGCTGATTCAGTGGCAATTTTTTCTTCAGTGGCATAAGTAAAAATCCATCCCCCAAAACCTCCTTGCACACCGACATATAAAAAGAATAAGAGCATCATCAGGATAACAAGTTTCAAATTAATTTTGGTTGACGATTCGCTGTCCTTTTCATTTTCTGGATTAGAAGGAGATTTTAGACGCAAGAAACCAATTAGACTGGGAATGTAGAGTATAGCAATCGTCCAATAAGGCCAGGTGATTGCACCATTAGCCAATGTCATGATTTGATGCAGGATGATTGGGGATAATAACGCACCGATACCAAAGAAAAAGTGAAGGGCATTCATAAACGGTCCTACACGTGATTGGTAGACCCATAATAAACTCAGATTTCCGCCAATGTCCAAAAGCCCTGTTCCTAATCCAAAAAAGAACATTACAAATAGCAGCAAATAAAATTCTGAGATCAAAGGGATAGCTGCTGTCGTTAGAATCATCAGGACAATGCAGGCTGCCATGAGAATGTGACCCTTGAAACGATCATAAAAACGCCCGCCCCCTGCTGAACCAATCATATAACCAAGACTGTTTGCAGTGAATATGAAACTAATTTGCGAAAAGTTAACACCAGTGTTTTCTGCGAGATAAGGCAGCATAGGTCCTAATGATGTTACAGCCAATCCCAAAGCGATAAAACTGACACTGTAAGTGAGAAAGTAGAAAAAATCCTTTGTATGATTCTGTGTTGATGATTGCAGTGTTGGTTGCATATTATCTCCCAATTGAGGATCAGTTATTTTCCAATCTTATCACCTGAGTTTCAAGCGGTAAAGATATTTGATTTCAGAATAAGTACATTCAATTTATTCATTCAGCGGACCCAGATAGGTTTTGACATTCCCCCCAAGCTGACGATAGTGGATGGCGATAAATGAAGCCAACGCCGTTGTAATCGGCACTGCTGCAAAAAGCCCCAATGACCCAACCATCGTTCTCACTATTTCTTCAGCAATAAATTCAAGGTTAATTGCAAGCCGGTAATCTACATTGCGAAAAGAAAATAGAAGAAGCATAGGCAACGAGGCGCCTGCATAAGCCAGGACAAGTGTGTTGACCGTCGCTGCTATGTGATCTTGTCCAATATTCATGGCAGATTTGTAGAGGGTTGCAAACGACTGGTCAGGCTTATTGCGAAAGAGTTCAAATACTGCAGAAGCCTGGGATATGACAAGGTCATCCAATACGCCCAGGGTGCCGATTAACACGCCTGCTAGCAGCAAACTACGCACATTGAGCGTGTTTTGTGTTAACTGGGAGATGAAGAACATATTTTCGTCACCATACCCCGTCAGGCTCGAATGATTGACAAATACATAGGCCAAAACGCCTGTGATTGCCAGAGCAAGAAATGAACCCAGTACAGCAGCGTGCGTTTTGACCGTCCAGCCATAAATGATGTACAAGCTAAACCCAACAAAGAAAAATGATCCCAGAATGCTGATAGAAAGAGGATCTCGACCCTGCTGAATGCCAGGTAAAACAATCAAAACGATCACAGCCAGGCTGAGCAGAATTCCCATCAGGGAACGGACACCTTTCCATCCACTGATCAATATGCTGGCTGCAACAAATATCCCGGCCAAGAGAAGGAGTGAATTTCGACGGTAGAAGTCTGTAAAATAAGCGGTTAGGGTGCCGTCAGGTGCAGAAGAAACGGTCACTAAAATTCGTTCTCCCTCCTGAAGCATGATCATATCATTTCGGATTTGTCGTGTGCCATATTCGATTATAAATGGAATCCCTGCATAGTCGCCTTCAAGCATGGTGACTTCAAGCATTTGATAAGGCTGCGTGACCTCGCCTAATGTGACCATACCCTCTTCAACAACCGTCTTCACGATCGCTAAATCAGTGCCAACGTTGTATCCTACGACCGTTTCTTCTTCATCGGGCTGCCTGAAATAGTCTAATATCCTGGGAGTGAGGATCAATACCAGGGCAAGAAACGCCGCACCACGGAGTAAAATCAAAAATGTTTTACGAGACATTTGATTATTATTTTCCATAATTATATCTATACGAATTTGGCATATTTATACGAATTATGCCGTTGTGAGACAGTGTTGGTATTAATGAGTAAAATGGCATATTCAGTCCTGGATAAATCTATGAAACAGATTTTGAGAAATCGTGTTTTATTTATGATTCTTTTTGCTGAGATAGGCTCCAAAGACGGCCAAGTTTGGTTTCAAGGCGTGCGCCCAATTCTTTTCCTTGGTCGGTGGTCACATCATCTGCGTTTTCAAAAACAACATAAGGAACTTGATAATCTTTGATCATCAGGTAATCGGGTTGACCTTCGATCAGTTCATTCCAATCTGTATCCCGGTATAATCTTTCAAGTTTTTCATCGGATAAACCATGTTCCAGGATGCTGTCTGGACGATCTGGATTGTAACGGCGCCTGTTCTTTCGAAGAGACTCTTCCCAGGGGACATCTACATAAAGGATTGCCAGATCTTTCAGAATTTCACCAGAAAGGTGTTGAAAAGCGTTTTTATACCCACCATGCTCAGAGCCGCGCGAGAATTCTAAAATGACCGTGTCACCTGAAAAATCTCGCATTTTTTTCTGATACTCGAGGCTTATCCGTTCGATCAATAAATTCCAAAGATAAGGATATTTGAAATAGCCATCTGGCGTCGTATGCAGCATTGGATACCCCATTTCCGCAAGGATGCCATCTTCTTCATACCATGTCCACAACATAGGAAAATCATCGATTTCTTCAAAATTACCGATATGATATCTTTCGACCCTCTCGGTGTATGGTGTGTTTTTAAGATAATTTATGATTTCGCTTTTTCCTGCTGCAGGCCGTGCAATCAATAACAAAGTTTTTAATACATCCATGTTCATCCTCCTTTGATTTGCCTTTTTCGTTCAATAAATATACCCCAATCTTCTTTAATTTCATCCACCTCACTTGAAAGCAGTTAAGTTAGCTATAATGAATCAAGCAAAGCTCCTTATGACATTCAATCGTAATACTCAGGAAAATATTATGGAATGTAAAAAAGAAAGAAATTTAGAAAAATGTAACTGTTCCTATGAACCCTGCGGCAGAAAAGGGACCTGCTGCGATTGTATCAGTTTCCACTTGCGTATGAGAGAACTCCCAGCCTGCGTCTTCCCCCAACGTGCTGAAGCTACCTATGACCGATCTTTTGAACACTTCGCGAGTTTGGTTAAGGCAGGTAAAGTATAAATTATGGTAAGTGACTTGAGATTTGTTCTAAGAAACCATGAAAATTAATTTTTATAATTGCGGCAAACCCTTAAGTCCACTACCGGTCAAAATCAATACAACCGTATCTTCAGGAGGAATGACATCCTTCAACGAAGATAATCCGGCGACTGCAAGGGCGCTGGTCGGCTCAATATAAAATCCTTTTTGTGTGATCGTTTCTTGAGCCTGCAGTATCCTTTCTTCAGGAACAGCCAATACTTTTCCATCAGTTTCATACAGTGCCTGTAAGATCCGTTTTTGTCTGACAGGGCGCGTAATTGCAACCCCTTCCGCTACTGTCGGTTTTGGGTTTTCAATAAATGGTATGTGATCTAATCCCTTTATCCAAGCCTGGTATATAGGTGCGACATTTGCAGCCTGCACTGCAACTAAATGAGGTAATTTTTGGATTAATCCGGCTTTCATCAATTGGCGAAAGCCAAACCACATGCCAAGAAATGCACCACCCTGTGCTACCGGACAGATGACCCAATCTGGAGCGATCCGATTAAGTTGTTCCCAAAGCTCATAGGCAACCGTCATTTGACCAACCAGATAGGCTGGATTGTACGCGTGTGAGGCATAGGGTTTTCCCGGACCTATCGCGGCCTGTGCAGCTTCTTCAACCGCTTTCCGGCTGCCCCGGATCTGAATGACATTAGCGCCATAAACTCGGATTTGTTCTTGTTTGGCAGGTGATGCATATGCAGGGACAAAGATCTCTGCATTGATACCGAAACGAGCGGCATGTGCCGCTACAGATGCACCTGCATTTCCTGATGAATCTTCGATAACCCCTTGAGCACCCATATGGACAAGCTGATTGAACATAGCGTTCACCCCCCGGTCCTTAAAAGATCCTGACGGGGAAAGATATTCCAATTTGAGATTAACTTGTCGAGCAAACAAGTCAGCATGAACAAGCGGTGTCCACCCGATCCCCATTTTTTGGATTGGTGAGTGAACATCCAAACCGAGCAACTGACCATAACGCCAAATGGAATAGTCGTTGGAATTTATTTTTAGATCCTTAAAAGTGGGAATTTCCGCAACTTCCCAGGCGTCTCCACATGGACAGCGCCAGGCATCCAGTGTATATTCTGATATTTTCTGGCAATCAGGGCAAAAAACACGCATGTGATCCGACTAATGATCCTTTTTTATCTCTGAAAGAAAACTTGTCCCGATCAAAGGGCTCTCCAATTTGAAATTTTCTGTAATTGTGGCACCAACATCACCAAAGGTTTGACGGATCCCGAGATCAACGCCACTAATACTGGGACCAAACACTAAAAGCGGAACATATTCCCTTGAATGGTCTGTGCTTTCTGTTGTTGGATCAACCCCATGATCAGCAGAAACGATCACCAAATCATCCTCGTTCAACCTTTTTTGGATCTCCGGGATCGCATCATCAAAGGTCTTCAACGCACCATAATATCCACGGGGGTCATTGCGGTGTCCATAAATCATGTCAAACTCAATTAAATTGACGAACAACAATCCCCTAAACGGTTCTGCTAAAAGGTTAATGGTCGCCTGGATGCTTTCTCTGTTGTCCAGGGTGTGGTTTTTTCGATTGATTCCCCGATGGACGAAAATGTCATCAATTTTCCCCACTGACCAGACATCGTAACCGGCTGCAAAAAGTTGATCAAGAACAGTAGCCGAATCAGGCGTTCTCGAAAAATCACGCCGATTGTTTGTGCGAACGAAATTCTCTGAATTGGTACCCACAAAAGGTCGTGCAATTACCCGACCTACTGCATGTTTGCCCTTTAAAATCTTTCGGGCGATCAGACACATCTCATACAATTCATCAATCGGGATCACATCTTCATGAGCAGCGATTTGGAAGACGCTGTCTGCTGAGGTGTAGACGATAGGCTTTCCAGTTCTCATGTGTTCTTCGCCAAGCTCTCTAATAATTTCTGTTCCAGAAGCTGGACGGTTAGCAAGCGTGCTACGTCCAATTTGCCTTTCAAATTCATCCATGACTTCGGGCGGGAAACCATCAGGGTATGTCGGTGATGGATCAGGAAGATAGATCCCCATCATTTCCCAATGCCCCGAAATCGTGTCCTTGCCAGCAGATTTGGGCTGCATTTTTCCATAGCCGCCCTGGGGTGTGCTCGTTGGTGGAACACCCTCAATCTCTGTAATATTTCCGAGTCCTAATTTTTGCATATTTGGGAGTGAAATGCCTCCTAAAACTTTTGCTACATTTGCAATTGAGTTTGTACCTTCATCTCCATAATCAGCCGCATCAGGTGCGGCACCAATGCCCACCCCATCAAGGACAATAACTGTTATCCGATTAAACATTAAGCCTCCATTTTCCTGCCAGCAATAATATTCATCCTTAATTTTACCTCTTTTGCAGTAGTCATTAAATATTTCGTCATCATCTACAGATCGAAATCATTCTTAAAAGCCACTCAAATCAGGAAGGCTATTATAATTGGGATGCAATTCACAAGCATGAAAGAGGAAATGATGTTAAAAGTCAGTGTCGTTGGCGGTGGTTCGACCTATACTCCTGAATTGTTACAGGGTTTTATCGAACGGCAAAAAGATTTTCCCCTCACGCATTTATTTTTGATGGATATTGATCAAGAACGATTGGAGATTGTGGGAGGTTTCGCCCAGAGAGTCGCAGCCAATCAGGGTGCAAAGTTTGAGATCGTGCTAACATCAGATCTTTCGGAGACTGTAAAAAACGCTAACTATGTCATTACACAGCTGCGTATAGGACAGATGCAGGCTCGCCGTGAAGATGAATACCTCGGTAGGCGGCACGGTCTGATCGGTCAGGAGACAACGGGAATTGGCGGAATGGCAAAAGCCTTACGGACCATCCCTGTGATCTTGAAAATTGCAAATGTTATAAAGAAAGCTTCTCCCAATGCGGTTTTGGTGAATTTTGCCAACCCATCAGGCTTGATTACTGAAGCATTATACCGATATGCACCTGATGTAAAGGCGGTTGGTGTATGCAATGCAGCGTTAACGACAAAGATGGAGATTCTAAAAAACATCAATGAGCATCTTGGGACAAAATTTTCTCCAGATGATGCACATGTCAGAGCCCTAGGGCTTAATCACCTCACATGGTATTCCGGATTTGAGATCCAGGGTCGTGAATATTGGCCATTTATTATGCAATTCTTAATCGAGGGGATGAAATCAGAACCTGATCCTTATTTTGACCCGCAAACCTTAGATAATCTGGGGATGTTGCCCAATTCCTACTTGAGGTATTTCTATTACACAGACAAGATGCTTAAGAAACAAGCATTATGGCCGCCATCCAGGGCTGAAGAGGTTATGGAAATTGAATCATCGTTACTTAAAAAGTACCAAGACCCATCGCAAACAACAATTCCTGACGAGCTTATGGCGCGCGGCGGTGCTTATTATTCAACTGTTGCCGCGCAATTGCTCAATGCTCACTATAACAATTTAAACGAAATTCATATTGTAAATGTTCGTCATAACGGTGCTGTCGCAGGTTGGGATAAGGATTGGGTACTGGAAATGCCCTGTCTTGTCAATGCCGAAGGTTTTTCGCCTATGCCTTCCCCGCCTTTGCCTTTGGTTTGTGAAAGCCTGCTTCGTCAGGTAAAAACCTATGAGATCCTGACGGTCGAAGCTGCGGTTCATGGAGACAAGAGAGCAGCTTATCAGGCGTTATTAGCGCATCCTTTGGGTCCATCTGCGGACAAGATCAGCGATGTCCTCGATGATATATTGAAAACGAACAAGGACTATTTACCACAATTCAATGATTAAATGGCTTCTGGAGGTCAAAAAGCTTGAATAAAAATGCAGGCTTTCTATTAGGTATTGATACGGGAACCAGCAAAACCCATGCCCTGGTCACGGATATGAATGGCAATGCAGTTGGCTTTGGTGAATCAGGGTGCGGAAATTATGAAGTAGTCGGCGAAGATGGGCTGATTTCTGTTTTGAATGAAGCAGCAAATGCAGCGCTCAAGATGGGAAACATCAAAAAATCAGATATCGCTTCAATGGGTTTTGGATTTTCAGGATATGATTGGCCATCAGAAAAGTCCGTGATGGAGCGTGCCATTGCTACACTCGGCATTTCCTGCCCTTTTCAAAATGAAAATGATGCTGTCATCGGTCTTATTGCTGGATCTTCAAAGGGATGGGGCATTGCTATTGACGCGGGTACCGGTAACAATGTGCGGGGGCGCGATCAATTTGGTCGTGAGGGCAGGATCACCGGCAACAGTGTTTGGATGGGAGAGATTGGCGGCGGTGGGGAAATGGTTTGGCTGGCAACCGTTGGCGTGACCTATGCGTGGACAAAGCGAGGTCCGAAAACGAAACTCACGCAGTTATTCCTGGAATTCTGCGATCTTGATGATGAAGAGAGCTTGATTGAAGGACTGTCAACGAATAAGATCCATCTCCCCCCCATCCTTGCGATGGATATAATCAAACTGGCTGATGAAGGGGATGCTGTAGCAAAAGAAATTGTTTACCTATCGGCTCGAGAATTGGGCTTGAATACCAATGCTGTCATCCGTCAGCTTGATCTTCAAACCAATGATTTTGAAGTTGTCATGATTGGAAGTGTGTTTAAGGCTGGTGAGATTTATCTTAACCCCTTCAAAGACACGATTCTGGCATTTGCACCTGGTGCATCATTTATCCCTTTGTCCTTGCCACCAGTTGTGGGTGCTGTGCTTTTGGCTGCAGAAAAAGTGGGACTTCATGCAGATATCCTTAAGCCTGTTCTCATCCATTCGACTCAAAGTTTGATTTCAAAATTAGATCCTGATGCTTAATTAGTCATACAAAATTTTCACAATCTAATGTATACTTTTGTATTAGAAATAAATGCCTCATACCTTCACCAGAATTATCAGACTTGAATGTGTTGAGGCAAAATTTTTTAACAATTGGAGTATTTTTCATGGAAAAATTGGCAGCTTTTGGCGGCAAACCCATTCGGACAACTCCCTATCCAAGTTGGCCAGTTCACGATGAACGTGATGTGGAAGTCGTCGTCCGTACAGTTTGTTCTGGGCGCTGGGGCGGATCACCTTATCCAGGTCCAAATACAGCAGAATTTGCAAAGCGCTTTTCTGAAATGCAAGGAGGTGGTTTTGCTGTTCCGATGATGAACGGCACAATTACCATGGAAATTGCCTTACGTGCTGCTGGTATCGGATGGGGTGATGAAGTGATCGTACCGGCTTACACATTCCAGGCGACAGCCTATGCCCCGATGGTGGTAGGTGCCATTCCTATCATCGTTGATATCTCCCCAGATACCTATTGTATTGATCCATTCCTGGTTGAAGCGGCGATCACCGAACGAACAAAAGCCGTAATCGTGGTCCATCTTGCCGCCCAAATGACAGATATGGATGCGATTTTGGAAATTGCCCGAAAGCACAACCTTGTTGTTATTGAGGATAGTGCCCATGCTCACGGTGCACAATGGCGCGGGATGGGGTCGGGTACCATTGGTGATTTTGGCTCCTTCAGTTTGCAATCGGCAAAAATCCTCACAACTGGTGAAGGCGGGGTTCTTCTTTGTAAAGATAAAAAAATGGCAGAAATGGCTGCCAGTTTGATTGATTGCGGCCGCCCAAAGGATTCCGAAGGTAAGAATTTTACAATGGGGGTGAATTATCGATGGTCAGAGCTGAATGCTGCGTTGGGATTGGCTGCACTGGATCGATTCCCGGCACAAATGGCTGAAAGAGAATCAACCGCTGGTTACTTGGAAGAAAGTCTTAGTGAAATACCTGGGATCCAGCTCCTTAAGAAGGATATCCGTCATAATCGTCGCAGCCTTTACCGCTATGTTTTTAAGATTGATCCCGATTATTATCAATGCGAACATGAAGTATTTTGCTACGCACTAAGATCTGAAGGGATCCCGGTAGATACTGGATACCCCTCCATGACCAAATATGACCTATTCCAGCCCTGGCTGTCAAGACTGCCAGTCCCAATGGCGTTTCCAGAATACTTTGATTTTGAAAAGATCTCTTTGCCTGTAACTGAACGCGCAAGCGAGATGGAAGCGGTCTGGATGGGTGAGTCTATTTTCCGATCAGGAACAGAAGGGATTGATGACATGGTTGCTGGTCTTCAAAAACTTGCGAACAACCAGGACGAACTGGAACAGCTATCTATAATGCGCCAGAAAATGGTTGCAGAGCGTGGAAAAGTTGATTTTAACCAAATTATGAATTTCAAGTAATTATTCTCTCTTGGTCAACGATTTGCTTTATACTTTGCGAAAGAGAGAAAAAGATCAATATAAAAGAGAAACCCGGTCATTTGCCGGGTTTCTGAGTTTATTCTTTATTGAGTTCGTTCAGGCGTTGGTTTATTGCATCAAGCTGCTGGGTTAACCAGCTCTTTTCTGCATCAAGATCCGTTCTTTCATCGCCGGGTGAATATTGAGAAGACCATCCAAATCCACGTCCGGGTCCACGCCAACCGCGTCGAAATCCGAAAAATCCCCGTCTTGGATAAGCACCTCCCTGTCCACAGGGTCCTAAGCCACGTCCAACAGGACCGGTACCTTGCGGTCCTGTTCCATCATATCCAGGCATGTCATCCTCCTTTCTGTTAAGATTTAATCCTTAGTTTGTAAAATTTGACTTAATGTTTTCCAAAATCATTTCGATTCGTTTTTGGGTATCCTTTAGAGAAGCAGCAGCCATCTCTAATGCAGCCTTTCCATCCATGGTGAGGGCGTATACCCTTCTAGGAGGTCCTTGGGTTGATTCGTGATCCCAATCAGATCTGACCAAACCCACCTCCTCATAATCACGGAGGATCCGGTAGATCACACTTGGGTTGATTGAGCCAAGCCCAAGGGATTCCAATTTTTCAATTAAGGCATAGCCATGTAAATCTTCATGCTGCAAGAAAGCTAAAAGTGCTGGTTCGATCAAACGGACATCAACAAGAGAATACTCTCCCATCCACCTTTGACCTCTTCCCTTGGGATAGCCTCGCCCTCTACCAAAACCTCTTGAAATATTGTTGTCATTTTGAAAATGCAAGCTTCTCTCCTTTTAGCTATATACTAATATACTATTTGCAAAATGTCAATAGTGTGGCATAATTATCTGGCATAATAAACAACAGCTTTTTTGAAGATCTAAGGAGAATAATGATAATTACAATTTCAAGTCAAAATAATTCACTTGAAAGCGCCCCAAGTCTCAGATTTGGTCGTGCGCCTTATTTTATAAAATACAATTTGAGTGATGACACCTGGGAAGCTTTGCAAAACGCTGCTGTCAACGAACGTGGCGGCGCTGGGATAGCTGCATCACAATTTATTATTGACAACGAGTCAAATGCTGCTTTAAGTGGGCATTTCGGACCGAACGCGGCTCGTGTGCTTTCACAAGCCGGGATCAAGATGATATCCTTTGATGAAACATATCAAACTGTCCAATCAGTTATTGACGCTTATAAAGAAAATTTATTGAACGAGGTAAGTTTTTAGGAATGGTACCAATAAAAATTGCAGTTGCCAGCGGTAAAGGCGGCACTGGCAAGACCATGGTTGCTACAAGTTTGGCGGTTTGCCTTGCTGAAATCCATTCTGTGCAGATTTTGGATTGTGATGTTGAAGCACCTGATACGCATCTTTTTCTTAAGCCAACAATCACAGAAAACCAACCAGCGACATTGCTTCTCCCACAAATCGATGAATATCTTTGTACCACCTGTGGGATTTGCGTTGACAATTGTGTCTACCACGCCCTTGCAAAGGCAGGTGATAAAATTCTCGTCTTTCCCCAGCTGTGCCATGGTTGCGGCAGCTGCCAGCTACTTTGCCCAGAAAAAGCGATCACTGAAATGCCAAGGGAGATCGGGCAGATCAATCTAGGTGAAACGGATTCCGGCATCCGTTTTGGAATGGGAGAGCTGACCATCAGTGAACCCATGGGCACACCGATCATTCATCAACTTAAAAAATATTCTGATGAGGCGCGAGAATTTATCATCCTCGATTCCCCACCAGGTGCTTCTTGTTCAGTCGTTGCAACCCTTTACAATACTGACTATGTACTTTTAGTCACCGAGCCCACCCCATTTGGTTTGCATGACTTGAAACAGATGATTGGCGTACTCTCGGTTTTGGACATTCCTGGGGGCGTGATCATTAACAGGGACGGCATTGGTGATAACCAAGTCGAAAATTTTTTAACGGGTACGCCTTATCCCATCCTAATGAGGATTCCATTCCACGCGGAAATTGCTCAGGGGCTAGCCAGGGGTCAGGTTCTGGTTGATTTTTCACCGAATTATTCTGAACAATTTAATATGCTATACGAAAATATTATTAATATTGTTGAACATCGGAGGCTCCTTCCTCAATCATGAAAAAAAATGCTGTCAAACAGTGTGTGATTTTGAGCGGAAAAGGCGGTACCGGAAAGACAAGTATCTGTGCGGGTCTGATTCACCTATCTTCACAAGAAATGCCCGGCGTTTTTGTTGATGCAGACGTTGACGCAGCGAATTTAGCACTTGTTGTCAATGCAGAAAAGATTAATTCTAACCGCTTTGCTGGAAGCCAAATTGCATCCATCAACCCAAATCTTTGCATCAATTGTGGCATCTGTTTCGATGTTTGCCGGTTTGAGGCGATTCAAGAGCCACAAAGTAATGATGCAGCATATCAGGTCATCGATCTGCTTTGCGAAGGATGTGCCTCCTGTTACCATCAATGTCCAGCAGATGCAATTGAGATGAAAATTGAACAGGATGGAGAATGGTTTCACTCGCATACCAAATTTGGACATTTATTCCATGCCGAGCTCCTCCCTGCTGCGGAGAATTCCGGCAAATTAGTGGCAGAAATCAAGAAGCAAGCTGAAGCTTTTGCCGAAGCGCAAGATCTGCAATTTATCCTCGTGGATGGTCCACCCGGAATCGGATGCCCAGTCATTTCTGCCAGTACGGGCGCTGATTTAGCCTTACTGGTTGCTGAGCCCGGTGTCTCTGGGTTTAATGACCTCCAACGCATCATTCTAACGCTGGAACACTTTAAAATCCCGATCCAGATTTGCATCAACAAAACAAATCTTTACCCTGAAGGTGCCCTGCAGATCCACGAACTTGCTGAGTCAAAGGGTTACCCAATTACTGGAGAAATCCCCTTTGATAGCGATATCCCCAAAGCTATGGTCCAGGGACAGCCCATCACCATTTATTCACCCGAAAGTAACACATCAAAGGAATTTGGAAAAGTCTGGCAATCTCTAAAACAAGCTTTGTGGTAAGACGATTGACCTACTTTTCAATCCGCTCATTTTACATAAAATGCAAGAGACTCGTGTCAACCTTTATTGGAAGACAATCCTATCATTTATAGAACATTAGCAATATTTGAAATCTAATGATATGATTAATAGGAACAAATATTTGCGTCAATATTTAATAAAAGGAGGCACTATGCCAGATGTTCCAGAAGGATGTGCAACACCATCCACAGGTCCAATACTCGCTGAAGAACCACAATCGGCACCAACAGAAAAAACAACCTCAAAGGAGGCGCTTATGGAAAGAGCACGTGTTGGAAAACCCGCACCCGATTTTGAATTAACGGCATTCGTCGGTCAAGGGTTTAAAAATATTAGATTATCTGACTATAAAGGCAAATGGATTGTCGTTTGCTTTTATCCAGGCGATTTCACATTTGTCTGACCAACCGAACTAACAGCGGTCGCTGTTAAATTTGAAGAATTCCAGAAATTAGGGGTAGAATTTTTAGCCATCAGTACAAACAGTCATTTCTCTCACAAAATCTGGCAAGAAATTGAACTTTCAAAAATGGTTGAGGGTGGTATACCCTTCCCATTATTAGCAGATGCGGGTGGTCGGGTAGGTGATTTATACGGCGTTTATGATGAAAATAGTGGCGTAGATATTCGAGGTCGTTTCCTGATTGATCCAGACTTTGTTATTCGTGCCATGGAAGTCCTGACTGCAGAAGTCGGTCGGAATGTCTCCGAACTGCTTCGTCAGGTTCAGGCTTTCCAACATGTCGCCAAGACCGGTGAGGTCACACCTTCCGGATGGCGACCAGGCAAGAAAACACTCAAACCAGGCCCCGATTTAGCGGGCAAAGTCTGGACGGTTTGGAAGCCTGAAGAAGCATTCGAATAAAGCCAATTGACTGACGCAAATATCGAAATGGTCTGGTAGTATTACCAGACCATTTATTTTTACAGCTGTCTTGTTATCTGGAATCATTTTAGGAGTTGTTATGTCTGTGGATAAAATCACGTTTCAACCCATAGGTTTTTTATTCACACCTTTCAAAGAGAATAAAGATGTACCAAGGCAACCAAAATTTGCCAAGGGTGTACCCGGAAAATTGGTTATCCAACCTGAATTTGTTCCAGGCTTGAAGGATCTGGAAGGTTTCTCCCACGTTTATTTAATTTTTCACTTTAACAGATCTGAAGGTTATCAACTGACATTAACGCCATTTAACGAAACCGAAAAGCACGGCGTTTTTGCGACCAGGGCACCCTACCGACCTAACCCGCTCGGGCTGTCAATTGTCAGGCTTGTTTCCATCGAAAATGACACATTGTATCTAGAAAACGTGGATATCCTTGATGGCACACCTATCCTCGATATCAAACCCTATATTCATGAGATGGAGAATCAGGACGAAACAAAATCGGGCTGGTTCCAAAAATATTTAGATCAGAAAGGTGATTATCAACTAAACTAACCTCCTTTTGACTAATTTACAAATGCTCGATAATAATATATAAAAAGAAATTTAGCCGTATTCTGTTGGTTTGTGGGTGCGTAACAAAATCACGTTTTCTTTAGCCACCACATCATAAGTACCAAGCTTAGCAGGGAGAAGGACAAATTGAATGCCTGAGAGATGTTGACCTGCGATTTCAGCCTCTCCCTGGATAACGCCCCAAATTTCAAGTGTGGACCCATCACATTCTCCGGAGAATTGCACCGGACCATTTAGATGGTAGCGATCTGTCGTAAAGTATGCATTCTGGCATAGGCGTTCACAGACCATATTTTCTGTCTCTATTAGCCGCTCAGGATGAGGTAAGGATAAGTTGATTTGGTCAAGGTTGATCACCTCAAGAGCTTTATCCACATGGAGATCACGTGGTTTGCCATCTGCCCCGAGCCGATTCCAATCAAAGACGCGATAGGTCGTATTGGAATTTTGCTGGATCTCAACAATCACCGTTCCCTCCATAATAGCATGCAGAGTTCCAGCGGGAACGCAGATATGATCGCCTGGCTGGATGGATAACCTGTGTAAATAGGCTTCAAGACACCCATCTAATACGGCTTGTTTTAACTCTTCTTGTGAAAGCTTTTCATTCAAACCATAAACAACGCCTGCTTCCGGTTTGGCGTCAAGGATAATCCACATTTCATATTTACCCAACTCATTGGCTTCGTTCTGGAGCGCATATGCATCGTCAGGGTGCACCTGGACCGATAGATTCTGGTCAGCATCGATAAGTTTCACCATCCATGGGAATTTTTTTCGTTCTAAAGCCCAATGGTTATTCCAACCAATCAATTCTTCCCCCAGAATTTGAAGAACTTCCTGTAAATTCTTGCCGGCAAAAACGCCATTAAGGATAGGCGTCATCCCGTCCTCATGGCTTGAAATCTCCCAGCTTTCAGCGACAGGACGACCGTCAGGAAAAGATCGGCCATACTTAGCAAGGGCATTCCCTCCCCAAATGTAATTCTTGTAAACTGGTTGAAACAGCATAGGGTAGATTGCAGTCATATCACCTCTTTGATCCTGAATAATGTTTGTCATTTTACCCCTTAAATGCTTGCCAACCTTACATCAAGCCCCTTTTCTTGTAGTACTGAAATAATCTGTGGGTCAGCATCTACATTGGTCACCAATATATCCACTTCACCAATACCCATCACCTTAGAAAGCCCCGGTTTCCCGATTTTTGATGAATCGAGCATGACTATTCGTTTCCTTGCACTACGGCACATCACGCGTTTCATACTGTCGTAAATTGGCGATGGGTCCACAAATCCATCCTTTAAATTCAGACCAGCCGCACCGACAAGGGCATAATCAACCCTGTAGGACATGAAAAAGTTTTCCGCCTGAGGACCAATAAATATGGCATTAGGTTGGTTCAACACCCCACCGCAGCATAGTACTGTTTGAACTGTATCACAAACCTGAGTCAATGCCAAAGTGTTAAGGCCGTTGGTTATGATTGTAATATTCTCAGCATCTATGAAAGGGATTACGCCGGCAACCGTACTGCCACCCTCAAGAATAAGGTCATCTCCAGCTCGAATGATTTCTTTTGCCACGTATTTTCCCAATGCAATTCTACGGGGATCTTTTATACCAGGAGGAAACTCGTAAACATGCTTTTCCATATCCGAAGTGGCATAAATGGATGCATCTTCACCCAAAGACCAATCGGGCAATGTTACCCCACCACGAACACGTTTGATCAAACCATGGGATTCCAGTTGTGTTATGTCTCGCCAGACCGTCATCTGGGAAACATTAAATAAATTGGCAATCTCTTTGGTCGATAAAAGTCCCTGCTGATGAAGCAGTAATAATATTTGATTCTGTCGTTCCATTTGGAGCATAATTCTATCCCTTCATAACAAAACTTAACATACTATAACATAATTAAATATAATCCGATAAGATAAGTTTACAAATTGATCAAGATTCAGATCGGTTACGATATTAAAATTATAAAAGGAGATACAAAATGTCTGATGCCCCCCTTACAAGATTAGAATTGTCAAAAATGATCGATCATTCATTACTTTCCCCGAACTTGACCAAAGAAGATACAGTCAAAGGTTTGGAAGTCGCCATGCGTGAACAGGTTGCATCCGCAACCATTAAGCCATGTTACACAAAACTGACAGCGGATGTTCTCAAGGGCAGCGGCGTGATGGTCAACCCGGTTATTTGTTTTCCCTTTGGCTATGACACAACCGAAACCAAAGTCCAGGCGACCCGGCAGGCTGTTGATGAAGGCGCTGAAGAGATTGACATGGTCTTGAATTTGGGCGCATTATTTGGCGGAGAATATCAATTTGTTCAGGATGATATTGCTTCCGTTGTTCAAGCCGCGCAAGGCCGAACGGTGAAAGTGATCCTTGAAACCGGCTTCTACAAAGACATGGAATTAGTCGTAAAAGCGTGCCAACTGATTGAAGCTGGAGGTGGTAACTTTGTCAAGACAAGCACTGGTTATGTTTCTTCACCTTACAAAAATGAGTATGGCGAGACTGTCGGCTACACATTGGACATCCTTAAATTGATGCGTAAATCTGTCAGTGATGCTGTACAGGTTAAGGCTGCACAAGGTGTGCGACGACTGAAAGAAGCGATTGAGGTAATTGAAATTGGCGTAACACGATTTGGTGTCAGCCGCACTGAAAGTTTGCTCAAAGAATACGACGAAGCATACGTGTAAACTTCTATTTTTCAAAATTTAGTAGCACAAAACCTCCGGTCATTCAGCCCAAGATCTGTAAAAGCCAATTTGACCGGAGGTTTGATGTTCTATCTTGCTGGATTCAGTGTATTGCTATAATAAAAATCCTTGATTGATATATAGGGATTATTTTAAACGCCCTAGAAAACATCAATACCATGCTTTCGGGCACTCCAGGCGGCCATGCCCAATATTCCTGCGTCTGATCCGAGTTTCGTGTTCACAATTTCAATCTCATCGACTGGCATCAAGAAGACGTGTTTTTTGACTTCTCTGCGAACAGGATCAAGCAGAAGACCGCCTGCCTGACCCACTCCACCACCGATCACAATCCTCTTCACACCAACGCTCGTAAGTATATTTGCGATACCGATGCCAAGGTATCGTCCAGCCCGTTCCCAAACATAAAGTGCGAACTCATCACCCATTTCTGCTGCCTTCGCAACAATCTCAGGAGTTAACTTATTTAAGTCGTTATCAATTAAATCAACAATTTTTGTTGCCCATCCCTGGCGGACACCTCTGCCTGCTTCAGCCGCAATAGCCGGTCCGGATGAAAACACCTCAATACAACCATAATTACCGCAGCCGCAAATTGGTCCATTCAAGTCGACCGTTTGATGTCCAAGTTCTCCAGCTGTGCCGCCAAAACCAAGAACAAGCTGGTTATTGACCACCAGCCCTCCGCCAACGCCAGTTCCAATAGCAAAACAAGCCATCGAATCGACACCTTTGCCAGCTCCAAAAGCCCATTCACCAAAGGTGATCGCGCGGACATCATTTAACATGCAAACTTCCAAACCAAGGTATGAAAACAATCTCTCACCAACTGGCACATCGCGCCATTCGCCATACAAATTTATCAAAAGTTTGGTCGTATTGGTTTCCAGGTCAATCACACCTGGGGCACTGATCCCTAAGCCGCCAATTTTGCTCATCTGAATGCCCGATCTCTCAATTAGATTTGCAATGAGATCTGCCATGCGTCGCATCACGGATTCAGGCCCCTGTCGCGAATCGGTCGGTATAGAATCGGAAAGCAGGACTTTTCCTTTTTCAATGTCCACGATACCGGCTTTTATGTTGGTTCCGCCCAAATCACATCCGACAAAAATTTTCATATTTTATTCTCCCAAATTGTTGCTTAGTAGGAAACGATCGTTACCCGATGAGCAACAAGTCAATCACTGCAGCCAAGAATAACACTAGCAAATTATGGAACTTTCTACCTTAGTGCAAGTAGGGCTTGAGAATATCGCGGGAGATCAGGAAACCGCGTTTTACAAGCTCTTCTGTTCCCTCAAATTTCCGATCCTCATGCTCAACTGAGATCACATAGTCATATCCGAACCGATAGAGCTGGCTGATGAATCCACCCCAATCCACCTCACCTAACCCGGGAAGACGTGGGATCTGCCATCCCATACCAAGCGAGAGGATGCCATTTTCATAAAGACCTTCACGATCGATTTCCAGGTCTTTGGCATGCACATGAAAGATTCGGTTGTTAAATTCACGGATTACACGGTAATAGTCAATCATCAACCAGACAAGGTGTGATGGGTCCAAATTCAAGCCGAAGTTCTCATCCGGGATAATGCTGAACATCTCTCGCCAGATGGCTGGTGTTGAGGCAAGGTTGTTGCCGCCAGGCCATTCATCATTTGAGAAAATCATTGGACAGTTCTCAATGGCTATCCTGACGCCCCTATCACCCGCGTATTTTATGATCGCTGGCCAAATCTCTTTAAATGTTTCAAAGTTTTGTTCAATTGTCTTGTCTTTATCGCGACCAATAAATGTTCCTACAATGGGTTCATCCATCACGAGGGGAGCCGCATCAATCACTTTCTTCAAGTGCTCAATCACAATCTTGCGATGTTCCTCATCTGGATGCAATGGATTGGGATAATAACCAAGCGAAGAAATCTGAATATGGTTTTCTTCCATAATTGCTTTGGCTTCATCCGCTTCTTTTTGACCTAAATTAGTGACATCCAAAGTTGTCACTCCCGCGTAACGGCGGGTCGCTTTGCCAACTGGCCAGCATGCCAATTCAAGCATTTCAAAACCGTTTGCACTTGCCCAAGTTGCAACTTCTTTGAGGGATCTCCCAGGAAAAGCTGCCGTCAGTAAACCTAATTTCATAATTGTATCCTCCGTAATTGTAGATAAAAATCAATATTCAACATCAACCCAGCGTTTTTCTTTTGCGCTCTTTAAAATCGCATCGTCCACTAAAATCGTGTTGTGCCCATCTTTGAAGGTCGGAAAATCGGGGTGAGCATTAAAATCACCGGCGGCAAGATATCGGTAAACCGCTGATTGTAATTGTTTAAATGTGTCCGGAAATCCTTCAGCATGACCTCCGGGATAAGACGCTGTCCATCTGGAATCATCAAGCATCAATGAAGGATCTTTAATAATGAGCTGGTTGGGTTCAGGACGATGACCAATCATCATTTGATTGGGGACTTCAGAATCCCATACAAGCGATGACTGCGAGCCGTTGACTTCAAAGAACAGGCGGTTCTTGCGACCGCTTGAAACCTGGGACACTGTCATCACACCTTTGGCACCATTATCAAATTTTAGCAAGACGGCAGCATAATCTTCTGTGTGGATAGGTTTCTCTTCGTATTCCACATCAACTTCCATCTTTCCCCCGAAGGTGTCAATTTTTTTCTTGGGTTTGCGACGAACCGGGAGAAATGTCTCAAAATCTGCATATACAGATGTGATTTTTGTTCCAGTGATGAATGTCACAAGATCCATCCAGTGAGATCCAATATCCGCAATTGCCCGTAATTCTCCACCGAATTCTGGTTCAAGACGCCAGTTCCAATCGGTATCCAGGAGGAGCCAATCCTGTAAATAACTTCCCTGGATGATGTAAATTTTTTCGCCAAGTTGACCTGCTTTGATCCGAGCACGTGCATCATGAACCAGAGGGTAAAACCTGATATTAAAATTCACCGCGTTTACCAGCTTTTTATCCTCCGCCAATTTTACAAGTTCACCCGATTCTGCAGCAGTCATTGCTAAAGGTTTTTCGCAAACCACATGTTTGCCAGCCTCAAGTGCAGCTTTTGCGTGCGTAAAGTGGAGGAAGTTAGGAGAAGCAATATGGACGACATCGATTTCTGGATCTGCAATCAAATCTTGCCAGTTGCCATATGCCTTTGGAACCAATAAGCGTTCTGCCGCTTCATCAGCCAATTCTTGTGTTGCTTCTGCTACGGCAATCACTTCAAACCCCTGCCGTCGTATCCCTTCCATATGAGCAGGTCCGATAAAACCCACACCAATCACGCCAACATGAAACTTTTTTGCCATAAGTGATCTCCTTTTAGATAGTTATTGACTTGATTCTTAGACTTGTTAAGACATTTAGTTTATGATTATACCGATTATACAATCATCTTAAATCACTAAACTGACTCTAAGCAGTTTTAACAGAAAATTCGTTATGATAATCTACCATTCATCTTCTGTTAAGATCCTAACAATATTATACGATGAATTATAACCTCTTCAAGATGTTGTAAAATAAATAAGGGAAATCCGGCTCTCACAATAACAATTTTCCACGGAGGTATGATGTTACCCAAAGAACGTGTTCAAACAGCACTCTCCCACAACGAACCTGACCGTGTACCGCTTGCACTTTGGGGCGGATCATATGGGATTGTCGATCCATTGTATAAAAAATTAATCAACCAGTTAAATTTAAGCGAACCCATTCCCCCTATCCGAGCAGGTCATACTGTCAATCATATCGATGACCGTATCTTGGAAAGTTTGGGCGTGGATACGCGGTACATCTGGCCAGGTGCTGCCCCCAGTGACCCCACACATGTCATCGAAAATAGCGACTTGATCTATGACGATTTTGGCCAACCCTGGGTACGAACTTATCCCTATTATTCCACAATGGATGGAATCTTAAAAGATGCCACTACCATTCAAGAAATTGATTCTGTGGTGAATTGGCCTGATATTGATGATCCACGCTGGACGGCAGGCGTTGCTGCACGAGCAGAAACTTTATGTGACAGCGAGTACTTCATCATTGGGAGAATGGCTGTATCCCATGGGCCATATCAGATGGCCTGTGATTTGCGTGGTATGGAAAATTTCATGATGGATTTGATGACCGATCCTGAATTTGCAAGTGCGCTTTTAGATCGTGTAACCGATACGATCGTTGGCATTACCGAAAACTATCTTAAGTCCGCCGGTAATGTGATGGACATGATCGAAATTCCCGGAGATGATTATGCCGGCAATGAGAATTTAATTTTTTCTCCGAAGGTATTTCGCCAATTCATCCGGCCGTGCCTTGAACGCATCATCATAAAAATTCGCGAAATTCATCCAGATATTAAAATCATGTTCCATTCTGATGGCGCAATCGGAAAGCTCATTCCCGAGTTTGTTGAAATGGGAATCGATGTGATTCATCCATTGGAGCCAGTAATTGGAATGGATCCTGCCCAAATCAAAGCGGAATTCGGTGATAAAATCTCTTTCCTTGGCGGGGTAGATATCTCCCACGCCATGCCGGGAACGCTGGAGGATGTTCGAAAAGATGTCGATCGCTGTTTGCGTGATTTAGCCCCTGGAGGAGGCTATATCCTTGCGCCGTGCAACCATCTCCAAGCTGATGTCCCCCCGGAAAACGTCATTGAACTTTATCGGTACGCTATGGAAATTGGGAAATATGCGAAAACCTAGCAACCCATCATGGGTTGCTTGAATTTATTCCACTAGCCCTAAGAATCGCGCCGACCAACACAACCGAATCACCCAATTGGGAGGGATGAATGGTGTATCGTCCTTTGCTGTTCAAGAAAACATATTGATCTGTATACTTCCGGATTGGATCCAGCAATATTGAACCAATGTTCGCGACGCCTCCGCCAATAGCAATTCGTTCAATATTTGTTAAATTTAACACATTTGCCAGGCCAATTCCAAACACATGGGCAACTTTATCAATTTCACCGATGGCAAATGAATCCCCGGAAAGAGCAGCATTTGCCAAGTCTTTTGTGGTGCGTTTTGATAAATTGGATAATTCTGAATTGATTGGAACATATCCTGTCCGATTCAACCGCGATTCGATGGACCATCCAGAACAGAAATGCTCAATTTCAAGCAGTTTTCCGGATTCTTTTGATAATAAATCCGGGACAAAAGTATGACCAAACTCACCTGCGCCGAAGCCCTGCCCATCAAAAAGCTTTCCGTTGAAAATAAATCCTCCCCCCACCCCGCTACCAATGTTGGTGTAAAAAAAATGTTCACAACCCTGGCCAGACCCTTTACAAAACTCGCCATAAGCTGCAGCATTTGAATCATTGTCAACTGAGGCAGGTTTTGAAAATGTCGCTTGCAGCCATTCCTGCAGAGGAAAATTCTGCCAACCTTTGACCTGGACCGAACTTAAAACCACGCCAGTACGGCTGTTGATCGGTCCGCCAAATCCACAACCGATTGATCGAACTGGTCCATATTCATTTTCAGCTTTTTTGATCAGCAGATTAAGATTGGTTTCAAGCCATTTTCGAATACCCTTTCCCCCTTCATCAGCATTAACGGAACATCGGATGGTATCAAGCAGCTCACCTTCGGATGTCCCAATCGCAATCTGAAGTTTTGTACCACCAATTTCAATTCCAATAATTGTTTCTTTCATTAGGAGCCGCCATCCTCTTTGACTAAAGTTAAAAATCTTTACAAAATTATAACTAAAAACGTCCCTGATTGTTCATTAATTGTAATTATTCCATTAAGTGTAAGCGAAAAAAGTATAATCCATGCAATTCTCAACTCCCGTACATTGGTTAGGAAATATCTGTTGAATAAATAATTTCACAAGAATTCGCAATATCAACCTTTATAAACAAAAAGAGATAATTTAAAATCAATCAACTTCCACTTAAAATTTTTGATCTGTTTTCTAAAAAATCGGTTATGATACCTTAGACCATAATGATCATGTTAATAACACGATTTTTTTGAAAATAAAGATCCATCTTGAAAGGAGAAGCAATGGCGATCAGAATCGGTATCATTGGCGCAGGAAAAATCGTTCGCGTTCGGCATCTACCTGAAGCAAAATCAAATCCTAATGCACAGATAGGTGCAGTATGTGACATAGACGCCTTACGTGCACAAGAAATGGCTGAGAAGTATTCATGTAAGGCATATACGGATTACAAAAAACTGATCCAAAATCCTGATCTTGATGCTGTTATTGTTGCTGCAACAAATTCCACACACGCTGAGATGTCAATCGCTGCCCTCGATGCTGGTAAACACGTTTTATGTGAAAAGCCAATGGCAACTAATTTGGTCGATGCACAAAAAATGATTGAGGCAACAAAAAGATCGGGAAAACAACTCATGATTGCCCACAATCAACGACTTGAACCTGCACATCAAAAAGCAAAGGAGATCATTCAATCTGGAAAGCTTGGAAAAATTCTAACTTTCACAACAATCTTTGGTCATCCTGGTTCAGAATTTTGGGCAATCGATGGAAACAATACATGGTTTTACCATAAAGAGATATCCGGTATGGGTGTGTTGGGAGACCTGGCTATCCACAAATTAGATCTCTTAAGATGGCTGCTTGATGATAATTACATTGAGGCTTTCGCTATGTCTGATACCCTCAATAAATCCTATCCTGATGGAAGACGGATTGATGTTGAAGATAATGCATTATGTGTTTTACGCACAGAAAAAGGAAGGATGGGCACGGTAATTGTAAGCTGGTCATATCAGAAAGAGAACAACAGCACAACCATTTATGGCGATAAAGGTGTTCTCGAAATCAACATTCATCCAGAATTTCCCCTTGTGCTGCATTATGATTATCAGCGCGGTGAATACTTCAAGTTAGGAAAACAATCCACCAATGTTGAACAGGTAAAATCAGGGATCATGGATGCGTTTGTGGAATCAATAATCAGAAAACGTGAAGTGCCTATCTCAGGCATCGAAGGTTATAAGGCATTGGAAGCGGTGTTTGCTTGCCAGCAAGCTGCTTTGTCAGGTTGCGTGATCAAATTCAGTCATAAATAAATTCTGATTTTCTTGAAATCAAGTATAATTAAAATGATATTTGGAAAGCTAGAAACTTCAGTTTGATATATAGGTTTGTAACAATGTTCATCAACATTTATCATAATTTAACTTAATTGACGTGCCTTATTTATAATTCTTTTGGTTTATCGACAGGTTTATAAAAAGGAGGTGGTTCGCTCATCCAGTAAAAGACGTGCTTTACAAGGTTTATCAATTACCCAAATAATAAGGAGACTAGAATGAAGCAATTCAAAACAAAATTTAGCCTACTCGTTCTTGTTGCGCTTTTCGCTGGGATGCTTTCCGCATGTGCAACCCAGGGCACAACCAGCGGGGCGCCATATACCATTGGTATTTCCAATCCCTTCATCAGCAGCGAATACCGCACGCAGATGATTGATGAGCTTATCGAAACCAACAAAGAATACATGGAACTTGGATTAACCGAAGAATTGGTGATCGAGAGCTTTGATACCGATGTCGCCGGCCAAATTGAGCAGATTGAAAACTTAATGAACCAGGGTGTGGATGCTATGTTGGTGAACCCTGGTGATGCAGTAGCCTTAAATCAAATCCTGGAAGAAGCAGTTGAACAAGGGATCATTGTGATCTCCATGGACCAAGAAATTGAGGCGGAAGGTGTCATCAACGTCGGCCATGATCAATATGAAGTGGCACAGATAAGTGCCGAATGGTTTGCAGAGACACTTCAGGAAGGCGATGTGGTATTAATTGAGGGTTTCATCGGCCACCCAGCCAATAACCTCCGTATGCAAGCGGTCAATGACACCTTAGCAAAGTATCCTGGCATAAATATCCTTGCCAGTGAATCCGGTTTCTGGGATGAAGCCACTGGTCAACAGGTCATGTCTGACTTCATGGCAGCCTACCCAAATCTGGATGGCTTTTGGACGCAAGATGGTATGGCAATCGGCGCATTAGAAGCTGTCATTGCAGCCAATCCCGATCCATTCCCAGTAGTTGTCGGTGAAGGACGCGTCAAATTTCTGAATTTATGGAAAGAAATGCTGGATCAGAATCCTGATTTCAAAACAATTGCTGTCCCCAACTCCCCCGGCGTGAACTCTAACGCATTACGCATTGTTGTAGAGCTGCTTGAAGGTAAAGAACTGGCTGATGGTGTTTTGGCCGGACAATATGGCACAACAATCATTATGCCTATCCCCAACATTGTCACACCGGAAAACTTTGATGAAATGTACGACCTTTACAAAGATTTACCAGATTCCTACCTGATTTCAGGGATTATGACCCGAGAAGAGGTCCTGGAAAATTACTTTAATGAGTAGGTAAATTTACACTCATAAGTTGTTTATAGTTCAGGAGGTTCTCCATGCATTTGGAGAACCTCCATCTCAAAATTTGAGTCATTATCAATTCTATAAATTTGAATAAACGCGAGTATGTTTATAAAGTGGAATAAATGAAATCTATAGTTTTAAACACAGAAGAGATTCGGAAAAGATTTGGCGGCGTTCACGCGCTCAGAGATGGTTCAATCGACGTTCGCTCGGGGGAAGTTTTAGCCTTAGTTGGAGCTAATGGCAGCGGCAAAAGCACGCTCACAAAAATAATCACTGGCGTACTCACACAGGATAGCGGTCTGGTTTATTACCGCAATGAACCAGTTCAATATCACAATCCAATGGCAGCTCAAAAAGCTGGGATTATGGCAGTGTATCAGGAATTAAGTCTCGTTCCATCTCTTACAGTTGCTCAAAATATCTGGTTGGCAAATGAGGCATTAAAGAAATCGGGTTTTGTTGATGACAAAGCCATGATCGAAAAAACTAAAGAGTTATTGAAATTATTTGAAGGTACTTATCAGTCTAGTTTACATCCAGAAGCATATGTTCATAGCTTACCACCAGATGAAAAGCAAATTGTTGAAATATTAAAAGCAATAAGCCGGAACCCCGAAGTTCTGATCCTTGATGAGGCAACAGCCAGCCTTGACAGCAAACAAGTTAATCGATTGTTTGGTTTGATCGATAAGCTTAGAGATGAAGGTAAAGGTCTTGTTTTCGTTTCCCATCGGATGGATGAAATTTTCCAAATAGCAGACAGGGCTGTTGTTTTGAGAAATGGGACAACGGTTGGGGAAGTGTTAATCTCAGAAGCGAGTGAAAATAGCATTGTCAGGATGATGGTAGGATCTGAGTCGGAGATCATAAAAGAGACCGATTTGGTTTATGACATAGAAAATAAAGACATTGTTTTAGAAGTCGATGATATCAGAAGTGAAAAACTGGATGGCGTAAGTTTTAAAGTCTTTCAAGGGGAATTGGTAGGCATTGGTGGTCTGAGAGGCCAGGGACAAAGTTCGCTTCTTCACACGCTTTTTGGGAACAATCAATACGCCGGAACCATCTCAATTTTTGGAGAAACCATTGATTTCAAACATCCAAAAGAAGCGATGCGACAAAGTGTCGCCCTCATTCCAGGAGATCGTGCATCAGAGGGATTGCTTTTGATACGCTCAATATTAGAAAACTTTCATTTACCAAATTGGAAAGCATATGGAAAGCCATTATTAAAGATAAACAAAGCACGCAAAGATGCCCAACAGATGAGCGAGCAATTGCAGTTGGTGATGGATGCCTTAGACTCACCCGTAAGCAGCCTTTCCGGTGGTAATGCGCAGAAAGTCGTTATTGGTAAGTGGCTTTTGAGGAATCCAAAGTTGCTACTTCTCGATGATCCCACAAAAGGTGTGGATGTGGGCACAAAATCTGAATTCTACAAATTGTTGATCAATCTCGTCGAGGGAGGAACAACGATCCTCTTTTATAGCTCTGATGATCAAGAATTATTAGGTTTATGCCCGCGAATTATGGTAATGCATGATGGTAAGATACGGGCTGATCTTTCGAAGGAGATGCTTTCAGAAGAAAATCTTGTCGCTGCAAGCATGGGCGCAACATCAGAATCAAATAACCATAAGGACTTATAAGAATGTCGAATCCAAAGAAGTTAAATATCGGTGCCTGGTGGAAAAAGCTGAATGTAAAATATTCACTGGGTTTACCTTTGGTTTTATTAATTGTGACAACCCTTCTTTCATTCCTTTTTCAGCCAAACATCTTTCGACCGAACGTGCTCAGCCGTTTGCTAACCAGCAATTTCCGGACCTGGTTACCAGTTCTATTGGTTACCATCGGTCAAGCAATTGTCCTCATTGGTGGGGGGTTAGATCTGTCCAACGGATCCATCGCATCGGTTGGGAATGTGATCCTTGCACTTACTGTGGTCTCTGCAGATGAGACAGGGAAAAATGTGGTAATGGTGTTGGCAGTGATTGTGTTTGGAATATTAGCAGGATTTATAAATGGGGTGCTCACGGCGTATCTTGGTTTGCAGCCCGTTATTGTAACTTTTGCAACCAGTTATATCTATAGTGGTCTGGCTTTGTTAATGCTACCCACGCCAGGTGGTGCCATTCCGAGAGTTTACACCGACGTTTACCGCAACACCAGCCTTCTGGGAATCCCCATTAGCCTGATTATCATCGGTATTATCGTGCTCATTTGGTCGATCTTTCGTAATAGGAAATACGGCCGTTTTTTGTATGCTGTAGGTGGCGATGCCAACGCGGCTTACACAACCGGAGTTCCAGTCACCTGGATGAAGGTATCAACCTATGTCATTTCAGGCTTGCTTGCCGCATTTGCTGCCATTTTTTACTCTCTATTGACTGGATCAGGATTCTCAGATAGTGGTGGTGATATGACCTTATCATCGGTTACCGGTGCTGTTTTAGGCGGTGTTGCGATGCGGGGTGGCATCGGATCAGTCATTGGTGCGGTGTTCGGTGGGATTGTGCTTGGAAACATTCGAAATATTATTTCTTCTGCCAGGATAAATTCTTGGGCTCGCACATTGGTCAATGCATTGATCATTTTGATAGCATTGGCAGGACCAGGTTTACTAAACTTATTCCGTAGGAAAAAATTTAATGAACGAAACAAAAGTTAATAACACATCAATATCGAAATATAAGAAAAGTAAATTCAAACTCTCACCGCCATTAACAGCATTGCTGATTGCCTTGGTCCTTTTCCTCCTGAGTGGATTATTGCCAAATGGCTTTAACTCTCTGTCAACAGCGTATCGACAAGCAATGAACATCTTGCGTCTAGCATCATTTATCGCAATTGTGGGTGCTGGGCAGACACTGGTCATCATTAGCGGTAGCGAGGGTATTGACCTCTCTGCTGGATCTGTTGTTACAGTTGGGGCACTGATTACTTACATGTTCATCAATGGCAACAATCAAATGATCCTGCCGATCTTGCTAATTGTGCTGCTCATGGGTGCGGTTGTTGGTCTGATCAATGGATTAGGTGTAATGTACCTGAAAATTTCTCCCTTTGTAATGACCCTGAGTATGGCTGGTGTAGTTCAAGGTGCATTGGTTCTTTATACCAAAGGATATTATGATGGTAAGGTTGCACCGATCATGACCCGGATCATTGCCAGAGACTTGTTCTGGGAAATCCCAGGTATGATCTTTGTATTGATCATTATCGGAATTTTGATGTCATTATTATTAAATCGAACACGTTATGGAAAACAGCTTTTCGCGATTGGTGTCAATCGGTTGACTGCCCGTCTTTCTGGTGTCAGAGTTTCCTCAATGGTTGTCCTCACCTATGTCATTGCAGGTGCCATGGCAGCGTTTTCAGGATTTTTGCTGGTAGGATATACTCAAAATGCGGGTCCAAACCTGGGAAATCAATATTTATTTCCATCCATTATCGCGGTGGCAATTGGTGGGACACAAATGTCGGGCGGTAAAGGCACCTATTTTGGTACGATTGCAGGTGCTATCGTTATCCAATTAATCACAAGTTTGTTAACTACTATGCAATTGCCTCAAGCATTACAACAGATAATTTTTGGTTCATTATTAGTGATAATTCTAATTGTTTACGGTCGGTCAAAAAGTTTAAAGGCATAATAAAATATTCACGTCAAAAGGAGAGACTATGCACAAAATCAGTATGCTTGGAGCTGGATTTATTGGTATGTTTTATACTGAAACCATCCAGCGGAGTCGATCAAAAGATATTGTATCCGTAATCTATAATCGGACACCAGAAAATGCCCAGAAATTTGCTGAATCTCACAATATCCCACGCTGGACAGGTGATATGGACGAGGCAATCAACGATCCAGAGACCGATGTGGTCGTTGTGGCGCTTCCTAACTTTCAACATAAAGAAGCGATCATTAAATCCGCTGAAGCAGGGAAAGCGGTTCTTTGTACAAAGCCGCTCGCGAGAACGGCAAAAGAAGCTAAAGAAATTCTTGAAGCCGTAGAGAAATCAGGCGTTTTCCATGGTTATTTGGAAGATTTGGTTTATACCCCTAAGACTCTGAAAGCTCTTAATTATGTTAAGAGCGGCTCACTTGGACGAATATTATGGGCACGCTCCCGTGAGGCGCACCCGGGACCGCACGCACCCTGGTTCTTTGATAAAGAACTGGCAGGCGGTGGTGCCTTAGTTGATATGGGTTGTCATTGTACTGAAATCTGCCGAACCTTTATCGGAAAGGATGTCCGTCCTGTTGAAGCCTTCGGACACCTTGATACCCTGGTTCATCCAATTAATGCAGAAGACTTTTCAATCGGCTTGGTACGTTTTGAAAACGGCGCAATCGGTCAAATTGAATCAGGTTGGAATTTCCGTGGTGGTATGGATCTCCGTGATGAGGTTTCTGGCACAGAAGGAACAATCTGGTTGAATCACTGGCTTCGTACTGGATTTGAGGTCTTTACCACAGGTTCTGCTGGTGGGTATGTATCTGAAAAATCCGAGGCTGAAAAGGGATGGTTGTTCCCCGTTGGCAATGAACAGGATTCCCTCGGCTATATTGAGATGTTCAACGACATGTTTGATGCCATCGATGAAAAGCGGGAACCAACGGAAACATTCTATGACGGCTATGTTGTCAATGCGATCTTAGACGCCATTTATAAATCCGGGGAATCAGGGAAATGGGAACCCGTGGAGATTGAGGATTGGCGTGGTGGTAAATATTCAAAAGTAAAAACAACAAAAGATTATGATGAAGATCATATCCTGATCAAAGAGGAAATTATGCCGGATGGAACCCACAAGTACATCCTACAGCATAAAGAAACAGGACGTGTTTCGCAAGTTGTAAAATAAACAAATAAGTTAAAGATGGAGAGCCTTAAAGACTCTCCATCTTTGTTATATTCTTTGTATGAATGATCATCTAAAAAACATTCCGCGCGGTTTCCCATTTGAAATTATCAACCCAAAAATTATTCGGGGAAAGATAAGATTTGCAATCTTTGATTTTGATGGTACGGTGTCACTGATTCGCGAAGGTTGGCAGCAGATCATGATACCCATGATGGTTAATATACTTCTGGAAACCCCTGATCATGAAAATGAAGATGAAATTCAAAACGTTGTCCGCACATATGTCGCCAACACAACAGGAAAACAGACCATCTATCAGATGATCAGGCTGGCAGAGGAAATCAAAAAAAGAGGTGGAAATCCGAAAACACCGCTTTTCTATAAAGAACAATACCACAGCCTATTGATGCAGCATATTATTGATCGTTTGGAAGGTCTGCGAAATGGGCATGTTGATCCGGAAGATATGGTTGTACCTGGTGTAAGGCCAGCATTAGAAATAATTACAGATGCTGGTATCCAATGTTATCTGGCTTCCGGTACGGACGAAAAATTCGTTGTAGATGAAGCAAATTTGCTTGGGATGACTCCCTATTTCAATTCCATATATGGTGCGCAGGATGATTATCAAAATTTTTCAAAACGAATGGTCATCCAAAAAATTATTCGCGATCACAATCTCAGTGGTCCAGAATTGATTGCTTTTGGTGATGGTTATGTTGAAATTGAAGATACAAAAGCTGTCGATGGCATAGCTATTGGCTTAGCCACCAACGAATCGACACGATTCGGGATTGACACTTGGAAACGGAATCGTTTGATAGCATCAGGAGCAGATGTAATTATGGAAAACTTCTTACCTTTTCCGAGTTTGTGGAAGTATCTGATGATGGAGGATTGATAACTTGCCTTATCCAATTTTTGATCGAAATCGATTGAACCTGAAACCTCTCAATGAGAGGATTCATGACTTAAATCGGGATATTATGCTTGGTTTAGATGATCCAATTCCAGATTATGAAAATGAAAATCTTTCAGTGGTGGCTGAGGGGGTCTTAAAGGCTAGAGAACTTGGGGCGACCGTCATGATTATGATGGGTGCACATGTCATCCGGCGTGGTGTAAGTTGTTTTCTCATTGATTTGATGAAACGAGGTTATATATCCCTCATTGGAACAAATGGTGCTTGCGGGATCCATGATATGGAATTCGCCATGATTGGAAATACAACAGAAAGTGTGGCGCGTTATATCCAGGAGGGTCAATTTGGCTTATGGAAAGAAACCGGCCGGATCAACGATGCGGCAAGATACGCCTATGATAATGGTTATGGACTTGGTGAATCGATTGGGAAAATGATCCATGAGAACCCCATTGAATTTCCTTATCGTGAAACCAGCCTATTCGCTGCAGGATATCGATATGGTGTGCCAATCACAGTGCATGTGGGCATTGGTCAGGATATTGTACACGAACATCCGAATTTTAACGGGGCTGCTGTTGGCGAGTCCAGTTATCGCGATTTTCTTACCCTTGCTCATTTCGTCGAAAATCTTGAAGGCGGCGTGATGCTCAATATCGGAACCGCTGTCATGGGTCCAGAGGTTTATCTCAAAGCATTAGCCATGGTAAGAAACGTTGCCCATCAGCAAAATCGGGAAATTAAGCGCTTTACAACGGCTGTCTTTGATGTTATTGATCTCGGATCAGACCCACATGAAGAAGCACCAAAATCGGACGCAGTTTATTATTTCCGTCCTTATAAAACTGTATTGGTGAGAACCGTCGCTGATGGCGGAAAAAGCTTCTATATTCAGGGGGACCACCGAGCAACGATCCCCAATCTGCATAGGCTGATCATGGAAAAACAGAACCAATCGGAGATGCAATGATCTCACAAGATCGCTTTGATGAAATCCTTTCAAGATTTACAAATACAAAAGTTGCTGTATTAGGCGATTTCTTTCTTGATCTTTACATACAATTGGATCGGTCTCTTTCGGAACTATCCTTAGAAACGCAAAAGGAAGCATTTCAGGCTGTAGATTTGCGGGGACAGCCAGGCGCTGCTGGTGTTGTTGTTAATAACTTATCTTCTTTAGGTGCTCAAACAGGTGCAATTGGTTTTGTTGGGTCAGACGGCAACGGTTTCACTTTGTTACAAGCTTTACGAGAACTGAGGGTGGATACAAGCTTGATGATTGAGACGGCAGAAAGATTTACGCCAACCTATATCAAACCAATGATGCGCGAAATTAACGGGTTTAATATCGAACTCAACCGAATTGACATTATTAACCGCACACCCAATTCTGAGAAATTAAATATTTCCCTTGCAGATAATCTTAATCACGCCATACACGAGTATGATGGCATTCTGGTCCTCGAACAGGTAAAAATTGACGGCAATGGCACAATGTCTCCATTTTTACGCAGTAAATTGCGTGACTTGGTAAAGGCATACCCGGGCAAAATCATCATGGCTGATTCCCGTCATTTCGCCCATAAATATCAGGGCATTTCATTGAAAATGAACCAATCTGAAGCTCAGAGGGCTATGAGCTTCTTTGAATCTCAAAACAAATCTGAAATTAGGCAAGATCTTATTTCAACCTCACTTGAAAACGCGAAATTATTCTGGCAAATCCACAAAAAGCCGAGTTTTATCTCTCTTGGTGAGCAAGGAATTTGCGGTGTGGATAATAATTCGTCTTATTATTATCCTGCCTTTCGCATTGATGGATCCATCGACATTGTTGGCGCAGGTGATTCTGTTCTGGCAGGTATCGGTTTGGCGCTTTCAGCTGGCGCAACAGCAAGCGAAGCTGCATATATCGGAAATCTAATTGGATCAATTATTGTCCAGCAGATCGGGACTACAGGTCGTGCTACGCAAACTGAGCTTAAAAAGAGACATCTTGAATATCAAGACCAACAAAAAACAAGGAAATCATGATGAAAAACAAACATACCCAAACCATTAATACCTATCTCAAAGCGCTCGACGAAACACTTAATCGATTTCCAATTGACGATTTAGAAGCAATTCTAGAAGTTCTTGAAAATGCAAAGGAGCAGTTTCAAACTGTGTTTATTTGTGGCAATGGGGGAAGCTGGGCAACCGCAGCACATATGGTATGCGATTTCAGCAAAAACACGCGTATGGAGGGATCAAAACGGTTGCGTGTGATTGGCTTAGGTGACAATATCTCTACATTGACTGCGTATGCCAATGATGAAGGTTATGATAAGGTCTTTGCTGAGCCTGTTCTCAGCCTGCTGCGTCCTGGAGACGTGTTGATTGCACTCAGCGCGAGCGGTAATTCTCCGAATGTCTTGCGTGCAGTGGAAGCCGCTAAAAGTCTGGGCGGTATTACGATTGGTTTAACTGGATTTCATGGGGGAGAGTTAAAAGATCTTGTTGATCATGTATTAATTATTCCCTCAGACAGCATCGAGATGGTTGAGGATTTTCATCTGATCATCGACCACCTTATAACGATTTGTCTGAGCCAATAAACTGCAAGAGGTTCGCTGAATTTTTAACTTTTTTCCAAGTTGCCGCTGATCACAATACTTTTAGGCCAGCGTTGGAGCACCTTCGGCAACAACGAAGAGCGGACTACTGCGCAAGCTACACGAAATTGACCAGAATCTATCAATGATAGCCCTGCAACCAATCCTTCGCCGCGTAAAAATTCCAGTGGTCCAAGCTCATCTATGATCACCAGATCACCGGGTTCGATCTTCCCGAGTATTCTGTTCGCCCAGGTTAGTGACTCATCATTGAACTGCCAGCGAGGTGTGGAGATTTCAGAGGTATTATTTCCTCTTAGGGTTGCCAACTGCTTCTCATCGCCAGTTTCCAAATCTCGGATGCTGATCCCAATTTTTTCACCGTCTTTATAAATGCCGGGTGAAATGATCCCTCGTACCGCTTTCCCTTGATTTCGGGCAACTCTTGCCAGTTCCATACAAAAGGTTGTCTTCCCTGCGCCGCTAAGACCGGTCACTACGATGATCTGAGGTGTTTCGATGCTCATCTCAAACACCTTATTTAAGGTGCTGTTTGGATCATCCAGGGATCCTGGATCTATTGCCGAAGGACGTCGGTGAACCACTGCTCTTGGGATTTTGCCATTGCTGTTAGGTTCGTAAATCACTTCCGATTGGATGCCGTAAACTGCAGATAGTGAGGTTTCATTCAAAATTACCGTTGGTTTTCCGTAATCTGTAACCCATCCCCCATTGAGTAAAAGGACTTGATCAGCGTATGCCAGCGCGTCATTTGGTGCATGCGATGAGACGATAAATGATAATCCCTGTCGGGTCAGATTCTGGATGATTTCAAGAACACGATATTGATTACTCAGGTCAAGATGAGCTGTTGGCTCATCCATTAAAAGAATTGAACAACGCTGTGCTAGCCCCCGAGCAATCAAAACCAGCTGTCGTTCCCCACCGCTGATCTCAGTATAAGAACGATCCTTTAATTCCGATAGCCCAACTTGTTCCAAAGATTCCTCTACGATCCTGTTATCCTTTTCGGAGGGTGTTGCAAGCCATTTCAGATGAGGTGCTCGCCCCATCAGCGCCATTTCTTTTACGGTGTAGCCAAATGCCGGTACGTGGATTTGAGGGGTAAAACCAATTTGTTGCGCTCGTTCAGCAGCTGAATACTGACCCAAAGGCTGATCATCCAAATAAACATTCCCTGATTTAGGTTGAAGCAATCCTGCCAGACAAGAAAGAAGCGTCGTCTTACCGCCCCCATTCGGTCCAAGCAAATACAGGATTTCTCCAGATTTGAGGGTCAAAGATACATCATGGAGAACCGTTTTCCCTGGAGTATATGAATAGCTGATATGCTTAGCCGCAAGCTCCACAATCACCATCCCGTTCTGCTGCGTCTCAGCAGAACCATCAAAATGGGGACACCGATTAACCCGGTCAGAACACCCAATGGGATTTCACCAGGTAGTAGCGTCCTGGCAACATCATCAACAAGAATTAAAAACGACGCGCCCAAACCAATCGTAACAGGCAGTAAATGCTTATGATCAGGTCCAACAATCAATCGACCTGCATGTGGGATCACCAGACCCACCCAACCAATGACGCCGCTAACCGATACTGCGGCAGCAGTCATCAGCGTAGTGCACACAATGATCACAATTTTCATCGTGGTTGGATCAACACCCAACGATTTCGCCTCATCATCACCCAGTGAAAGGATGTTCAATCGCCATCGAATCAACCACAAGAAAACGAGGCCACCAATTGTGAAAATCATAAGTGGAAGCATTCGACCCCATGTGATTGATGTGAGACTGCCTAACAGCCAGAATGTGATCGATGGAAGAGTGTCCAGCGGATCTGCAACATATTTTAATAATGAGGTCAGCGAACTGAACAGCGACCCAACCAAAATGCCCATAAGCGTTAATACCAGAAGAGGCGTTGTTTTATAAAGCCGACTCCCTAAAAAAGCCAGTGAAACCGCAACCAACCCGAAAACAAAAGCTGATATCTGTACCTGCCATTGGCTGCCCATCCACAGCAAAGCAAGTGCTGCACCAAAGCCTGCGCCTGTTGTGACCCCCAAAATATTCGAATCCACCAACGGATTCTTGAAGATCGCCTGTAAAGCGGTGCCGGTGGCACCATAACTGGCACCAACTAAGAGAGCCGCTAAAATTCGAGGAAGTCTGACTCGCAAGATCAGTCTCTGGGCAACCTCCGGAATATCATTAGCCAAATCAGTGAACAAAGGCGACAGCAGCACCCGAACAACACCGAATGGCCCAAGCTGGTAACGACCAAGCGTCAGTGAGAGGAGAAACAGCACAACAGGAAGAATAATCAGACTTCCTATGATGATCTTCTTGCTTAGCTGTAAACCAGGATTACTCATATTTGCAGATGGTGGCAATTTCTTCCTCTGTGATTTCATAATTGTAGAACGTGTTGTAGAAATATTCAGCCTCATCGGCACAATTCAGGCTTATTGTTTCTGGGTTGAGGAGCTGTGCTAACCATACAATTCCCAGAACTGAATCTGGTGCGGGTGTATCCCAGGGCACGACCAGTTTTGGCATCCGGTAAACTTGCCCTTCTTGAACCGCATCGAGAATTTGCCATTCAGCAGACTCGGTGATTGCTTCAACGGATGCACCACCATAGGGTGGGACAATGATAACATCTGGATCCCAGAGCGCAATCTGTTCCAAATTAACTTCTTGCCAATACCCGCCCATTTGTGAACTGGCTGATATGCCACCAGCAAATTCAATGATACTGGTTTGGTACATTTCTCCACTGGCAACTTTCAGTGGTTCGGTGCCTGTAAAGAGTACCTGGGGTCTGTCCTCTTCAGGGATTGAAGCTGTTTGCTTGCTAATCGTTTCAATGATGTGATTGTAATAAGTGATCCATGTGTCCGCATATGCTATGGCACGTGGTCCAAAAAGCTGTCCTGTAATTCGCATCGCCTCTTCCAATCGTTCAGGCGTCTCTGCTTCGTAAAGCACAATTGGAAATCCCAACTCAGTCGCTGTTTCCAACCAGGAAGTGCGAGCGCTTGTGATGATGAGATCTGGCTCAAGCGTTGCGCTTTGTTCAACGCTAAACAGCTCCTGTGAAAAATATTCATCTCCAATCAAATCTTTAAAGCGTGGATCGATTTTTTCCATCATAGCAGCTCCAAAGGGATCTCTTGCGCCTAAGTAACTTGCGGCGACAAGGCGATTCTGGGCATTTACGCTGTAAATAAAGGAGGTAGATGGTCCGTAGGTTGAGATGACCCTTTCAATGGGTTGGTTTATTTCAACCGTTTTCCCAGCCTGATCTGTAAGTGTTACGGATGCGGGAAGTATGCCCTTGTCAATCAAGACCTTCTCTCCCTCCTCAGAAACGGCAAAAGAAATAAAATCGAACATAGCTCCTGAATCTGATTGGGGGATCAGGTATCCACCTGGAAGGAAAGCTGCAGGAACATCAGGATGTTCTCCGGCAATCTCTAACTCGCTGGTCGCGATAATATCTCCGCCCTGCTCTACAAACACCGGCGTTTCATCCGGGTAGAAGGATTGAAAAAGCATTGTCAGTGCGGGTTGCAGTTGATTTTCCGCCGTTATTGTAAATTTCGGCAAGTTCGTCTGGGGGCTTTCGTCCTGCCGGGTTTCAGTTAGAAATGGCGGCTGTTGGACATCTTCTGTCGACTCAACCTCTTGCTGGGTGATAATTGTGGAACAAGCCGTCAAACTGACCCCTAAGATTACGAAGAGTAAAATGATACTTTTGACGATTTTCATAACAACTACCTTTCTAGTTCAACATGGCAATCTTGTAGCCACGATAAGGCTGATTCAATCTGACTTAGCATAAATTCGACCGCCAGATTTTCAATGGTTGATAATGATTTTTGCTTTTCTGTCAACAAAATTGTATGTTGGTTTTCTAAGACGCTCATCTGGTATTCAATGATCTCCTCAAAGGGCAAATGCAATAGCAGGGCAATATAAAGGCGACTGAGGAACATCACCCGGATTTTATGGATGCTTACAGATGGTTTATTTTCGTACAACCATGCCATAAATTGTTCTTCACCGGATTTTGTGAGAGAATAAATGACGCGCGGAGGTGCATCAGAGACCTCCACCTGCTCACCTATGATGCTGCCCTCTTCCTCCAGTCGTTTTAATACAGCGTAGAGTTGGCTTGTACTCATTGTCCAGATTCTGCCGAGCTCAGAATCTGAGCGAAAAAAAGTGAGTAACTCATATCCGTGCGCAGGCTGCAATTTTAATAATCCTAGGATAACACTATCGGGGACAAGTCTTTTCATAAGGCTATTCTATCATGGAATAGTCATATTTTCCATAAATTTATTTATTCGATCTCTGCGTGTTCTATCCTATGCGAATATACAAATTTTTACAAAACATTCCAAATGTGTTTCTTGACACAAATGGAACGATCATGTAAAATATGAGCAGAAAGAAATTTATCCTTCCACGCTCCTGCAACCACTAGTAAATTGTAGGAAATCCAGGGAAAGCCCGTTGCAGCGGGCTTTTCGCTTTAATATCAACCTGATGTTAGAATTTTAGGTTGTAATAACAAGGAAATCTGCCAATTATTCATCTTTTTAATCGTTCATAGACCAAACAATTGGCAGATTTCGTATACGATTATCGTGAGAATATGGCTTACTCGGTTTTGAGATACCTTTCAAACCAATCCAGGATGCCATTCAACCTCATAATTTTTCGGTCGGTGCGCCCAGTTCTCGAAAGCCCATGGGGTGAGTCGGGGAAGATCAAAAACGCTGTTTCAACACCCTGCTTTTGAAGCGCTACATAGACTTGCTCACTTTGTTCGATTGCACAGCGCAAGTCCTGCATACTGTGAATGATCAAGGTTGGCGTTTTAGCATTCCCAATATGCTTGATGGGTGAACACTCCCATAAGATTTCCATGTTTTCGTAAGGTGCCTTGTCATCAAAAATTTCTTGGAAACTCCAGTTAAAGTCACTGGAGCCCCACATGCTGATTAAATTACTAACGCACCGCTGAGAAACTGCAGCCTTGAATCGATCCGTATGACCGATGATCCACACCGTCATATACCCGCCGTAACTGCCGCCCGTCACGCCCATATTATTCGGGTCAATATAGGGCAATTGCTGCACATAATCAGCCCACTTCATCAGGTCGTCGTAATCAACGGTTCCCCATTTCCCGTAATAGATTGCTTTTGCGTGTTCCTCACCATATCCTTGCCCACCTCTCGGGTTGCAGAAGTAAACAACATAATCGTGGGCAGCAAGGAAGTAAAATTCATGCATAAATAAGAAGCCATATTGAGCCAAAGGGCCGCCGTGAATTTCCATGATCGAGGGGTATTTTCTGGCAGGATCAAAATCAGGTGGCTTAAGGATCCACCCCTGAAGGTCATTACCTGAAGCACCTTTAAACCAGACCTCCTCCACAGTTCCAAGGTCAATGTTATCCAGTAAATCACGATTAATTGTCGTTAGGAGAGTGGGTTCAGGATCCTTTACGTCGAAATAAGCAACCTGGCAGGGATCAGTCATGGTTCCATGGATATATGCGATCCTATTTTCTCGCGCATCCATCGTAAAACCACTGATCACGCCTTCAAACTTGCTGATTGTTTCAAGGTTTTTTCCTTCGGAATCAATCTTATGGAGACTTGTTACGCCGTATCTTCCAACCTGGAAATAAATATGCTGATTGTCAGAAGACCAAATCGGGGGCGATGTGATCGCAGAGCCGGTATCGTTGATCACATCGCCGCCCACGTCAAAATCAAAGGGAGCAGTTAATGAACGCGCTTCGTCACGCTTTTCAAGGTCAAAAACCCATAGCTCTGTATTCTTATAATCCAGTTTAAGCCCAGATCGGCCGAAATAGGCTAAATGCTTTCCATCGGGTGAAAAGCTTGCTTTGGATTTAGCACCATCGGGCGTCGGAATTCGTTCAGTTTCACCAGTTTCCAGGGTGAGCAGGAACAAATCGATTTTATCAGGGTGAAGATCAGGTTTATCGCTGCGGTTTGTAAAGAATGCTATTTGGTTTCCATCGGGTGACCAAACAGGGCCTATCTCATCGTGAGTTTCAGAATCCGTGAGTTGTTCCAGTTCACTTGTATGAATATCGACTGTCCATAGGTGATGGCGAGCCTTTGGCAGATAGCCATAAGCATCTAATTTGTAAAAGATTCTGTTATCAATTCGTCGAGCAACTCGTCCAAGATCCTTCTTCTTTTCATCCAGCAGGATATCCACATCCTCCTGGTCATGTTGACGGAATTGGAACAGGATCTTTTTACTATCTGGAGACCAATCAAAATCACCAAAGTCGCCGTGAAAATCGGTTAGAGGGCGTCCCTCACCTCCCGTAAGAGGTAAAACATACAATTGGGTTTGGTTCTTTCCCTCACGGTCAGAAAGAAAGGCAATCCATTGACCATCGGGAGACCATTTAGGATGGATATTGTTGTGTTTACCAAAGGACAACTGAACCGATTTTTTATCAGCGACGGTTAACATCCACAAATGAGTAAATTTCTTCTCACTCTCTTTATCGATTGTTTGGAGAGCATATACTATTTTTTCACCGTTGGGAGAAATCTGACAATCCACCAGAACTTCTAATTCATACAAATCTTCAGCCAGAATCCTTCGTCTACTCATTTTTCACCTCTTTTATGATTTTTCTGATTTCAAGAAATCATTCGCTAAGAATGAATTATAATATTAAAAATTCGACCGCAAATCAGTATGAAGTTATGAAATGAGGTAAAGATGGAAAAAATTAGCTATGGTGGATGGGAGAATTGCTACAGAGTTGCCAATGATCAAATCGAATTGATCATCACTGGAGATGTTGGTCCCCGAATCATCCGCTTTGGTTTCATTGACCAGGAAAACATGTTAAAAGAGTACCCCGATCAATTAGGGGTGACAGAATCTGATAAATGGTTAAGTTTTGGCGGACACCGACTCTGGCATGCGCCTGAAAGCTTTCCAAGAACCTATTATCCCGATGTTGAGCCAGTATTGGTGCAGGAGCTGGATGATGGTGTTGTTGTAACACAAAAGCCAGAACCTACAACAGGAATCCAAAAACAAATAAAGGTCAGCCTATCTAAGACAAAAGCTGAGGTTCAACTGACTCACACGCTCATCAATCACAACCTCTGGGCGGTGGAGTTGGCTCCATGGGCACTAACCGTGATGGCGCAAGGTGGCGTTGCGGTCTTACCTTTACCTCCCCGAGGACCACACCCCGAATTCATGCTACCAACGTCATCTCTTTCAATCTGGCCATATACCAATCTCAGTGATCCTCGTTGGGTCTTGGGAGAACGATTTATCCTCCTGCGGCAGGATCCAGAGATTGCCAAACCCCAAAAGATGGGAATTTTTGCATCCGATGGATGGGCGGCATATGTCAATTTCAACACGCTATTTCTCAAGCAAATTCCAATTCGTTTTGATGCGATCTATCCGGATTTGGGCGTAAACTTTGAGACCTTTACCGATAATGAAATGCTCGAGCTTGAAAGTCTCGGACCAATTGAGTCCATGCCCCCTAAAGGAAAGATAGAACACCAGGAGCATTGGACAATGGTTCGTGATGTCCCCCTCCCCAAATCCGATCAGGATGTGATCGATCAGATGTTGCCCCATTTCGCAAAATAAGTTCCAATAAACAAAAAATGCTGGTTTACAGCACTTTTTGTTTATAAATTAATATTAGAATTTAGATTTTTTTATTGAAAGATCAAAAATATTCGTCCCAAGGCTAAACCTGAAAGGAAACCAATCGCAGATAGGACAAAGAACAGGAAAACCATCAATCCTGCTTTTGTGTGAACCAATCGTTTAATCAATCCCGTCATTTTCATAATTACGCCTTCCTCTTCCATCAAACGGATCATAACCGTCCAGAATTTTATTTCAAAGAAATTCGAAAGCTTTTCGAGTGCCATATCCACCGCCTAACGACTCATCGAAGTATTAATTATTCGTCCGTCTTCAGTTGCGACCACCCGCACCTTTTGGTCAATTTGTTTCCCATCAGGCGTCGTACCCGATCCTGAATAAATCAATAAGTAGCGCCCTTCTGATTGTTTCGCGATCTGAGGCTTTTTCTTAGCAAGGTTCGGAAATCGCTGATAGATTTTTAGATTCACTTTTTCTATCGATTTTTGGTCCATATTAGCCTTTAATTCGTTTTCTAAGAAATGCTGGCACATCCAGATCCGTTGTTCTCAGATGAGATTCTGAAGATGAAAAGGCATAAGCATCAGGCTCAAACCGGTGATCCTCTTTACTGCTTTCTCGGGAATGCATTTCAGTAGGCTTGGTTTTTGGTTTAGGTTCAATTTGTGCTTCAATTTCTGCCAGATATTTCTCTGCACCAGGTATCGCTTGCTCAATGGGTAAACCACCTAAACCTGTTACAATCAAGATAACTTGCGCTCTATCGACTAAATTCTGGTCATAGACCACACCAGGAATGATTTCGGCATCCTTTCCCGCTTCCTTATGTAGATGATCCATAGTTTCCGTAACTTCAGCAAAGGTAAGATCTTCACCGCCGCTGAAATTTGCGATGATGCCTGTTGCCGAACCGAGATCAATTTCATCAAGAAGTGGATGGTGTAAGGCGGACTTTAAGGCTTTCATTGCCTTATCTTCACCCTCACCAGTGCCAATCGACATTAAAGCACCGCCACCCAAATGCATCATTCGCCGAATGTGGGAAAAATCCACATTGATCAACCCGGTTTCGGTGAGCAGTTCTGAAATCCCGCTCACACCCTGTCTGAGGACGTCATCTGCCAGTTTGAATGCCATTTCCAACGGCAAATCATGGGGCGCAACTTCAAGTAAGCGATCATTGGGGACAGTAATCAGGGTATCCGTAAACTGGCGAAGCTTTTGCAGGCCAATTGCTGCATTTTTCTGCCGACGTCCCATTTCAAATGAGAATGGTGTTGTCACGACAGCGATCGTTAATGCGCCAATGGATTTGGATGCCCTTGCAGCCACTGGGATTGAACCGGTACCCGTACCACCGCCCATACCTGCCGTAAGAAATACCATGTCTGCCCCATCGAGCACCTCAGCCAGTTTATGAAAACTTTCTTCTGCTGCTTTTTCACCGACAGAAGGATTTCCACCAGCCCCAAGCCCACGCGTGCTGTAGGGTCCCAGTTGAACCTTGATATCTGCCAGAGATTGTTCGAGTGCTTGTTTATCGGTATTACACGCGACAAACGTGACACCCTTCAATCCATATTCGATCATCCGGTTGACAGCATTACACCCGCCACCACCCAAACCAACGACTTTGATCACTGGTGAAGGAATGATAAGGGGTGTTTGTTTTTTGGATTTGGTTTCAAACATGCCTTCCATAATTACCTCTATCTACTAAAGATTTAGTGAAAGTGTTGCAATTTCTATTCCGGATTCAGGTAAAACTTTGACAACACATCCAGCAGATCTTAATTGATTGATTGCATCATCCGGAAAAAGGTGAGGATCTGGGTAAACCATCACTGTTTTTGCTGTGGCAGCTTCCTTCAATGAGAAACCAATGGTAGGATGGAGCTGCTTTATCAAAGGTCGAACTTTATTCATGACAACATCGGAAATGCCCGAATCATACATGGGTAATAAAAGGTAATTCGTAATGAGTTTCCCATCGCCAATCTTTGAACCATCACTGCTTAAGGATGGATTTTGGGGATTGAACACCAGATTGAGTTTTTCGGCTGTTAATTCTGATCCTTTAACCTGAACCAGTGTTTCAAGATCAAAGCTGCAGGTATAAACCAGGTCACCAAAATCGATTTCTTTATCACCCTCTGCATCGCTTAGTAAATTTTCAAAGCATCCTTTATAAACCATTCCCACATTTTGCAGGATAATGGATGGATCAGTTTGACTGTGAATGGTACCAATATTACCTGCGTCCAGGATCATCACAGGCAATGCTTCACCGAGAATACGCTGGCTGACAGCCTGAACCCAATTGAAGTTATGAAAGCCAAGCTGATCTTCCTGACCATCAGGTGTATTATAGGGTCTTGAAACAGACCATCGTTCCGGTCCGCCCCTTCCCCAAGAAAGAGGACGATTAAAGGTATATCCGTAACTTGAAAGCGTGAGGTTGGATAAAATCTCATCCAATCTTCTCCGTTTCAAGCCGCTCAATGCCAAATCCATAAAAGCCGTATCCCAATAATCCCCACCTGGTTGCAGTGGTGGAAAAACCGGATCGATACCAATTTTTATGGCATGGCTTGCGAGGGGAATGAACCGATCCAGGAAATGATCGACCAGATTCTCATAGTGCCAGCCGAATGTCGGCCATGCACTTTTATTGTTTGGTTTGTCACCCAGGATGACTTTGCTGCAGCCCCATTTTGCATAAACGTTCAAAAGGAAAATGACATCATTCAACTTTCTTGCCAATGGAAGTTCATTGTTAAAGTGAACGATTGGTGAAAGCCCATTTTTTTGTGCGATGACGAAAACATCCTCAGGGATTGCCTTGTCGAAATCAGCTCTGATGATCAAAGAACTAGCGCCAAGTTGGCGCAACTGGGACAGCCACTCGTGTACCACAATATTCACCTTGAATTTCGGTGATGTAAAGTATGAAAATCCAAAATTTTGTCTGATATTTGCCATCTTCGATCCTTACCTCGTTGGATTATCTTGATGTAGCCTTTATTGTGCAAGGGTCGTGCCAATATTTTTAAAAATTAAGGATATAATTCCACTGCTATGATTTTAGTTACAGGTGGAACTGGATTTATCGGGAATGTTCTCATCAGACATCTCACCGAATCAGGATATCCTGTTAAATTACTCTTACATCCATCCCAAGAATCACCCAAATTACCAAAAAGCGTTCCCTTTGATGTTGCTCTGACAAGTTTGACGGATGAAAAAGGCTTGCGCGCTGCCTTAAAGGATGTTGATACGATCATTCATCTTGCCAGTGCAGAATCTCTGGGACGTAAAGCAGAACTTACCAGCGTGGATGTACAGGGTACACAGGCACTGGTCCAGGCAGCCACGATGGCAAATACTAAGCGGTTTGTATATCTCAGCCACCTCGGGGCTGATCGTGCGTCTGCATACCCATTACTGAAGGCAAAAGCAATTGCGGAACAATTTATTCGCGCATCTGGTCTTCCGTATACGATTTTTAGATCTGCTATCGCTTATGGTGAAAAAGATCATTTCACAAATGGTTTAGCTTTTTTACTCAAAGTATCTCCCTATTTTGTGATGATGCCAGAGGAAGGACAATCCTTATTACAGCCCATTTGGGTTGAAGATCTTGCTTCTGTGATGACCTGGTCCTTGGAAATGCAGGAAACACTTAACGAAACCATTGAAATTGGTGGTCCAGAGTACTTAAGTTTTCGGAAGATATGTGAGATAATCATCGAGCAATTAAACATTAAGCGCCGGTTTGTGAATCTTAGACCAGTTATTCTGAATAGGTTTACTGAATTTTTAGAAATCCTTATGCCTAATTTTCCAACTTCGGTTTTTTGGCTGGATTACCTGGCAACAAATCGGACGACCAATCTTGATACCTTACCCAGGATTTTTAATCTCCTCCCCGCAAGGATGAGCCATCGACTGGGATATTTACAAAGCAAATCTTTCCGCAGAAATTGGTGGCGGATCATATTACCAAGAAAGCGAACAACGACTCAATGGGATTAAAATCTGTATGCGTCCACGGACATTTTTATCAACCCCCCCGAGAAGATCCCCTATCTGGCTTGATACCAGATGAGCAAGGCGCTCAACCCTATCGTAATTGGAATGAGCGCATTCTTTTTGAATGTTACAAGCCTAATGCTCTTTTGGGAAATTTTGAAAAAATAAGCTTCAACATCGGGCCAACCCTGTTTAATTGGATTCAAAATTTTGATTACGAAACCTACAAAGCGATCGTTGACCAGGAAAATCTGAACTTCAAGCGATTTGGGATTGGCAACGGGATGGCGCAACCCTACCATCATATCATCCTCCCCCTTGCCAATAAACACGATAAGATCACTCAAATCAAGTGGGGCATTGCTGATTTCATCCATCATTTTGGGCATGAACCCCTGGGAATGTGGCTGCCTGAAACAGCTGTAGACCTTGAAACGCTTTCTTATTTAGCCGATAACGCTATAAAATTTACAATTCTGGCGCCCTGGCAGGTAGAAGGTTCGGAAAAACTCAGCTTTGATCAGCCATACCTGGTAAAACTCCCGGGAAATCGTGAGCCAATGGTTGTTTTTCTTTACAACCGTGAATTAAGCACATTGGTCAGTTTCAACGGAGAATCAACACAAAACGCTGATCACTTTATCGAGCGGTGGGTGACGCCTCTTTTTAGTTCTCCAAATGGCAGCCAGGAAAAAATGACATTGATTGCATCCGATGGCGAATTGTATGGTCATCATAAAGTATTCCGTGATAAATTCCTGGCACATTTGCTCAATGGCGGTCTGCATCAAAGAGATCTCGATATCACCTACCCGGGTTTATGGTTGGCGAATCATTCCCCTCTGACATTCGTGAACATTGTTGAGAACACATCATGGAGCTGTTATCACGGTGTGATGAGATGGATGGGCAATTGTGATTGCACGCCTGGTGCCTATTGGAAAAATGCTTTACGTCATGCCCTGGATAAACTTTCAGAAGAGATTGATCAGCTCTACCTGGAATGGATCCATCAATTCACATCCAGACCATGGGAGTTACGCAATAGATATATTCAGGTGCTTCTGAAGCAAACCAACCTCGACCAGCTGTTATTTGATTTGACAGACAAACGTTATTCTCTATCTGAAATTGCGATCGTTGGCACATTATTGGCAGCGCAATACGAACGTCTAAGAATGTTCACTTCCTGCGGTTGGTTTTTTGAAAACTTTCATCGGATTGAACCCCAAAACAACGTTGCCTATGCAGCGCAGGCGGTATGGTTAACCAAGCGAGCTACCGGGATTGATCTCAAACCGATTGCGCTTGACCTCTTACATCTAGTGAAGGATGAAAGAACAGGATTAAGGGGTGATACCGTCTTTGCAGAGCGCTATCAGCGTACAGAAGATTTTATTGCTGACGAAAACAGTTATTTTAATGCTTCAAGCAATTTATCAACATGAAATTCTGAAGCTTCTTCTGCTTTTATAAATTCTTTTATTAGCTGATGCGCCTGGATGACCTTTTCGACGATCTCTGTGTGGCTCCTTTCAGGATCAGCGGAAAGACAAATCAACGCGACAGTCATCATCCACCACATAAAAGACTCAAAAGCTTCTTTGTTGAACCACAAAATTCCTTGGTAACGATTGATATTGAGGAATTTTCGGATTTCCTCATCCGATAACCAACTTTCTAACAATGAAGTCGGCGATTTTGTATCCATTCTATCAACCCAATTTTGTTGGCTCATCAACAAACGCAGAATGGTCAATCCACTGTAGGATTGCTGTGAATCAAATCCCAATCCCTCAAAAGTACGCTGAATGATCTTCGAAATCCCCAGTTCTTCCAGCCAGCTTAGCCCAATTTCTGGATAATGTGCTTGTGATGATTTGACTCGTCCAATCAACCGCAGATCACTCCAAATTAGAAGCACATACCAAACAAATGGATACTTACCAAGGTTCTTTTGAACATATTCTAGTGCTGCATTGTAATTTGCTGATTGTGGGAAAGGATAAAGTTCATCAAATACTGGAAGGGACAGAATTGCTTCATGGCTCCGTTGCATTTGCCGTAATATCGGCTGTAGGTTTTCAGACCCATTTATATGCTCATTGATTGCTATTAGCAACCGACGGAATTTTTCATGATGTATTTGGAGTTGATCAACATCAAATTTCTTATTTTCACCAGTCAGGCGCAATAGGTATTGACCCTTTATTGCTGCGGGATTGATTAATTCACGAATCGGTTGGAGGATGGGTGCAAGAATTAATTCACGAATTGAATCATGAATACTTGGAACACCTCTCCCACTCAAATAGGCATTCAATTGAGCATATTGACCATATTCATTATCGTTAACTACGCGAAAATCCATAAAAACATGGCAGTTGTAGGCATTTAACTCGAAATAAAGGCCCCTATCCATAACTTCAGCCAGTGATCGAATAAACTCCAACTGGGATGTATTATCTCTGAATATTACAAATTGATCACGATTTCCCTGTAAATGGAGTCCCTCGTGTAAACGTTGGTTTTCCAAATGCCCGGATTCTTTATTCAGATAACTTGCTGAATAATGAATCCATCCAGCAGTTGAACCAAAATGATTATGGTAGATCACCAGGGCTCGTTCCCTCCCTGATCCATTCGAAAAAGCAAAGACGTTCTCATCCACTCGTCCGTCACCAGTGTAAAAATCATAAAGCAAAAAATTTTTGACACCCGAAAACAAATCACGGCGTTTGAGTAAGGGGAAAATCTCCCGTTGATGTCTCTGAACCAGGTAAGGATCTTGTTTTTCATCCCAATAAGGTCGGAAATATTCCATCCCATATTTCTCGGCAAATCCTTCAATTTGCCCGTGTCCAAACATTGGAAGTCCTGGCATGGTCGCCATAAGGGTGCAGATGCCAAAGTATTTATCGCCTTTGCCAAATTGATCAACCGCTGTTTTCTCATCAGGATTGTTCATAAAATTGACATAACGCTTTAAGATCTCTGAATCAAATTCAATTGTGTTTTTAATTACCAGTCGGTATTTAGAATTTTCTTCATTGCGAAGCATATTCATAAACGCGCTGTTATAGACCCGGTGCATCCCAAGTGTTCGGACAAAATAGCCTTCCATCAACCAAAAAGCCTCCGCCAATAACAAGGTATTAGGCACTTCTTGGGCGACTCGATCAACTACTTCCCGCCAAAATTCCTTGGGGAATGCCTGGTCGAACAATGTCTTACTAATCCCATATTCTGATCGGCTGGCAATGTCACCGCCCGTACCGGGTTGGGGAAACCACAAACGATGGTAGTGTTTCTTTGCCAATGTCATCGCAGCATCGAAACGAATAATGGGGAATTTCCTGGCAACATGTAAAATCGTCTGGATGACAGCTTCGCGAACTTCTTCATTGAGATAATTTAATTGGGCTGTGTCATTCCACGGCATGCTGGTGCCGTCATTTCCATGGTAAATAAACCGTGTATCACCGCTTTTGTGATCGACCCGCATGAAAACGACAGCAGCATCCGTCCGATCATAGTAATGATCTTCAATTTTGATCGAAACACCTTGAACGGGGCTGAGATCTGTTCCTGAAAATGAATAGGATGGAAATGGACTGTAAGGTAAGGAAATGAACCAATCCGGATGTTCGACAACCCAATCCGAATCGATCCCCATGTGATTAGGAACCATATCACTTGCCAGCCTGATCCCATAACGCGACGCTTTTTCTCTTAACCGCTGATAGGCTTCATCCCCGCCCAATGCGCTTGCTATCGCATAATTCTTCAATGAATAGGCAGACGCAACTGCTTCCGGATTCCCGCAAAGTTGTTTTATGCGCTTTGAAGCTTCGCTTCGCTCCCATAAACCAATCAGCCACAATCCGTTGAACCCCCAGCTGGCTAATTGCTCCAATTCTTGATCAGGAATTTGATCAAGGTGATGTATATCTTGATGGTACTTTTTTGAAAGCTGATAGAGCCACACATATGTATTTTTGGCGATCATAACTGTACGAGGCATCCAATCACTGTCAGGGCTGAAATTTTCCTCCTCGCCTGCAGCAAGAAACACGGGGACCGTCGTCGGACCAACCCCAGCGAAAAATGCTTTGGTTTCTTCGCGGATCAGGTCGATTGAACTTAACAACCGATATAAATAATCACCCAACAGGAATCCCCATTTCCGACGAATAAATTCAAGCTGACCTGAAAGCGAGTAAGGTTCTGCAATCGATGGACTGCGCAGCATGGTGTAAAGATCTTGATCATCGGGGCCAAAATGGGGTTTATCTGCAAAGAATTTTTTAAGCTCATCCATCATTTGACGATAGATTATCACTTGTTTTAAGGACGAATCATCAAATAATTCTGAAAATGGAGCCGTTGCAGGATTACGATTGGTGATCCACAGCATCAGCATTTCTTCCAATGCAAGATGAGAATGGGATACACCCTCCGTTTTGCCTTCTAAGTAGGCCGTCTCACTGACACTGCCAGAATAGACATCCAGGGGTGGAAACGCCTCGACAAACTCAAGTAAGGCTTTTTGAATCCTGATTTCGCCAAAGGTTTTTTCAAGATGGTCATAGGCATCATTGACGATCATTGGGTCAATCTGCTGCCGATAAAGAGAGACAATCAGGTGCAAGATCTCATCAATAAGCCCCAGTGCGTTGATGTCACCAGCTTTGATGGCATTTTCAGGGAAATTGACAAGGTCCCGTTTTTGATTCATTTTTTGCGTAAACTGCCGGGCAGCCAGTAGATTGGCAAAGATGACATTGCCGTCAAATCGATATATCGATTGATCAAAGTCAAATTTTTCTCTTGCCAATCTGGAAATGTGGAATTCAAACATGAATTTCTCTCCTCATCGTCAGGTGGAATAGGTCAATTATACTCGTACACGGAACTTAAAATAAAAACCACCCGAAGGTGGTTTTTTCACGATTATTTGACTCGTTTCAGAATATGGGAGGTGATATTTGACCCACTCCCCCCAATGTTTAATGCCATACCGAAATCCTGACGAGGAACCTGGGTTTCACCTGCCTGACCACGGAGCTGCTGAACAACCTCAACAATCTGATACATGCCAGTTGCTCCCACAGGATGACCACGAGCCTTTAAACCGCCGCGTGTAGCAACGGGGATGCGACCATTGATTTTGATCATGCCCTCCTTTGCCAGCGCAGGTCCTTTACCGCGTTCCGCAAACCCAGCAGCCTCAAGGGATAAGGCTGCCATGATGGTAAAGGCATCATGGTATTCGAAAACGCCGATCTCAGCTGGGCTGATCCCAGCCTGTTCATAGACGTCCCTTGTGGATTTCTCCCCGGCAGCAAGCCAGAGCGGCTCTTTCCGATTATGGATTGCAATGGTATCGGTTGCAGCAGCAGAACCTGCAACAATAATTTTTGAAACATCAGAAGTCACCCAATCCGCACGGACAAGCAGCGCTGCGGCTGCCCCATCACCGATGGGTGATGCATCCATCAGGTTGATGGGATCGCAGATCATCGGTGAGTTGATGAATTGGCTCTCGGTCAAAGGTTGTTGGAACCGGGCATAGGGATTGTGAACGGCGTTCGCATGGGCATTGATAGAAAACTCTGCAAAATCAATATCTCGCCAATGGTATTCATGCATATAGCGTTTCATGATCAATGCATTCAAAGCCACAAATGAAACACCCTGATCTACCTCCCAATCCGCATCGGCTGCAGTAGCCAACCCGGCTGTAATTTCGCTGCTGGGGGAATCGGTCATTTTTTCAACACCTACCACCAATGAAACATCAGCCTCTCCTGAGGCTACTGATAGATATCCTGCCCTGAATGCGGCTCCACCTGAACTGCATGCGGATTCAATCTTGATCGCTTCAGAATACCGTTGACCGATCCAGTCGCTGAGCATACTTCCAAGCTGAGCCTGGGCATTTGCTACACCAGAAAGCATATTCCCGACATAAATGGTGTCCACGCGATCGATCTGTGCTTCTGCCATTGCTGCCAGAGCAGCATCACCTGCCAATTCTCGCAGTGATTTATCCCAATGTTCATCGATTTTTGTTTGTCCGATCCCAATAACGGCAACTTCTTGCATAAGCTAAGTTCCTTTTTTGATCTTTTCTATATGATTATATCGGAAGAAACTATCAAGTCCTATCATCTTTCCATTATCAGAGGCAAGTATAATTGTTTTATCGACAGATCATTCTTAATTGGAGTTACTTAATTGATGCATCGAAAATATGTCCGTGTGCTCCTCATTCTCTTCCTCCTGACTCTTAATGCTTGCATTATTCCTGCCAGGCTAAACTACGATCCTCTGCCATTGGAAACGATATCTGCAATCGTAGATATGACACTGACGCCAGCCCTGGCGGATGAACCGGCTTTTTCCGATGTGAACACGCCTGAACCTGGTTTTGACGAAACCGGTAACCCAATCGCTAAAGTTTTCTTACACGATGGATTGCCTATATCCGTGATCAACGCCTTTAATATCCAGGGGCTGGAAGTCTCCTCCGTTCCTGAAGAAACAAGTCTCAAAGTTCTGATTGGACCTGGTCATCCTGACCCTGATCCATCAAAGTATGTTGATTGGGTTTATGTATTGGCTGCGCCTTTTTACACGCTTACGGATGAGATCTCATTTGAGGCATTTTCGTCTCTTTGGCAAGGGACTCATCCTCCCAATAGCCAATTTGAACAGATACTTATCTCACCGCAAACCCTGTCAGCAATGACCACCCTCCTGGGTAAGCCGGATGAAAACACTGTTATGCTACTTCAGGATGGCCAATCTGCCTTGGTTCCATTAACAAGCAGGAATACCCTCTATATATTGCCTTTTGAAGAATTACAGCCGCACTATAAAATCCTGCGCGTCGACGGCCAATCCCCGATAGACCAAGCATTTACCCCAGACACCTATCCCCTAACTCTCCAGATCTGGTCTGAAGGCGATTTTGGGGGGTCAAATCTGGTGCTGCCTGACACCAATTATGACCCAGGCAAACGCACAATTCTTTTGATGACAGGTGTGACTGCCCTGGTGCGTGCAACTGCGCACCGAATGGAGATGAAAGGTTACGAGTATCCCGCGCAAGATATTATACACTGGTTGGTGGATGCCGACCTCACCCATATCAGCAATGAAGTTGCCTTTGCTGAAAATTGTCCCACTCCTAATCCCGTCCAAAAAGACTTGATTTTTTGCTCTAATCCAGCCTATATCCAACTTCTTGAACACATCGATGCCGACATTATTGAACTTACCGGAAATCACCTTCAGGATTATGAGACATCTGCGTTGGAACTCACATTGAATTTGTACGAATCAGGGGGATTTTCAACCTATGCTGGTGGGCAGACCCTCGCTGAAGCATCTGAGCCTCTGCAAATTTACCATAATGGTAATGCCTTCGCCTTTCTCGGATGCAATCCAGTCGGACCGCCCAATGTTTGGGCTGGCGACTCAAAGCCTGGGGCAGCACCTTGCGGCGACTATATCTGGCTGCTTGAAAAGATCCACACGCTGCGTTCACAAGGTTACATCCCCATTGTCACCCTCCAGTATTATGAAGATTATTCTGCTTATCCCAGTTCCCAAATGACTTCTGACTTCCAACGCCTGGCTGACGCAGGTGCAGTTGTGGTCAATGGCAGTCAAGCGCATACGCCCAAAGTGATGGAATTCTATAACGGGTCATTCATACATTACGGATTAGGCAATCTGTTTTTTGACCAGATGGAAGTCTACAGTAATGATCAACTTTTACCTTATACACGAGAAGAATTCCTGGATCGTCTTGTTTTTTATGATGGCGAATTGATCAGTGTTGAACTGCTAACTGCAATGCTCGAAGACTACGCACGACCACGACCTATGACAGAAAGTGAAAGAAATGCTTTTCTGGATCGGATTTTCTCAATAGCAACCAATCCATAAGAAAGAACATAAAAATGAAGATCATTGATATTTCTGTTCCCATTTCATCGCAAATACCTACTTGGCCAGGCGATCCGCCTGTCATATTTACTACTTTATCCTCAATTTCGAAAGGTGATGGCTCCAACCTGACCCAATTAACCATGAGCCTCCATACTGGAACGCATATCGATGCGCCAAAACATTTCTTTGATCATGGCAAAACAACCGAACAAATACCTTTTGAAAAACTAATAGGAGAGGTTCTTGTTGTCGGCATAGATGAAACAGTCGATGTGATTACAGAATCTATATTACGGATGCACTCACAATCCGACGAAATAAAAAAGGCTAAGAAGATCCTCTTCAAGACGAAAAATTCAAAATTCTGGCATTCATATCCTGCTGAATTTCGAACCGACTTTGTAGGAATTGATGCATCTGCCGCTGCCTATTTGGCAGCATTAAAACCCGATCTGATTGGCGTTGATTATCTTTCAGTTGCACCCTATGATGAGACAGATACCCCTCACCAGATTATGCTCGAATATGAAATTGTCTTGCTGGAAAGCATTGACCTCACGGAGGTATTACCCGGTGTTTATCAATTGGTTTGCCTTCCAATCAAAGTCGCAAATTGTGAAGGTGCGCCTGCCAGGGTGATTTTGATCGAATATTCAGGTTCATGAACCAAACAGTGACATATTTTCTGATGATTTATGATATTCAGAAAGGAACAAATACAGGTCGAATTTCGTCTAATGAATGTGTCATAAGAGAAAATTGGAGATTAATAAGATGAATAAGAAAATTACATCACTATTTTTGCTTCCATTGCTCCTAACATCCGCCTGCAGTGCACTGGTCCTTCCGGACGGCGAGGAACCTGTAAGTGCAGTCGGTTTTGTTAAGAGCGATCAAGCACGGGAGATGTTCCCCCAGGTAGAATCCGACCTGATCACTCAACTTGCAAAAGACAATAACCTTTTTGCTCTCGCTTTCTACGATCAAATCAATAGTGGTGAGGAGAATATTGTTTTTTCACCGCTGAGCCTGTCCTTAGCACTCAGTATGACGTTGGCAGGGGCAGAATCATCAACGGAACAAGGTATGGTTGAGGCGCTAAAGTTTTCCATCCCTGAGGAAAACCTGTACCGCGCCTTCAACGCCCTGTTGCTAGCCATCGAAGAATCGGAGCAATTTGAACCGAGAGATTCTAAGGGAAACAAATTTCAATTGAATATTGCTAATTCCATTTGGGGGCAGACTGGCTATCCATTCAAAGAAAGCTTTATGGACCTATTAGCAGAAAACTTTGGTGCAGGAATACACCAGGTGGATTTTGCTGATAATCCAGAGGCAGGAAGAAAAGCGATCAACAATTGGATTGAAGAAGCGACAGAAGATAAGATTAAAGACTTGATCCCCCAGGGTGCTATCGACACCCTGACCCGTCTTGTATTGGCAAATGCCATTTATTTCAATGGCTCATGGCTTTACCCATTTAATAAATCTAGCACGGCGGATGCATCTTTTACGTTATTGAATGGTGAGAAGATCACTGTGGAAATGATGAAACTTTCAAACGACAGCTTGTCTTATGCACAAAACAACCAGGTGCAGGCAGTAAATCTGCCCTATCTGAGCCCTGATTTTACGATGACAATCCTTATTCCGAATGAAGGACTCTTTTCAGAGTACGAGTCTCATTTGGACGCACAGCAATTAGAGGTACTATTTACTGAAATGGGAAGAAGAAATGTTCATCTACAGATGCCGAAGTTTGACATCTTATCCACAATTGATGCCAAACAACCTCTAGCAGAATTAGGGATGGCTGATGCATTTGACATACAAACAGCTGATTTCACTGGGATCACACAACAAAATGAACTGTACATCACCGACGTTCTCCATAAAGCTACGATCACAGTCGATGAGGAAGGCACAGAAGCAGCGGCAGCGACAGCGGTCATCATGGGGCTCAAATCCGTTATGCCAACTGAGCCTATCAACCTGGTGATTGATCGTCCTTTCCTATTTTTTATTCGTCACTTACCCACCAATTCAATTTTATTCATGGGACGGGTCACCCAACCATAACAAAATTGAGAAAACTAAATCATAAGCTATACGAAACGATTGCTGTTTTACAGATAAAGAATTGGATTGCTCAGTAAGTAAGAACACAATACAGATATCAATCATTTGTAAATCAGGAATATGGAGAAAAGTTCCACAGGGCTTCCCAAAGAGGAGACACCCCGTGGAACTTTTCGGTTTCTCAATCCAGTCAATAGCTCTGTGATTACTTTTTCCTACTTATACATAGCAAAACACAGCGCAGCCAGAAAATATAGTTAGGAAGAAAATTCAATTCTTTCCTAAATCAGCTATGCATAAGTTTTTCCAGGAATCAAATAAATTCCCGGCTTGCTTCAACCAGGTTCTGGCTCAGGTTATCACCTCGGGCATCGTGATAAGATGATACGCAAGCGTTTCCATGTCCCTGGCTTTTGTTGATTGACCAAGCTGTTCGATGATCTCTTCAAACCGTTCTCGGATGATTTGGCTTTCGGGAATGTAGGAAAATAAATCTGCCTCACCCACAAGAATATCAGCCAGTCCCATCTTTTTATAGAGTTCACTCACCAACCCATAACTCCATTGCTCAGAAATCTTTAACTCGTCTGCCAGGTCACGCCGTCCAAGGCTAAAAATAAATGCCAATCGAGCAACATCGGTTTCATGATCGGTGAATCCAGGCAAATGTTTCCTACCTTCGACGATGAGTTTATTCTCAGGAATCATAAAATTCGTGTTGCTTGTCGCTGCCAATGTGCTGGGTGTAAATACAAAGTATCCCTTTTCAATGAAAGTGATGATCCAGCTTAACGAGTATCCGACCTCACGCTTTACCACATACCCACGTATTCGATGATCCTGAATTTGATTAAGGATCCTCGTTTCAGGTTGTATACCTGTTAGTAGAATCTTTGCCGTTTGATTTTTGTTTTTCAAAAGATGACATATCTCTGATATCCTGAATATATCTCCAATTAAATCTACATCCATGATCAACACATCAAATGTCTGATTTCCATCCTCCAGGAATTTGCAAAAATCAGATTTGTTTCCAAATTCACCAACCAGCCGGGTACGCCAATCGCGCACCATTAATAATGCCATCCAATTGCTGGAAAAGACATCATCCTCAAGGATGGCAACATGAATATCTTTAGGCATTTACTTCCGCAGGAGTCTCTATTTGTGATGTGCAAAACGGGCATCGAGTTGCATTGATCGGAATGGATTTATGGCAATAAGGACAATCTTTTTCTATAGGAGCCTCTGCTTCCTCAGCTTTTTTGTGCTTATTTTCAATAGCGTTGATCCCTTTGATAATCAAAAACACACCTAAAGCCAGTAGAATAAAGCTGATCACGTCTGTGATGAATTGTCCGTAGTTAAAGGTGACTGCGCCAGCATCTTTAGCCATTTGGAGCGTTGCCCCATCCGGAAGCGCCTGTGCACCTTGTCTCAGGACTATGAACAGGTCTTGAAAATTGACATCGCCCAACAACAAGCCCAGCGGCGGCATAAGTAGGTTGTTGACCACAGAATTGACCACTGCGCCAAACGCCCCACCGATTATCACACCAATCGCCAGGTCCATAACATTGCCACGTAATATAAAATTTTTAAACTCGTTGAATAATTTTTTCATAACAGCTCCTTTTCTAAATTTAAAATTTTTCCATAAACGAACTATTTATGATTATAATAGGTTAATTGTGTTATTGGTAGAATTCATAGTGACATAGAAATTGATCATTTAATATTTGAAAAGAGGAAATCATGAAACGTGTTGCGGTTTTAACCAGCGGTGGCGATGCACCAGGCATGAATGCGGCAATCAGATCTGTTGTTCGTTGTGGCGTGGCAAAAGGCTGGATGATGTATGGTGTTCGGAATGGTTATCGAGGACTGATCACCGGCAATATCACCGAGATGAACACACGAGACGTTGGCGGTATCATTCAAAAAGGCGGAACGATCCTGGGTTCTGCTCGGTGTGAGGAATTTAAGACAGAAGAAGGACGTTATCAAGCCATACGTGCGCTTCGACAATTAGGAATTGAAGCACTCATTGTTATTGGCGGTAACGGCTCACAAACGGGTTCTTATCACCTCTATAAACAGGGCTTCCCGGTGGTTGGCATCGCCTCGACAATTGACAATGACCTTAGCGGCACGGAAATGACCATAGGTGTGGATACAGCGTTAAATATCGCGCTCGAAGCTATCGACCGGCTCAAAGTTACAGCTTCTTCGCATCAGCGCGCCTTTCTGATTGAGGTTATGGGGCGTAAATGCGGTTATATCGCGCTGATGGCTGGTATTGCCGGCGGTGCTGAATATATTTTAATTCCCGAAATTGAATCGGACCCCGAAGAGGTGGCTGAAAGCCTCAGGCTGGCTTATGAACACGGTAAAGCACATGCACTGATTGTTGTTGCAGAAGGCGCAAAATACAATGCTGATGCCTTAACAGCTTTCTTTGATAAAAACCAAGAACGGTTAGGATTTAAGATTCGTGCCACCATTCTGGGGCACGTTCAAAGAGGTGGGGCACCTGGTGCATTTGATCGAACACTTGCCAGCCGCTTTGGCTATGGCGCTATCGAAGCTGTTGACCGTGGTGAGTTTGGTGTCCTTGTTGGTCTCAACAAAGGGAAAGTGACAACCACTCCCTTAGAAGATGTCGTTGGAAAGACAAAAGATATATCTATGGAAATGGTTGAGCTTGCCCGGATATTGGATTAGGCTATCAATCAACCTTTCGTAAATACGCTTCAATAAAGGGATCAATATCCCCATCAAGAACCGCTTGAGTATTACCGATTTCAAATTCTGTACGGTGATCTTTTACCAATTGATAAGGATGGAGGACATAAGATCGGATTTGTGATCCCCATTCCGCTTTGGTGTAAGCACCTCGCAATTCGGAGATCTGTTCTTCCTGTGCCTCTTGCATCATTTCAAGCAAGCGAGCTTTCAAAACGCGCATTGCATTTTCTTTGTTTTGAACCAATGATCGTTCGTTCTGACAGGTAACAACCATTCCTGTTGGTAGATGCGTGATCCGAACTGCAGTAGCATTCTTTTGCACATTCTGACCGCCCGCCCCAGATGATTTATAAACATCGATATTAATGTCTTCCGAAGGGATCCGGACCTCATCCAGATCACCCATTTCAGGAAGAACTTCAACAAGCGCAAAGGAAGTATGACGCCGATGTGCGGCGTCAAAGGGCGATAAGCGCACCAATCGGTGGACGCCTTTTTCGGGTCGGAGATAACCATAAGCCAATGATCCGGTTACACCGATGGTCACACTCTTGATCCCTGCCTCTTCACCAACCGTTCGATCCAAGATGTCTGTCTTATAACCCCGCCGTTCTGCCCACCGCAAATACATTCGCTCGAGCATAGCCGCCCAATCCTGTGAATCCGTTCCGCCAGCTCCCGCATGAATGGCTAATAAAGCATTTCCCCGGTCATATTTCCCTGAAAGAAGCGTTTTCAATTCCAAACGGTCAATTTCATCCTCGATTTGATCCGTTTCACCTGCCAGTTCATCAACCATTGATTCATCAGCAATTTCGATGAGTTCAAGCATATCTTCTGTATGTTTTTTAAGTGCTTCAAAGGCCTCAATCTCTTCCCGGAGTTCAGATTGCCGAATCATCAGTTTCTGAGCTTGTTCGCGATGATCCCATAAGTCAGGTGCTTGCACGTGTTTATTAATTTCAGCCAATTTAATTTTCTTTGAAGCTACGTCAAAGATGCTCCTGTAAACTGATCAATTTTTCATACGCCAGGCTGAGTCTTGCTTCTAAATCGTTTGACATCTTTCCTCCAATATTTATTTTCCTTCAATGATGCCATCAATGAATGCTTGCGGGTCAAATGGCTTCAGATCTTCAATGCCCTCCCCTAACCCTGCATACAATATGGGCAGATCCAATTGCGACTTTATCGCGAATACCATCCCACCCTTGGCAGATGAGTCAAGTTTTGCCAGGATTACGCCATCGACTTTGACTGCCTCCTGGAAAGCTTTCGCCTGTTGTAGCGCGTTCTGTCCAGTGGTGGCATCAAGCACCAACCATGTGGCATGCGGTGCACCCGACAAAGCTTTTCCACTCACACGATGCACCTTTTTTATCTCTTCCATCAGGTTATAGCGAGTATGCAACCGACCGGCAGTATCAATGATAACCACATCAGTTGTTCGAGCGAGAGCGGATTGAATGCCATCGTAAGCAGCTGCACCAGGATCACCACCCGGTTGCCCAGCAACCAGTGGGACACCTGCTCGATCTGCCCAAACCCGCAATTGATCGATGGCTGCTGCTCGGTACGTGTCTGCTGCAACCAGAAGAACCGATTTGCCTTCTTGCTTATATCGAAACGCTAGTTTTGCTGCAGATGTCGTCTTACCCGATCCATTGACACCAACAAGTAGAATGACCAATGGTTTCACAAAGGATGACGGAAATTCTGGTTGTGTCAACCGGGATCCGAGTTCTGTTTTTAAAACCTGGATCAATTCATCAGTCTTTGTTATTCCCTGCTGACGAACTGTTTCGTAAAGTGTTTCCATAACTGCTAATGTGGTATCTACGCCCAAATCAGCCTGGATCAGCATCGCCTCCAATTCATCCCAGGTATCTTCAGTCAGTTCTGTTGTACCGAAAAGATTAGCGATCCTTCCAAAGGCTACTTTCCGTGTTTTTTCGAGCCCTTTTCGCCACTTTGTAAAGATTTTTTCACTCATATTAATGCAACCTAATTATCTGAATTGTTATTTTTGACCATTTTGTGCTGCCAATTGACCGCATCCTGCTTGGATTTCGATGCCCCGTCTCAACCGTATGGTACAGGGAATGTGATGCTCATCCAATACTGCCTTGAAAGCCTCCACAACAGCAGCTCGAGATGGAACCGCATTGTAATTTGTCGTGGGGTTAAGGGGTATCAAATTTACATGACAATTCAACCCTCTGAGCTTGACCGCCAAAGCTTTCGCGTCATCCATTGAATCATTGACACCCTGGATCAATGCATATTCAAAGGTCACCCTTCGATTTGTTTGTTTAATATAATACCTGCAAGCATCCAAAATTGCATAAACATCGTATTGTTCGTTGATCGGAATCAATTGAGAACGGAATTTATCATCGACAGTATGCAAACTGATCGCCAGGTTATATTGTTTATTTTCATCCGCAAACTGGATGATTTTCGGCACAATCCCGACTGTACTGATTGTGAAGCGGCGAGCACCCAGACCGAATGCATTGGGGTCATTCAAGCGTTCCAATGCTGACATCACATTGGAATAATTTAAGAATGGTTCACCCATTCCCATCACAACAACATTGGTGACCTGGTTTCCAATTTCCGCCAACATTCGAGCGTAATACAACACCTGTGCAATGATCTCCCCACTTGTGAGGTTTCGGAAAAAGCCCATTTGACCGGTAGCACAAAACAAACAACCGATACTGCACCCAGATTGTGAAGAAATGCAAAGTGTCCGGCGCTGATCATAAATCATCAACACCGCTTCGATCAGGCGTTCATCCTGCAATTTAAAAAGGGTCTTGACCGTATTTTTGTCTGACGATTTTATTTCGCTTACAGGAGTCAGTGCATCAAAGGAAATAATGCCAGAAAGCTTATTACGTAAATCTTTCGAAAGCGTTGTGATCTCATCAAAAGAGGATCGATAATTCTGATAGATTGCCGTCCAAATTTGCTTTGCACGAAATTCGGGTTCACCCAATGTTTTCAAATGGGCTTTCAATTCCCGCAAATCCAGGTCATAAATCAAAGGTAAAGTATTGTTCATTAACTTATCAATTCATTCAGGTCTTTAACTATGATCTCGGGTTTGGGATTATATGCCATTGCCTGATCCAACGTCGACGCACCGGACAGGACCAATGCGGTATGAATGCCTGTTGCCTGTGCACCGGCTATATCCGTTTCCAACCTATCTCCAACAGCTAATGTTTCTTCTGGTGTCGTTCCAAGCCGCTTAAGCGCAATTTGGTAAAGCAAAGGTTGTGGTTTACCAACTATGGTTGCTTTTACACCCGTTGCAATTTCTAATGCGCCAATGATCGTTCCGGCACCCGGAATGAGCCCTTCTGGCGTGGGCAACGTTTTATCAGGATTTGCGCCAATAAATTCACTTCCGGATTGGATCAACAAAGAGGCGTGTTTCAATTCATCATAGGTCAACCCAAAATATAAACCAACCGCTACAACATCAACATTCTTATCATTTTTATCAGCAATCTTGATGTTATAACGACCAAGTGTTTCTTTGAAACCTGGCTCACCCACCACATAAACGCCCGCCCCATCAGGATAGCGTTCGCTCAGATAAATTCCCACGGCTTCGGGGGTACTGATAACCTGTTGTGGCTCAAGCTTGACTCCAAATCCATGTAATTTTGCTAAATATTCTTCAATCGAGCGTGTTGCATTATTGGTTGCTAATATGAATTTGATTTCACTTGCTTTGATATGCTCAAAGATGACAGGAAGATCGCCTATAGGCTGCGAATCATGCCACAGGACGCCATCCATATCAAGGATCAAGCTTTTGATGTTCGGTAAATACTCAGAGATCATTAATACTCCAGTTAAAAAGCCGGACTGCCAAAGGCAATCCGGCATCTCATTTGTTCACAAAGGTTCAGTTATTTTTCTGGTGCTTCTAAAACCTTGTCGACCAAACCATAATCCACAGCTTCTCTGGCACTCATATAATAATCACGTTCCGTATCCCTGACAATGGTTTCAATGTCTTGACCGGTCGCTTCGGCTAAAATTTCATTCAAGCGTTCTTTTAAACGCAAGATTTCTTTTGCCTGGATTTCAATATCGGATGCCTGACCCTGTGCGCCGCCAAGCGGCTGATGCATATGGATCGTCGCATGAGGGAGTGCATAGCGTTGTCCCTTTTCGCCTGCTGCCAGTAAGACAGTCCCAAAGCTGGCAGTTACACCAACTGCGACTGTACTGATCTTATTTGGAACCATTCGCATGGTGTCATAAATTGCCATACCTGCATATACCTGCCCACCAGGACAATTGATATACATTTGGATCCCACCTTCAGGATCTTCCCTGCTCAGGTAAAGCAACTGGGCGACAACCAGGTTCGCAACCTGATCGTTAATCGGTGAACCCAGGAAAACGATCCTGTTTTTCAACAGCAAAGAATAAATATCATAGGCTCTTTCACCGTGACCCGAGGTTTCAACAACCATCGGTACAAGTGCGTTAAAATCATTATGTAGCATGTTCACCTTCTTTTTTTTATTTTTTTTCATTGACGTTCTTTACATTTCACTTATTTACAATCCCTGATCAAATGATCATTTTTCTTTTTTTGCTTTTACTTTAGTGTCCGACACTGGATCTTCCAATTCGGCTTCTTTTGGGTCGACCACTGCCGCTTTTTCTTCTTCTTCTATCTCAATCACTTCCTGAACCTTTTCAGCTTCCTCGTCAGCATGTTCTTCTTCCTGGTTCAAATCCTCAAGATCCTTTGGCGTTTCTTCTTCCGCTTCTTCCGGGATCGGCTGTCCTGTCGCAATGAGTTTCAATCGATTTTGCAGCTGGGTATTCATTGTCCTTTGAACGCCTTCCATGCTGATCGCACGCGTGAAGGCTTCCTTACCCATTTGTTTTTGCATGCTTTCTGCATTCCCTGAATAGATCACTTCACTCATAACATCGTTGATATTCTCCTTGAGAATATCCTGGTCGAGTTTGAGCTTTTCAGCATCGATCAATGAATCGACAATTAATGAGCGTTCCAATCGCTGTTTTGCAATTGGTGTGACCTCATCTGCAATGAATTGTTCTTCTTCAACACCACGAAGCTTCAAATAGGTTTCAAAATCCATTTTCTGGTTTTCAAGCCTTGTTTTTATATCTTCGAGGATATGTTCTTCTTCATGTGCGAGCATTTGCGGCGGATAATTGAGCTTTGCTTGCTGCGTGATCGCATCTAAAAGATTGTTGAAATAATTTTCATCATATTGATTTTGATGCTCTTCACGTAAACGAGCATCGATAACCTTCCGAAAATCCTCGGGCGATTCATAATCTCCCATGGACTGCACAAAATCCTCATCAAATTCTGGAAGTTCGAGAGTTTTCACTGATTGAACTTCCACCGTAAATACAGCTGTTTTACCCCGGTACTCTTCATTTTCATCGTCATCCGGGTAGGTATGCTGAAGCTCCCGGCTCTCACCTTCATTGATGCCGATCAACGCTGTTGCAAAACCAGGATACGGCCATTCATTTTCAGTCTCTTCACCTTGGGTGGGAATAATGGCTTGCTGTGGTGTTTTGTCCGTGATCATGGCATCTTCATTTTCTGCAGGATTAAGAAATTCACCACTTAAATTGAAGTAAACCAGATCGCCTTCTTGTGCGGGATGTTCTGATGGGATGATTGTGGCAGAATTGCGGCGCATCCGATCAATGAATTTTTCAACTTCTGCTTCATCGAAATCTTCTGGTTGATAGTCCTTACGGATTTCGCGATATTCTCCAAGATCAACTTCGGGTTCTAATGGAATAGTAAAGACGAATTTCGGAGGATCATAAGTTTCTATCTTTTCCAAATCACCCGGTCCAGAAGGTTCAAGCTCTGCTTCTTTCAGCATTTTGCTGAAGTCTTCATCCAATAACATATCAATGGCTTCCTGAAGAATTGCACCTTCTCCAAATTGGTTGACAATCACCTGATAAGGTGCTTTACCAGGTCGGAATCCAGGGATTTTTGAATTTTTTGATATTTTTTTGGCTGCTCGCCTTTTAAAACCTTCAAATTCTTCTGAAGCATACTCAACAGTTAATGCTGCTTGTCGATCCTGTTTAATTACTTTTTCTATTTTCACGCTTTTTCCTTTAAATTGTAAATATTGCAAAGTGGTATAGATGAAAAAACGGATGTGATCTAAAATTTATTGTCTCGTCATCCTCGTATTGAATTCTTTCACCTTCAGTTTCATAATACGTGCGGATTTTACCATATTAAGTATATAAATTCTATTAATTTCAACAAATAGGCTGAAAACCGCACTTACTTGGCAATTCACCATTGTTTGAGGATAAATTTGGTAATATCCATTCCATTAAAAATAAAAAGGCATGATGATGCCTTTATATTAATGGGGAAGGAGAGGCTCGAACTCTCACGCGTTGCCGCACGTGATCCTAAGTCACGCCTGTCTGCCAATTCCAGCACTTCCCCAAAAGATCCTTAAAAAATTATACGCCAGAGCGTTTTTATCGTCAATTGGATCGGATCAAATCGGCCAAGTAAATGTTGTTGTTTGGGTATAATAGAGCCGCCATCAAATAAAACGCGACAAGGAGATGATGTGACACAAATTATTAAAACTTCAACACCTGGAAAAGAACGAACCTATCTTAGCAAAGGGATCATTATTGCAGTTAGGGCATTTATGCGTAAACAAAAACCAGATGAGGAAACAAAAGACCTCATTGCTTTCATCATTCTTGCCCTGAAAGAGATTTCAGCAGGGATTGATCAATCGGTTTCTGCCTGGGAAAAACGTGATTACTGGCTCAAAGCCGATAAATACCGGATGGAATGGCGTTGGACGGGTGAAATTGCCCAGGGATTGGACAAAGCGTTTCAGATTGAGGATTGGAGCAAAATCGCCCAATACTTGATGGAAACTATGGATAAGTTCAAGGACATAAAAGTCAGTGACAGGCACCGCATGGGAGAACCATGGCATGGCGCATTTCGTGAGTATCAATCGCAATCCTGAGAATAAGCGGATCCAATTGTCGATCATCAGCACACGCAAAACACCAAATGTTAACACAGGAATGAGCCCGATCGATGGTAAGATTATCTGGGTTGATGTTTCGTCGGTAAGGGTTCGACAACATTGAAAAAAGGTTAAAATAATCTCAAAGGATCCTTTTTTATTTATGCCTGAAAACAGAATCACATCACATCCCATATTAGAAATCCCTGAGCCCAGGACAATTGAATTCTTTTGGAAGAATCACCCTCTTCAAGCAAAGAATGGTGAGACGATAGCTTCTGCCTTAATCGCAAATGGAGTGGATATATTTGGGCATCATCCAAAAGATGGTTCGCCGCAAGGTTTATTCTGTGCGAACGGTCAGTGTTCGCAATGTATGGTCCTGGTAGATGGGAAACCAATTAAATCATGTATGTCCAAAGTTCAACCCGGCATGAATGTCATGCCGCTTGATGGCTTGCCCGATCTTTCCAGGATTAATCTAAAATCTGATGAAATCACCGAAGAAGGATTGACCAATATCCTGAAAGTCCCAGTTTTAATCATCGGCGGTGGACCTGCTGGCTTATCCGCAGCCATCGAGCTTGGAAAATTGGGTGTGAAAACTTTGCTGGTTGATGATAAATCTCGGCTCGGGGGCAAGCTCGTTCTCCAAACCCACCGCTTTTTCGGTTCAACAAAAGCTGTTTATGCTGGCACTCGTGGGATTGATATCGCATCGCTTCTTGAAGACCAAGTTAGGAATTTTGAATCCATCGATGTTTGGCTTGAAACCACTGCTGTTGGCATATATGAAGAGCAAACAGTGGGGCTTTGGCGCAGTGAGGATGATCAATATATTTTAGTCAAACCTGATGTGCTGCTGATCGCCACAGGCGCTCGTGAAAAGAGCTTATCCTTCAAAGGCAACACCTTACCCGGTATTTATGGGGCTGGTGCTTTCCAGACCTTGGTCAATCGCGACCTGATCAAGCCAGCCAGCAAATTATTCATCATAGGTGGTGGCAATGTGGGATTGATCGCAGGCTACCACGCCTTACAGGCTGGCATTCGTGTGGTCGCTTTGGTGGAAGCTTTGCCTGAATGCGGCGGTTACAAAGTCCATGAAGACAAGCTGGCACGCTTCAATGTCCCCATTTTGACATCACATACCATCCTCGAAGCCAGGGGGAAAGATCATGTTCAGAGCGTGGTCATTGCAGAATTGGATGAAAAGTTTCGACCTGTTCCAGGTACTGAAATGGAATTCGCCTGTGACTGTGTATTAATTGCAGTCGGGCTAAATCCGGTGGATGAATTTATTCAAAGTGCAAGAGAAGTTGGCTTACCTGTATTTGCTGCTGGGGATGCTTCCGAAATTGCTGAAGCTTCAGCAGCAATGTTTTCTGGAAAGATCAAGGGGATCGAAATTGCAAGTTTTCTTGGCGTTGATACCCCCCAAGTTCCTGATGATTGGCGAGACTTTGAAAACATCCTGAAATCAAAGCCTGGAGAGGTCAGCCTTTTAGAGGAGACGAAGCGTGTTGGTGATGTTTTCCCGGTCATGCACTGCCGCCAGGAAATCCCATGTGATCCATGCGCGTCTGTTTGTCCCAATCACTTGATCCGCATAAATCCGGATGATATCAGGGGGTTGCCCGAATTTTGTACGCTGGATGAGAAAAATTGTATCGCCTGCGAGCGATGTGTCGCCATATGCCCTGGCTTGGCAATAACCCTCGTCGATTTCCGGAAAGATCCCATCAAACCAACTGTTTCAATCCCTCTCGAATTCTCAGCCCAATACATCAATATTGGCGATTTGGTTCCAGTGACAGACATAGACGGCAAGGTTTTAGGTCATTTCCCGGTTTTGAGCACGCGAACACTTCGCCAATATTCCCATACGCTAATCGTTAGGGTTCAGGTTCCAGCCGAAATTGCCACGAAAGTATCGGGCATTCAGCTTGTCGCAGGATGGTCATTAACGGATGAACAAGCCGATCGATATTTAGATCGAACAGTTAATGAAACGATCGTATGCCGCTGTGAACATGTAACTGCGGATGAAATTAGAACATTGATCAGAAGCGGCGTCAGGGATATTAACCAGATCAAAGCTGTCACAAAAGCGACCATGGGCGCATGTGGTGGGAAAACTTGCTTACCGCTGATTAAGAAGATATTCCGAGAAGAAGGCGTACCCTTGGCTGAGGTTACCGAGCCCACCCAAAGACCTGTATTCGTGGAACTACCGCTTGAGACACTCGCAAAGAACCAACAGGAGGATGATTAGTCCATCATGGATCCGAAGAACCCATCATCATTTGATGTCATCATCATCGGAGCAGGTTCGGTTGGCGTGCCCACTGCCTATTTTCTATCAAAAGCTGGTCTAAAAGTCCTTGTCATCGAAAGCCTCCCGAGCGTAGGCCAGGCTTCAAATAAGCATGCCATTGGTGGCATTCGTGCAACACATTCAGAGCCTGCAAAGATCCATCTTGGAAACCGCAGTTTAGCTGTTTTTTCCACATGGGAAGAAGAACACGGTGATGATATTGAATGGCATCAGGGCGGTTACTCTTACATAGCCTATGAGCAGGAGAATGCGTCCGTACTTAAAAATTTAGTCACCTGGCAGCAAGAGAACGATCTAAAAATATCCTGGTTAGAACCTTCTGATTTATTGGATATCATTCCCCATTTAAATCCAGAAGCATTACTCGGAGGAACCTACTCGCCAGAGGACGGAAGCGCATCACCTCTTAAATCAGCATTTGCCTTCCATCAAAGAGCAGTCGAGGCAGGCGCAACCTTTCATTTCAATGAAAACGCAGTTGGCCTTTTACAAAATGGTGATCGGATCACAGGTGTTTTCAGCAATCGCGGTAAATACAGCTGCCAATGGGTCATCAATGCAGCTGGCGGTTGGGCTAAGGATATCGCATCCAATATCGGTTTAGAGGTTCCGGTTAATCCTGATTCACACGAGGCGGCAATTACTGAACCTGTTGCACGGATCTTTGAACCAATGATCGTGGATATGCGATCTCGTCCAGGATCTGAAAACTTTTATTTTTATCAGCATCCTACCGGTAAGATCATTTTTTGCATGACACCTGATCCCCCAATCCTTGGAATGCGAACATTGGCGACCAAGAATTTTCTTCCAAAAGCAGCAAAACGCCTTTTGGAAATAATGCCCATTTTAAAGCACATTCGAGTTCGCAGGGTATGGCGAGGAACGTACCCGATGACACCCGACGGCTCCCCCATCATTGGACCTGTTAATGGTTTGGATGGGTTTTTGCTTGCTGTAGGTATGTGCGGACAGGGATTTATGTTCGGTCCTGGTGTGGGTCAACTTCTAACTGATTTTGTATTGAATGAGCTTGACGAAGCGGATAAAATCATACTTGAAAGTCTTTCCTTTCACCGAAAATACAAATCGATTGAAGTGTTAAAGTAATGATTAAAGCCATTGTTTTTGATATCGGGGGGGTTTTGCTGAGAACTGATAATCGTTCCTCGCGCCAACAACTGGAAACAAAATATGGACTGGACCCAGGTGAAGCAGATCGACTTGTATTTGATTCCAAAGCAGCGCAAGAATCTACCATCGGCAAGGCAAGTCAGGATAGCATCTGGGCAAATGTTGCCAATCATCTTAAATTATCCGACAATGAACTAGAGGCTTTCAAAGAAGGCTTTTGGCTCAATGATAAAGTTGACCAGGACTTGATTGCAATCCTTCAGGAATTTCGCCAGACCTATGACACAGCATTACTAAGCAATGCCTGGTTGGATGCACGTAAGACTTTTGCTGATGTTTATGGATTGATTGAAGGCCAAACGGCTAATCATATTTTGTACTCGTCCGAACTTGGGCTCGCCAAACCGGACCCACGCATCTATTATGCATTGGCTGAAAAATTGGATTGTGCTTTTGATGAAATCATATTTGTTGATGATTTTCTTGAAAACGTTGCAGCAGCTCAAATGCTTGGAATTCATGCAATTCGATATCATCCGGGTATAAACTTGATTGAAGAAATAGAAAAAGAGCTAAAATAATACTAATCACGCAATGAAAGATGATGCGCGATGCAACTTGAACAATTATTAGAAAAATTACCCCCAAACTATTCTGCGCTTGATATTGAACAAATCAAGAAGGCTTTCGAGATCGCAAAAGAAGCCCATACAGATCAGAAACTCCCCAATGGACTGCCCTATGTTTCACACTGCGCTTCGGTGGCTGCAATCCTGACAGAACTATCGGTTCCACCGGAAATGATCATAGCAGCGCTGTTACATGATACCGTTGAAGATACAGCCCTTACCCTTGAAGACATTCAAAAGGAATTTAATGCTGAAATCGCTGGTCTTGTCGATGGCGTCACCAAACTTACACACTTACCAAATTTGTTACGAGGGGACCAATCCTTTACCGATGAAACCCCGGTCAGGGGTTCTTTCTCGCACCGCAAACTTCGGGAAGAGGAGCTTGCTGAGACACTGAGAAAAACATTTTTAGCGATGAGCGATGATATTCGTGTGGTCGTCATCAAATTAGCCGATCGGTTGCACAGCATGCGGACGTTATCTTACCTTGAACCGGAATTGCAAAAACGATTAGCTCAGGAAACACTGGACATCTTTGCCCCCCTTGCAAATCGTTTAGGTATCTGGCAAATTAAATGGGAGCTCCAAGACCTTGCTTTCCGCTATGATTCACCCAAGGAATATAAAGAAATAGCGGAAAAATTGGCAAACAGGCGGGCAGATAGGGAGCAACAAATTCAGCAAATTATCAAACGCTTACATGAAGAACTCAGGGAAGAAGGTGTCCAGGCAAAGATTTCTGGCAGACCGAAACATATTTATTCCATTTATCAAAAAATGTCTCGTAAAGAAATGCCCTTTGAGATGCTCATGGATTTGCGTGGCGTTCGTTTGATCGTGGATGATGTTGCCGCCTGCTACAAAGCGCTTGGGGTTGTTCATATGAAATGGCGTCCTATTCCTGGTGAATTCGATGATTATATTGCTGCTCGAAAAGACAATAACTACCAATCATTGCATACCGCCGTGATCTTTGATGATGGCAAACCCCTGGAGATCCAGATTCGAACTCAGGAGATGCATGAAAATGCTGAATTTGGGATTGCAGCACACTGGCGATACAAAGAGAATGGGACCAATATCAAAGAATCCTATCAGCAAAAGATCAGCTGGTTAAGAAGTTTTCTCGCCCTGCGCCGGGATGATGAAGATGCAGAAGACCTGGTGGACACCTGGAAATCGGATGTCTTTAAGGATCGCGTCTATGTTCTAACGCCGCAGGGAGACATCATTGATCTGCCCGCAGGTTCGACTCCGATCGATTTTGCCTATTATGTCCATACAGAAATTGGTCACCGCTGTCGTGGTGCAAAGATCAATGGAAAACTAGTCTCTCTGGAATACGTTTTGGAAACCGGAAACCAGGTTGAAATCTTAACTGCCAAACGCGGTGGCCCATCTCGTGACTGGTTGAACCCTAACCTTGGTCTGGTGCGAACAAGTCGGGCAAGATCAAAGATCAAGCAATGGTTTAAGCAGCAAGACCGGGAATCGAATCTTACCCAAGGAAAAGGAATTCTTGAGAAAGAATTCAAGCGTCTGGGGCTTAAGAACATTGATTTTGAAAAAATTGTCTCAGAACTGGGTGTAAAAACTGTTGAAGATCTATTTGTGGCTATTGGCTGCGGAGATATCGGCGTCGGACGAGTAGTCAATAAACTAGCTGAATTGGAAGACCAGGAACTAGATACTGAGTTGGAATTAGAACTCGTTGAGGCACCTCCCACGCTTATTCCATCAGATACGGTCACGGTGATGGGACTAAAGGGGATTGCGACAACCTTGGCAAAATGCTGCAATCCGATGCCAGGTGATGAGATCATTGGTTATATCACGAGAGGCAGGGGGGCAACCATACACCGCCAGGATTGCCCAAACATCCTCCGGGTAAATGAAAAGGAACGGCTTGTAAAGGTGTCCTGGGGTCAACCGAGCAAGACTTTTACCGTTCCTGTCCAAATTAAAGCATATGATCGCCAGGGATTGATGTCGGATATTTCGAATATCATTTCAGAGGAAAACGTTAATTTGATCGATATGAACATGAAAATGAACCAGCATCTGGCGGATATCAGGCTGGTTGTTGGCGTCCAGGGTATCTCACAGCTCAGCCGAATTTTGACAAGACTTGAAAGTTTACCGAACGTATTTGAGGCAAAACGACAGCGACCCGGTTAGTGAATGAGAAATTCAATTGTTAAAATAGGAAAAATGCCCTTTACTAATTAAAACACTTAGTGTAAAATCGCTTGCGAAAGTTTATAAGTAATTATTTTATGGAGGAGAAATGCCTCGAGTTCATTGCCACTATCTAGATTGCGTATTTCTTGATGGTAAATACTGTTCAGCCGCTGCGATCGAATTAGATCCAGATACAGGTTGCAAGACTTATCAACCGATTGACGATATTGAATTAAAAGATTGGGATGAGCATGAAGATATCGACGATTGGGACGAGATTGATGAGGAAGACGAAGAAGAAGATCTTTGGATGGATGAAGAAGAAGATCTGATTGATCTTGAACTGGACGATGAAGATGACGATGATTTCTAAGAAATAATCGTTTCGTTCCAAAGCTAAAATTTCGTAATTAAACAACAAAATTTTTTATAAGGGCGGCGTCTTATAAGAATAATCAAGAAGGCTGCCAAGCCTTTCTTGTTTCCTTGATTTAAGATAAATACACCTCTTTTTTACAATTGAGTATAATTCTCCTAACAATAGAGTATGCCAGGTATTAAGAAGACGGATTATATTTAAATCGGAGGAAACGAAATGACACAAACTGAGACATTTCCATTCAAAACCCTGAATGTATTTCTTAACCGTGATTATTTAGAGGGAATCCTTGATAGCATTTTAGAAAATCTGAATACGTTATCAAAGGACGATCAAATCAGCTTTGCTGCTAACTTCCGTCATTATGTAAATGTTCTTGGATTTCGCAATCCAACCCGTGCTCCCCATTCATTACAACTAAAAGCATATATCAAAGCTTTTGAAGACAAAAATGAGGTGATTCCATTTACACTAAACACCTGGATTAAACTCAATCACAGTCTTGCAGAAAAGGTTTTCGAATGGCTGAATTCACAAAACTGGGAAAACCTCACACTTGAAAGACAATTCCAGGAATCTGAAGGCTTTTTGGGGCAGTGGTCAGAAGAACTGACCTTTGAAAAATTGGCAAAAGACTTCAAAATTGCACATCCAAAATTTGAATTTTCGGATGATGACCTCATACTGATGGTCATTTGGATATCAGGTCAACTCCCCCATGGACAAACTAATATATAATTAGCCTAAGAACGACCTGATATTGTTCCTTCGGAGACAAAATGGATACAAACAAAATTGAAGAAGAAATCGGAAAAACGACAGTTTCAACAGATGTTTTGCACAAGATTGCCTTCCTGACAACAATGAGTGTTGAAGGTGTCAGCAGGATGACAAATATCAAAGGTAATCTTGAGCAATTATTTTCAAAAGAGGATTATAAGGGAGCCAAAGTTCAGATCAAAGATGATAAGGTTTATGTCGATATTTTCGTGGTTCTGATGAGTGGTATGAACGTACGGGATATCTCACGGGAAATTCAATCGAGGGTATCACGAACGATCTCCGAAATGATTGGTATGGAAGTCGGTGGAGTCAATATTCATATTACAGATATTGATTTCACTGCATGAGATTTTTCATCTTCAGAAGAAATAATAAAAAAATATGAAATCACGCACAAAAGCCCGCAGCATTGCATTGCAAGTCCTTTATGAGGTTGATATCAGTGGGCATGAACCTGGCATTGTCCTTGCAAAGCGTTATGAATGGTTAAAAATGGATGATGACCTCAAGCTTTTTATCAGCCAAATAGTCTCAGGTGTTGTCATTAATGAGGCAACACTCGACGAATTTATCGCTGATTTTGCGCCTGATTGGCCGCTCGACCAGGTTGCCACCATTGACCGCAATCTTTTAAGAATCGCCTTATGGGAAATTGCGGTTTACAAAAAAACACCAATCAAGGTCGTCATAAATGAAGCAGTTGAACTTGCTAAGCGGTATGGATCTGAAAACTCTTCCAGGTTTGTCAATGGCGTTTTAGGCGGGTTTGTCGAAAACCTGGATGAGATCAAAATGAACCTGGAGATCATTCAGGATGACACACCATAAAACGAAGGCCTTAATCCCCAATCAAAAAATTTTTATTTACTTATTTTTATTAGCTATTGTAGTAAACCTCATTTCAGGCTGCAACTTCCCTTCCAGACAATCCTCCGACCATCAATTCAAAATTTATCAAGAAAGCGATCTGGCTACCGCTCCTATTAGTATTGAGTTTTCTCTTTCCCTACCGCAGGTTTTAGGTAAAGGTGAGCGTATTGAACTAGAGATTATCGATGATGTTACCGGACTTCCATATAACATAAAACGCTACGACATGGAAAAAGTAAATGATCTGGAATACAACGTACAATTGTTGGTTCCTGCTTCATCAGTCATAAAGTATCGTTATGCAAAATATGACGGCGCAACCTATCAATCAGAACACAATTCAGTTGACTCACCTGTTCGTTATCGGCTTTTTTATGCCAATACACCAGGCAAATCACATGACATTTTATATTCATGGGGTGATACAGCATCACAGGCTGGAACTGGGCGGTTGGAAGGCTATGTCCTTGACAAAGCAACCCAATCTCCCATCCCGGATATTCTGGTAAGTGCTGGGGGAAAATTGGTGTTTTCTGACGCAAATGGCAGATTTCTGATCGATGGACTGGCTGATGGCCAACAGAATGTGGTTTTTTATGCGCCAGATGGCGGCTACCAGACCTATCAGCAGGGTGCGATCATCACAGCCGGGCAAATCACACCAGCAGCCCTCGAGTTGATACCGCTGCAGCCTGTAACAGTCACATTCCAGGTGAACCTACCCCAAGATGCAATTGGCGCACCTGTGTACATGGCAGGAAACCTCCTTCAGCTCGGCAACACTTTCTCAGACCTGACTGGCTCTATGACCATCAACCCAAAATTAATGCCGCAGCTTACACCTCAAGTGGACGGATCTCTGTCAATCGATTTGAATCTCTATCCTGGCTCGGATCTCAGATATAAATTCACTTTGGGTGATGGCTTTTGGAACGCAGAACAAGATCCTTCCGGGGGGTTCCGAGTTCGGCAATTGGTTGTTCCAGATCATAATGTTACATTAAGTATTTCAATTGCATCCTGGCGAACAACAGGATTTGAACCGATTACATTCCAAATCACCATACCCCCCGAGTTTTCTCCAAAAGACGAAAAATTCATTCAATTCAAGATCAAGTCGTGGACAGAACCGATCCCGCTTTGGCCTACAGGGAACGGGAATTATCTTTACATTCTTTTCTCTCCCTTTTCAAAAGACGATCTAATAAGTTATCGATTCTGTCGAAATGCTGATTGTCTGTATGGGCTTAATGGGGAAATGCAATCCTCTTTGATCCAGACCCAACCCAAAAATGAACCTCAAACTGTTGACATTGAGATCAAAAACTGGGACAGATGGCAGATAAGCGACCCCACTCTCGATTACACGCCCTCACCAGTGCCATATTCCAGTGGTTCATACGCAACGATGATTGAGCTGACGTCTGAAATGGATTCTTACTGGCAAGCATATGCGCCATCAATCTTTGAAAATTTATCAGCACTGGGCGCAAACACTGTCATAATTTCGCCACAATGGATGGCATCATTGAATTCCCCCCTTCTTTATCCGGAAATTGGACGAACTTTATTTTCGCAACAACTTCTTTATGTACTTGGTCAAGCGCAGGGATTTGGGTTAAAAACTGGGATTTACCCGCAGATCGTGTTTAACAATCCTGACTTATTTTGGTCGCAGGAGCCAAAAACTGGCCTGTGGTGGGAAGAGTGGTTTGAATCTTATCACAATTTTATAATTAACTATGCGAAATTAGCGGAATTATCTGGTGTTGACTATTTGCTAATTGGTGGAAAAGATATTCTCCCTGCTTTTTCTGGAGGCAATTATTCCGGCGGTAACGAAACCACACTATCTGATGATAACGAACCATTATGGCAGGATATCATCCTCGATCTAAGAAAAACTTTTACTGGCGATTTGATTTGGGTTACGAATGTCCACACAATGGCTGACCCATTGCCCGAATTTATTCCAACCTTTGATGGGATTTATATTATCGTTGACAGCCCCCTCACAACAGCCAAAGAACCAACCTTTGATGAGATTGCTTACGGCTTCACCAACGTGATTGATCAAAATATCTACGAAATCTACCGTAGTACCGGATTGCCGGTTTATCTAGGATTAGGTTATCCATCTGCCAATCAGGCAGCGAGTGGATGTCTGCTCATAAACGATCAATGCAACAACGATGGGCTTTTCCTTCACAATGAAATTGAAGCTGCAGAGACCAATCTCGACATCCAAATGCTCATCTACGAGGCTGTCTTACCGGTGATCGCCAGCCGACCCTGGATCGCTGGTACTTCCATCCGAGGGTACAATCCCACCCTTATTTCGCACGATCAAATTTCATCAATTGCGGGTAAACCAGCAGAAGCATTAATCAGCGATTGGTTCTCACGCATTAACTCACAATAAATTGAGTAAAAATAAGAAAAGTATTCTAAACCAAAAAAGGTAATGAAAATAAATGACACAACAATTAAATGAGTGGCTCAAAGCCCATGGCATCGTAAATCAACCCAAGGTTTTACACAATCCCGATAGGTCGCTTCTTGTTATGGAAGCCATCCAAAACAGCGAGGGAGAATTGACTCATGCTGGCACTCTTGCTGTTTTTACAGATCCATATACAGGTCGTTCTCCAAATGACAAGTACATCGTCGATTACGGGCAGCAAAGCAACCTTTGGTGGGGTGATGTAAATCAGCGTATGTCACCTGAAGTATTTCAAAACTTCAAAAATCGTCTTATGGGGTATCTGAGCAACCGTACACTCTATGTCATTGACTGCTTCATCGGGACGGATCCTGACTACCAACTTTCGGTCAGAGTCGTGACAGAATTGGCCTGGCAAGCACTTGCCGCTCTAAACTTATTCATCTATCCGGGTACAAAGCACACCCAAGACCCGGTCATGGTCATTTTTGCGGCACCCAATTTTTACACCGAACCCGAAATCGACAAGGTCAAATCTAAGGCAGCCATCGCAATCGATCTTCGTCAGAAAATGGTGCTTATTGCGGCTTCCAAATATGTGGGCGAGATCAAAAAATCCGCGTTTACGATCATGAATGCGATCCTGCCCGAATCAAATGTTCTTCCCATGCACTGCTCAGCAAATGTCGGCGAGAGTGGTGATGTTGCCCTCTATTTTGGGCTTTCGGGCACAGGCAAAACGACCTTATCTTCGACACCAGATCGTAAATTAATTGGGGACGATGAACATGGATGGGGTGACAACGGCGTATTTAATTTTGAAGGCGGCTGTTATGCTAAAACGATTCGGCTGAACCCTGAGCATGAACCTGTAATTTGGAAGGCAGTCAATCAATATGGTGCTGTTCTGGAAAATGTGATCATGGATCCCGAAACGCGTGACGTGGACTTTAACGATGGAAGCGTGACTGAAAACACACGCGGGGCGTATCCCCTGACCTATGTTGATAATATTATTCCATCAGGCATGGCAGGTCATCCCAGCAATGTCTTCTTCCTCACCGCCGACGCATTTGGTGTGGTTCCACCAATTGCAAAACTGGACCCAGAACAAGCAATTTACTATTTTCTCTCAGGTTATACATCCAAAGTTGCGGGAACTGAACGTGGATTAAGTCAAATGCCCAAGGCGACCTTTTCTACCTGTTTTGGTGAGCCTTTCCTTCCTCTCACACCAAATATTTATGCCAATTTGCTTCGTTCAAAGATCACAAAACATCATTGCGATGTTTGGTTGGTCAACACTGGCTGGACGGGTGGTGATTACAACACAGGTAAGCGCATGCACCTCCCTCACACCCGCCGTATGATCAACTGGACTTTGTCCGGTGAACACACCGATGCATCGTATCATATGGATCCTGTATTTAATTTTGCCGTACCGGATCAGATTTCAGGCATTCCTGAAAATCTTCTCTATCCGGAAAGAACATGGCAGGATCAAAATGCATTCCATAGTGTGGCACAGCAGTTGAAGCGAGATTTTGACACTAACTTTGAGAAGTTTGCGGATTTTCTCTAAGATTATAAAGAGCCTACAAAAATCGATGTCAGGACTGCTGATATAAAAAAATAAAAGCCCAATCGCATTTGGCTCTTGAGAAACCTCTTATGATGGATCATTGAGCCAATCAACGCACATAGAATGGCAATGATCAATGTCATTAATAATGAAAATATGCCGATTGGAAATCCGAATAAGAATCCAAGTGCACCTGTCGCATACACATCACCCCATCCAAATGCAAGCTGATCTACCTCGACCCGGTTTTTCTTCATCAGATAGCGTCGCCCACCGTAATAGATGAAAAATCCCATCACGCTATGGACAACGCCACCCAAGAGATGTGTCCAAAATTGCGAATTTAACACCCCAATGAAAATCCCCATAACTGCGCTCAATATAAGCGTGATGAGCGGTATTCTCCCGATCAAAACATCACTGTAGGCGATCATCGAAAACAAGTGAAGAATAACAATATATTTTATTATGAAAAGATAATCGTCATTTTCTCTTAGCAAGAAAACACTTGAGATGAATGTAATCCCCCAAATGAATGATAAAATTATCCTTGTTTGGTGATTAGCGTTTTTTTCACGATCGGTATGATTGAAATAAAGAGACAATTTTGCCAACAGGTATGACGCTGTGGTAAATACCACAGCAAGCATGATATGAGACAAGGTCCGAATCAGGTTCATAGATCAAAATTATAATTCAGGTCCAAATTCAGGAGACAAGATGGAAAAGTTTATAATTCATGGCGCACAACCACTTCGAGGAACACTAACCCCTTCTGGCAACAAGAATGCAGTACTCCCGATGATGGCTGCATGTTTGCTGACACCGGAACCTGTGATTTTACACAATGTACCTGATATCCTCGATGTTCAAACAATGATCCGGCTGATGCAAAGTCTGAACGTCAAAATTGATGTTTTCAATGAAACCACGCTCAAACTGGATGCGAGTGACATTCACCCTGCTGACCTTGATCCTGCTCTTTGCCGGCAAATTAGAGCATCCATTCTTCTTGCCGGTCCGCTGATAAGCAGGGTTGGTGAATTGCACCTTCCACCTCCTGGGGGTGATGTCATTGGTCGTCGTCGCGTAGATACCCATATCTTAGCCTTTTCAGCCCTGGGTGTTCGCACACACTTTGCTGACAACCATTTCCATTTTGAAGGCAATAATATGTCAGGCGGTGACATTCTCCTGGACGAAGCTTCGGTGACAGCAACTGAAAACGCGATTATGGCATGTGTGCTCACCAAAGGGAAATCAACTATACGAAATGCTGCCAGCGAACCACACATCCAGGAACTCTGTCATTTTCTCAACCTCTTAGGGGCAAGGATCGAAAACATCGGTTCAAACACTTTGAATATTTGGGGAGTTGAAAGTCTCCATGGTGGTGAATTCACGATTGGACCCGATTATCTTGAGGTCGTAAGTTATATCGGCGCTACCGTGGTAACTAAAGGCAGTATCCGAATTAAAAATGCAGGGGTTCAACATCTCGATATGATTCGCTTGGTCTTTAACCGCTTAGGAGTCACCTGGAATGTTGAAAATGACGATATTATTGTGCCAGAGAAACAGCTTTTGGAAATCCAGCCCGATCTCGGTAATGCAATCCCCGAAGTCACTGTGATGCCCTGGCCAGCCTTTCCCACAGATTTAATGAGTATCGCAATCGTCATTGCGACTCAATCTCGAGGAAGCATCCTGTTCCATGATTGGATGTACCCATCCCGAATGTTTTTTACTGATAAGCTGGTCAGTATGGGTGCTCATATTGTCTTATGTGATCCACACCGCTGCATAGTTCAGGGACAGACCCTGCTTAATGGCGAAATCTTAGAAAGCCCCGATATCAGAGCTGGAATGGCTCTTTTGTTGGCTGCTCTTTCTGCTAATGGTAAAAGTGTGATTCGCAATGTAGGTCAAATCGATCGAGGTTATCAACAAGTTGATCAGAAACTAAAAGCTTTGGGTGCGGATATCGAACGTCTTCGGGATTGATCCAGTAAAATTCTTATATTTAATGCAAAAAGGCGCTTAAAAGCGCCTTTTTAATATTCAGGGAAGCTTGATATTATGCTTGTGGATTTGTAACTTCCATAAATTGTTCAATAACATCACGAAGCATTGGCTCGGGCAGCGCACCAACCTGTCGATTAACAATTTTCCCACCATAAACAAGAAGCATGGTCGGGATTCCCTGCACCCCGTATTTCATAGCCCACTCCGGATTTTCATCGGTGTTTACCTTTGCAACAATGAGTTCACCAGCATATTCTTTGGCTAGCTTTTCTAATGTCGGCGCAACCATTCTGCATGGTCCACACCAGGGTGCCCAAAAATCAACAATGACGGGTAAAGATGATTCCAAGACAGTGTTCTGGAAAGCTTGATCAGTTACATTTATGGGTTCATTTATCATAACAATCTCCTAAATCTTAATTTATTTTCGCAGTATATCACATATTGTGATATTACATTATTAATTTATTATATAAATTTTGACAAAATTCATAGTAATTGTATTTTATTTTTGAAAAACACCAAGTGCATCTAAAATTCCCGAAATTTTTTCAACCAATGGAGGTCCCATCAAAAGGACGCCTATTACAACGGCTGATGCTGCAGCAATCAATACAGCGGCTGCACCGACATCCTTGCCGGCTTTTGCCAGTGGATGACTCTTGGGGCTGGCTAAATCCACAACAATTTCAAGCGCTGTATTTAGAAATTCTGCGGTCCAAACCATTGCAATTGTGAGGATAAGAACACCCCAATCTCTGAGGGGCAATTGTAACCATGCAGCCATTAGAATGGTCATACCAGTTGCCAAAGCATGGATCCATGCATTTTGCTGTGTCCGAATGACATGCCACCATCCAATAATTGCATGTTTGAAACTAATCAGTCTTGACCGTAAAAATTTCAACAAAAACCTCCCCCACCTGAAGTTTGGATCCTAATTAACATGGTAAGCAATTCCAATTGGATAGGGTCCCGAATGTGTCGCCAAAGCACAGCCAATTCTTGCACGAATAATTTCCATACCGGGGAATTCTGGGATAAGATTATCACTGATAAACTGGGCTTCTTCTTCACAATCAAGATGGGTGATAAAAATCCGATCATTAGCAATTTCATCTTTATGGACGAAGAAATATTCTACCAATGCTTTTACTGAACGCATCCTTGTGCCCCGAACCTTCTGTAGAACCCCGAGAGTACCATCCGGGCGAACATGTAAGAATGGGCGGATTTTTAAAAGACTGGAGAAGAAATGTTCAATACTCGAACATCTGCCCCCTTGATAGAGAAAGTCCAATGTATCAAGAATAAAAATTCCACGTGTCTTTTTGATAAAATCTTTTATTCTTTCAATTATAGTATTAAAATCCATCCCGGCGTTACGCCATTCAGCGGCCTTAAGAACAACCTGCCCATAACCTGTTGAAAAGCTGAGCGAATCAATCAGCTCAACATTTGAGTTATTGAGCTCTCGTTTTGCCAGCTGTGCATTTCTGAATGTTGTTGATAGATTGCTCGAAACGCCAATGTAAATGCTGGGTTCCTTACGATCGAAAAATTTAATAAAATCGGACGGAGAAGGTGCGGATGTGGTAGGATATATACCGGTCTGATTAACCTGATCAAATAACATCTGGGCATCAATATCTTCCTCATCTCTGTACACATGCCCATCAATTTGAATGTACATAGGAATAGTTTCGATTTGGTGTTCTAATCGTAATTCCTTTGGGATATCAGCTGTGGAGTCGGTAAGTATATTGATCATCATTAAATATCAACCACTTTCGTGATTGATCCTGGTAGCAATTATACCAATAATAATTTGGAGTGTAAAACTTTTCGCAAGATAAATTATAAGTAGGGTATAATCTGTAAATGAAAAAATTTGAATAGATTTTGTTTTTTCGTTGAGGCAAATAAATGAGTTTAGTTGAATTTGAATTAAAAGAATCCTATTGGAAGTCAATAGAGATTCAACCTTATGATATTGAGTTTATATATTCCTTCTTGTTGGAAAAAGAAACACCGATGCCATCCGTGAAATTGGCGGAAGCGCTAGTAACAGAACGTATTCGTTTGGAAAAAGAGAACCTCGAACAAAAGCAGATGGAAAAAGGGGATATTTTTCTCCCGAAGCTGAACTATTCTGTCGGTGACATGGTCCAGTTTCCTGCTTTACGATGGACAAATGGAACTGTCAAAGATGTTCGTGATGGAAAAAATCCAAAATTTCCTGGTTTGAAAGTTATCACAGTTGAATTCAAGAATGGGAAAAATCGTCAATTTGCGGCAAATATTGAGAACCACGTGTTGAATGAGGCAGTTTCTGAATCTGCTGATCTGTCTGATAATAATGTGCAAAAAATCGTCGAGGATTTTGGCGAAGAGATCACGGCGAAATTAGAAAACCAACTAGAGAAGAACCAGGATCTTGTAAAAATCGGCGCAAATTGGTTTCCAAAATCCCTTTTGATTGAATTTAACATGGGACACTTGAATCTGGCAGAAGCGGTTCTTGATATGCATGGAGGCGGTCCATTAAGTGTTGATGCCTTACTCGAACAAATCGATATAACAAGTGATGACCCCAAAGAACTGGTTGAGTTTTCGTTGAATTATGCTTTGCAAGATGATGCCCGGTTTGATGAGGTTGGACCAAGCGGTGTTGTTCAATGGTTTCTGAACCGTTTGGAACCCGATTATGTCAGACAAAAACCCGTTGAGCTCGTTTATGATCCTGTTGAGTATGATCGTTCAGTGCTGGATGATGATATGTTGCGGGCAGAGCAAAATATTGATGATGAATATATTCCATTCAACCAGGAATTCTCAAAGAAAATTTCATCAAAGGAAGTATCCATCATCCTCAACTACCCGCATTGGCGAATTGGGTGTATCCCGCTAACACCTTACACGAAGCCCTTCTTTCCGACTGCTCTTGAATCCCCGCGGGTGAAATTTAAATTAATTGATCCCCGTGGAGAAGAAATTTCAGCCTGGGTTGTCAGACCCTTCAACTTTGTCTATGGTTTAAAGGATTGGTTTGACGAATTAGAGCTGATGCCAGGCAGCATTATCAACATCAAACCCGGGAAGGATCGTGGTGAGGTCCTAATTCAACCTCAGAAGAAACGGTCTAATCGCGAATGGATTCGTACACTACTAATTGGGGCGGATGGCGGCGTGGTCTTTGCAATTTTGAAGCAAACAATTACAACAGACTTCAATGAGCGCATGGCAGTGGCTGTTCCATCAACAGATGTTCTGGATGAACTCTGGCAAAAACGCGCTCACAATCCCATGCCAATTAAGAAAGTAATTCTCAGTGTGATGACTGAACTGGCAAAACTCAATCCACAGGGACATGTGCACGCGGTCGAGTTATATGCGGCTCTAAACTGTATCAAGCGCTGCCCCCCGGGGCATATCTTCAGTATTCTAGTTTCAGAACCAGAATTTACGGCTGTTGGCGATCTGTATTTTCGGCTTAACGATCAACCATGATGGAGAGACACAGTATGGATTCAACTCGTAGCAGTCTGGTTAAACCAAAGATTACAACGCCATTTAAGATTGATTTTGATTGGTGGAAGAATCACGATCGTGATTGGCGTGTTTATTTGAGAAGCTTTTTATGTGATGAACATCAAGCCTTGTTTGAAAACCTGGAAAACGATGAGATTATTGATTGGGTTGACGAGAAAACCGCAGAAGTGACCCAAGTTGATGCCCTCCAACATATCTTGATCACCCATTGTGCCAAACAAGAAAATTTCATCAGTCAAAAAATGTCATTGGTGGATTCGGTATTCAGGATACTACTTTCTAATGGAAACCGTCCGATGACACCAGAAGAATTAGGCGAAATCGTTAACCGGCCAGCAATAACCATTTTGAGGACTCTTTCTGGAATCAGGGTATATAAAGGGATCAGACCGATCCTTGACGAGTAAACATGATATAATGACCAACCTGCCCCTGTAGCTCAATTGGACAGAGCACTGGACTTCTAATCCAACGGTTACAGGTTCGAGTCCTGTCAGGGGCGCTGAAATTAATCCTCAAAAGAAAAAATTTTTGCAAACAAAAAACCGAAGCCTTCCTCGTTTTTTTCGGTATAATAATGTTCGTGTTAATAATTGGGAAAGGATATTAACGATGAAATTACTTCTAAGATGGCTGATCATTGCCGTTTCACTATATGTTGCAGTTTTGATTGTGCCTGGTATCCGGGTTGAGGGTGATGCTTGGTTAGCATTTACGATTATGGCACTAGTGCTTGGGCTGGTGAATGCCCTCATTCGACCAATTTTAAAGTTTTTATCTTGTGGATTGATCATTGTTACGCTTGGGCTGTTCGTATTGGTGATCAATGCAGCAACTTTCTTGATCGCCTCAAACATTGCTCAGAATTGGTTTACCATTGGATTTTATGTCGATAGTTTCTGGTCAGCTTTGTTTGGCTCGGTAATCGTCAGTGTTGTCTCCGTAATCCTGTCACATATCCTGATTGATGAAAAGGAATAACGACCATTTGTTGACAACATTGCTTGCCATTCTGACAACTTTCGAGTATACTTTTTCGCTGTGCTGAAATTCATTCATCAGCAAAAGTAAAAGAAGCCTAAATTAATATCGGTTTCTTTCCGCTGGTCAGCCATCCAAGATGGTCAAGAGCAGCAAACCCATGGAAAGGAGTATCCAAATGCGACAATATGAATTAATATTGATCGTCCAGCCTGATCTGGATGAAGAACCTACCAAAGGTGTGATTGACCGTGTAAAGAACATGATCACAGACAATGGTGGTGAGGTCCTCAAAGAGGACCTTTGGGGTTCAAAAAAACTCGCTTATGAAATCAATGATTTCAGAGAAGGTTTTTATGTTTATCTGGATGTGCAAATGGCACCATCATTCTGCACTGAATTTAAACAAAACCTGAGTTATATTGAACCTATCATTCGCTACATGCTTACTAAAAAGGAAGTGTAGAGTCTGATTAGCAGAGAAAGTGAGCAAAACCATGAGCCGTGGATTAAACAAAGTCATGATTGTGGGAAATCTGGGCAGAGATGCTGAGATGCGCTTTACACCCAGCGGAAAATCGGTTGCGAATTTCTCGGTTGCGGTAAACCAGTTTTGGAAAGGTGCTGATTCTGAATTGCACACCGAAACAGAGTGGTTTAACGTTGTAGCCTGGGGCAATCTTGCAGAGATCTCTAAAAAGTACCTGAAAAAAGGCAGCCTGGTCTATGTTGAAGGTCGGCTGCAATCCCGCATGTGGCAGGATAGTGAGGGTGTACAACACAAAACTGTTGAAGTTGTAGCCCGAGACATTCTTATGCTCAGTGAAAAAAACGAAAACGAAACCAATGATATGAACGACGCAGAAGAATATCCCTTCTGATGTCGGTAATTTAAAATAGGAGAAAACAAATGAGTGACTATCGAGGAAATCGATCATATTCTCGGGTAAAAGTGTGCCAATTCTGCACCGATAAAAACATCGAGATTGATTATAAAGATGTAAATTTGTTACAACGCTACATTGATGACACAGGGAAGATCCGCCCTCGCAGACACACAGGGACATGCGCCAAACACCAACGGGCAATCGCCAAGGCAATTAAAAATGCTCGTCATATTGGCTTACTGCCTTTTGTTAGTGAATAAGTAAAAGGCCATCAATTCGTAACAATTACAAGACAGGTCAATCTTCATGGCTAAAAATGCAAATCCGAAGCAATTAAAAACCAAAAAACATATCGCTCGGCAACAACGCGAAACTCGGCAAACACGGATTATCATCATTATTACGATCATCATTGGTGTCATAATTCTCGGCCTAGTTGGATATGGTATCGTCGATCAATTGATCGTCAAACCACGTATCACGGTTGCTGAGGTTGGTGATACAGTCATCAGGCTTAAGGAATTTGAAACCCAGGTGCAGTATTCCAGGGCTCAATCTCTCAATCAACTTTATCAATATTACATTTACGCCCAGCAATTTGGCGAGTACGGAACAAGTTTCCTCGATACAGCGCGTTCAATCGCTACGAATTTATCAAATCCCGTCGAATTCGGGCGAGGCGTGCTTAACGATATGATTGATTGGGACCTGATTCGGAAAGCTGCTGTGGAACGTGGAATCACCGTCAGCGAAAAAGAAATCGAAGAAGCTTTGCAACAAGCTTTCGGATTCTATCCTGATGGCACACCCACGCCAACCTCAACTGCTACCACGATGGCCACACCGACTCTCTCAGAAACCCAGCTTGCACTGGTAACTCTTACCAGCACACCAACAGCGACTGATCTTCCCACGGAAACGCCTGAGCCATCTGAAATACCTAATGCTGATAGCGAGACAGAAGGCGAAGAAACAGATTCTGGCGAAACGGCAGAGACTGGGACTGATGCTGAAGATGTATCGGAACCCGAAACACCTTCCGAAGAAACCGACACAACACCAACGCCACAATCCTCACCTACGATCACATTGACGCCAACTTTGTATACCACCAAAGTATTCGGCAACAATCTCAAAGAATTCAATGATTCATATTCTTTATACAAATTCGATGAGGATGATTTGCGGAAAATAATAGAAATCGAGCTTCTCCGTGAGAAATTAGTTGAAGAAATTGTCACTGACGAAGATCCTTTTGAAAATGAGGTTTGGGCACGCCACATCCTGGTTGAAACTGAAGAAGAAGCACTAAATGTTCTTGAACAATTGAATGAAGGTGGCGATTTTCATCTTCTTGCAGCGAAGTATTCAACAGATGAATCAAATAAAGACAAAGGCGGTGATCTGGGATGGTTCAACGATTCCACAATGGTTGAAGAATTTACCGAAGCAGCCTTTAGATTAGGTGTTGGCGAGTTCAGCGATCCTATTCAAACAACCTTTGGCTATCACATTATCCAGGTTTTAGGAAAACGTGAAAGCCAAATAACAGACTTTGAACTTCAACAGAACAAGCAAGAAGCATTTGATAATTGGTTGAGTCAACAGCGGGAAGCGAACAATGAAATCATCATCTATGATGTCTGGGAAGAGTATGTTCCCACAAAACCTGAGGTTCCTCAACAGCTCCTGATGGAGTTATATCAATAATTATTGCCTAAATAATAATTATAAATAAAAAGCTGGTCATGGATTACTGACCAGCTTTTTGATTCATCAGGTTTATAGATAAGAAATACTTGTTATTCCAGGTAAGACTCATCGACTTCTTCAAGCTTCAAACTGATCATCTGACTGGTTGAATCTCGCCCCATCGTGACTCCATAGATCACATCGGCTGCCTGAACGGTGTTGCGGTTATGGGTAATTATCACAAATTGCGTCTTCTGACTGAGCTCTTTCAACAACTCAACAAAACGCCCGACATTCGATTCATCCAGCATTGCATCAACCTCATCAAGAATACAAAATGGTGTCGGCGAGACTTTCAACAGGGCAAAGATCAGGGCAACGGCTGTTAATGATCTTTCACCACCGGATAAAAGCGCTAATTCCTGCCGCCTTCTTCCTGGCAAGCGTGCTTCAATGTCGATCCCTCCTTCAACAGGATTCTCTTCATCAGCAAATTTCAATTGAGCATCACCACCATTAAACAAGCGTTTAAAATACTCAGAAAATTCCTGGTTAACAGCTTTGAATGTCTGAACAAAATCACGTTCCATCATCTCGTCAAGCTTTTCAATCACATCGTGAAGATCTTTGCTTGCTGCTTCAAGGTCAGATATTTGGGCTGAAAGAAATTCAAACCGTTCTTTAACTTCCAGATATTCCTTTTGCGCTTCGGGATTTACTGCACCTATCCTGCGAAGCTGGCTCTTTAGAGTTTTTATATTACCTTCTGTCGCGTCTGGAATCTCAAAAACTTTAGGCAATTTTTGAATGATCGTTTCCGCAAAAGAAATCGGTGCAGTTATTTCGGATTCTTCTGCATATTCATGAGATACAAGGCCAAAATCATCCTCGACCTTTTCCATCAATAAATTGAGCTGATCTTCTCGTCGGTTCATGGCAAGCTGCAGCTGGGTTAATTGACGTTCACCTTCCACAACCTTTTGGTGCGTTTGGGCTTCTGTCTCTTCCAGTTGTGCTACCTCAGCTGCCAGTTCATCCACATGCCTGTTCCGGATATCAATATGTTCTGATTTCAGGCTGTCAATCGTGGCATTAACCTGACTGACCTGGTTTCCCATATCCTTGTTCTTCAGATTTATCTCAGCCAACTGCTTTTCAATATTCTCAATACGTTCCCGGAATGTGGTTAACCTTGCACTTGAATCTTCGATTCGTTTGAGATGATCCTGAAATCGCTGACGGGCACTCTCAAGCCCATTCTTTGTGACGATCTGATGTGTTTGCCAATAATTAAGATCTTGCTGAAGTTCGAATAAAGAGAGTTCTTCCAATTCAGCAGAGATCTCTTTCTCAGAGGTCAAAAGCTGGTTGATCTCCGTCTCAATTCCCTCTAACTCGTTTTGGGATTGTTGAATTGAGATCTGTGATTCTTCCAGGACCGAATCTGTATTCCCCAATTGGGTTTGGTGCCATTTTAATTGTTCATTCAATCTTCTCAGTGTTTCAATAGCATCCTGGTGTCTTTTTGCTGCTTCTTTTCTTTCCAAATCCAGCTTTTTCTGTTCTTGGCTCAATCGGTTTTGTTTTTCAGATAGTTTTTCCACCTTTTGGACAAAGGAAGCCTTTTGTTGTGTTAAATCTTTAATTTTTTCCTCAAGTGATCGCATCTCTAATTGCAATTCACTTTGACGGCGAGTCCGTCCCATCCTTTTCCCTGAGGCACTTTGTCCTGAAAGCATCACACCGTTTGCTTGGAAAACAAGGCCATTCAATGTAACAGTTCTTTCAAACTGATCCAATTTGGATCGAATTTTTAGGGCAGTGGTGCTATCCCTGACAATGATGGTATCTGAGAATAATTGATCCACAACTCTTCGGTATTTTGGATCAACATCGATCAATTCATTGGCGTACCCATATATACCATCACTTGGCTGTAATCTTGCTTTTTTCCGGTTGATGTTCACCGTGTCCAAAGGCACCATCGCGACCCGATCATTATCCTTTGCTTCCAAATATTGGATGACAAGATCCCGCCCGTCGGAAGGCAAAATTAATAAATCAGAAAGTTCTCCTAATGCTGCGCCGATTGCCTTTTCATATATTTCTTCGACAATAATATAACGAGATAAAGGTTCAATCCCACGTGGCAGTTTTCCGTTACGAGAGTCCTCAAGCATCTTCCTTGAGCCTTCTGAGTAACCTTGGAGAGCTGCCTCAGCCTGCGTAAGCACCTCGATTTGTGCTGACAATTTGGCGTGATTCGTTTCCTGTTCTGCTAAAGAAAGCTGAACTGTCTGCATTTCTCCTTCGAGATCATCCAACTCACCAGACACCTTTTCAAGTTCCTCTAAAATGGAGGTATAAGCCGCTTCTTTTTCGTTGTAAGCTTTTTCTAAATCAAGGATCGTATCGTCTGATCCATGAATCTCACCTTCCAACTGGTTGATAGCCTGAACAATTTTTAGTTTTTCGCTGTCCACTGAAGCGACCCGATTGTTCAGCTCATCCAAACGAGCCTTCAACTGAACTTTCTTTGTTTCAAGCGCTATTCGGTTTGTTCTAATTGATTGTAGTTTTGATTCAACACGATCTTTTTGATCATTCATCGTCGCCAGGCTGGTTTCTACTTGCTTGACCTGCGCTCTTGCTGATTCAAATTCATTCGATTTTTGTTCGATTTCAGCTTGAAATACCTGTTCTTGAGAAGATAATTCAGAAAGTTCTTGTTCAACATTGGCAATATCAATTTCAAGATTGTTTTTTTGCTGATAATAAGATCGTTGCCTTTCATCAAGAACAGCCAATTCACGTGTGGTTTGTTCCAGTGTTCTGTGAAAACTGGATAGCTCAGCATAAGCACTTTCGAGTTCTTTGCGAACGGACTGAAGCTCTGATCGCTTCTTTTCAACATCCGCACCGATACGCTGGTTTTCATCTCTAAGTGAGGTCAAAAGCTTTTCGTGATCCTGGTAAGCGTTCTGGCTTTTAATCACATCTTGTTGTTTTTGATGCCAGTGATAGCCATACCAATCCTTTAATACGGATTTTAAGTTTGACTGAACCTGGTCATATTCGATAAATCGAGCTGCCTGTCTTTCAAGGCTTCTCAGACGCGGTTTAATTTCAGTCATAATGTCCAAAACCCGGTCAAGGTTCTTTCGGGTATTTTCTAACCGACGTACCGCTTCTTCTTTCCTGGACCGATAAAGCCCAATTCCCGCCGCTTCTTCAAATAATTCGCGTCTTTCATCGGGTTTCAACGCCAAAGTAGCATCAACCAATCCTTGACCGATGATTGTATATGTCCGCTCAGAAAGGCCGGTTTGTGAAAGCAGTTCTGAAATATCCTTCAGTCGTACCTTCTGCCCATTAAGTAGATATTCATTCTGACCATCTCGGTATGCACGACGTGCTATTGAGACTTCTGAAAAGTCGATTGGCAGCCATCCATCTCGATTATCAAAGGTAATGTTTGCTGTTGCCATACCTGAACGTGAACGCTGTTGTGACCCCGAAAAAATCATGTCATCCGTTCGTTTGGCGCGCAAAAGCGAAAAAGTCTGTTCGCCAAGTACCCACCGAACACTGTCAGCAATATTCGATTTACCTGATCCGTTCGGCCCAACAATTGCTGTAATTTGCCCCGGGAACTCAAGCCGGGACATTGTTGCAAAGGTTTTTACACCCTGTAATTCTAAAGACAATAATCTTTTGATCATGGACTAATTGAACTCCAAGACACCTAAAATTTTCAATGCTTCTTTTGCAGCAGCCTTTTCAGCTATCTGTTTACTTGATCCAACCCCACGTCCATAAGCTTCTTTGCCTATAATGACTTCCATCTCGAAGGTTTTTGAATGATCAGGACCTAATTCGGCAATCAAAATATATTTCGGTGAAGGAAAACCATGACCTTGAGCCCATTCCTGTAACCGGCTCTTAGTATCCTCATCCAAGTGGTTCTTAAAAATGACGCCCATAACATCCTGCAGCATAGGGAAAATAACATCATTGACTGCTGCAATTCCGCCATGCAGGTAAAGGGCGCCTACCAGTGCTTCGAAAGCATCGCATAACAGGGTTGGGCGTTCCCGTCCACCTGCCTGAATTTCTCCCTTCCCCAGGCGTAATGCCTGTCCCAGACCTAGTTGTATTGCAAAATCTGCCAATTGATCTGTGTGAACCAAAGCAGCTCGCAAGCGGGTCAGGTCTCCTTCTGGTTTTTCTGGATAATTGTTATAGAGCCAATCGGCAACAATAAAATCAAGGACTGCATCTCCCAGGAATTCTAACCTTTCATTGTCCTCAATCGCATCCCGGTTCTCGTTTAGATAGGATCGATGGGTCAGAGCCCTGGTTAATAAGAAGTAATTCTTGAAAGGGAGATTTAGTCGTTTTGAAAATTGTTCTGGTGATTCCGCGAGATATTCGACACCCATTGTTCTGGATCCTTCCTCCAGAACTATCGATGCGCGAGCCATCTTTCGAAAATAGCTTGCGCATCAACAGTTCTTCTTAACAATCTGTTGATATTCAGATTAAGATTTTAACCTATAAATACAAAAATTCAAAATACTTAAATTTATTTTGCTGAAGATATGATTGAAGGCTTGTTCTCGACTTATTGACCACCCCTGATGGCTTTCCAGAAAGCTTAAAAAAGGTATAATTTTAAGAAGACAGTTATGACGATACTAAATACACCCGGTGCTGACTATACGATTCATACAGAAATCTATGAGGGTCCCCTCGACCTATTATTGGATTTAATCTCAAAAGCAGAATTAGATATCACCCGCCTTTCCCTAGCAAAGGTGACAGATCAATATCTGGCTCGCATCGAATCCATGGAACAAACAACTGCCACAGAAATTTCAGGATTTCTTGTGGTTGCTGCCAAGCTCATTCAAATCAAATCAGAAGCATTGCTACCTCGCCCACCTAACCGTGAGGAAGGCGAAGAGGATCCTGCTGAGAGCTTAATCAGGCAGTTGAATATCTATAAACGGGTAAAACAAACAGCTTTATGGCTTCAATCGTTGGAAGGGAATGGGCTGCATACCTATATTCGGCTCGCTCCTCCTCCTGTTATCGAAGAAGATTTGGATCTGGGCGACACAACCACAAATGATTTGGTCGAATATCTCAAAACTTTGTACCAATACTCTGAAGATGCAGCGCCGCTGACGGCAGTGGTCACAATCCCAAGAAGAACCATTAAGAACAAGATCAGGGATTTGATCCAAGGTCTCCGTCAAAATGAGAAATTATCATATAGGCAGCTGCTTTCGAAAAACTATGACAGGATTGACGCGATTGTCCTCTTTCTTGCCATCCTGGAAATGGTGAAACAGAACTATGCAGACGCACACCAAGAGAGTCTGTTTTCTGATATCAACATCTTTGCAACTGACAAAACTTATACAGAGGAAGAGATTAAATTGGCACTTGATGCATAAATCCGTTATAATTTATTATATTGAACAAAAATTATCCAAAATATGCCCATTATCTAAACTTGGACAAATATGACCGAAGAATTTAACACAAACGAAATGCCAGTGGAAGAAAAGGTTTACATTAACGGCACTGGTAAGCAAGCCATATCAAAAGACAATAAGAAATACATAATTATTGCCATTATTGCATCTATTGTCATTATTGCACTTGTTGTTTTAGCATCCTATTTCCTTCTAACAGCGGATCCTGGCGTAACGGAACAAATTCGGGATGTGTTCATCATTTTCATGGCTTTTGTGTCGCTGGTAATCGGTGTCGCACTGGTTATCCTCATCATTCAGCTTTCGATGTTGATCAACCTGCTGCAAAATGAGATCCGCCCTATCATCAATTCAACCAGTGAAACAGTAAACACTGTCAAAGGCACAACCCAATTTCTAAGCCAAAACTTGACAGAACCGGTTATTAAACTAAATCAAGCATTAGCGGTTATCAGGCAGATATTCAAGCCAAAAAGAAGATAATGGAATTGGTCCATTTAATTTTATGTATTGATAAATAACTATTATAAAAAGGAGAAAAATATGTCTGACAATAATGATTTCGGTGCATTTCTGATTGGCTTCATCGTTGGTGGATTGACTGGTGCGGCAGTGTCCTTACTTTTTGCACCCCAATCTGGGGAAGATACCCGTCATTACATCCACGATAAGGCTATTGAACTTCGCGATCTGACTTCAGAATCCGTTGAAGAAGCCAGACTGAAAGCAGAAAAAGCTTGGGAAGAAGCCAAGGTAAAGACGGACGAATGGTCACAGCTTGCGAAAGAAAAAGCAACTGAACTTAAGACCAAAGGCGAGAAAACGATTGTGGAAGGTAGTGAAAAAATCATCGACTCAATCAAACCTAAGGAAAAACCTGCTTCAGAAGAAGCATAGAAAAATGAGAAGGCTGGATCCGTCCAGCCTTTTTTCTTAGATAACACCGATTTCCAGCAAAACTCAATTATTTATACGCAACACGCAAATGCTTCAGATATTCCATCAAGGATATCGATTGCTGTCACACTTATATCTGTACCCAAGTTATCCTTTGCGATTTTCCCTGCCTGGGCGTGAATCCACACCCCAAGGATACTTGCTCTCTCTGCGGATAAACTCTGAGCCAGCAGACCACCAATAATCCCGGAGAGCACATCACCGCTACCTGCGGTTGCTAGAGCTGGTTCACTGAAAGGGCTGATGTGAACGGTTCCATTCGCAGAAGCTACTACGGTCATTGCGCCTTTCAAAATGAGCTGAACACCCCATTTCTGTGCATATTCTGCTGCAATTTCCCATCGATTTGATTGGATTTCTCCAGTCGATCTGCCGGTGAGGACAGCCATCTCACCCGGGTGCGGTGTCAAAATAGTCCCTTTTGGCAAGCGCTTCCACCACTGATCTAACCTGGCAAGAAGTTTCAAGCCATCCGCATCAATAAGTGTGGGTAAGTCAACAGGGATCCTATCAAGAAGATGATCTAAAAATTCCACATTGGATTCGCTTAGACCCCATCCCGGACCGATCACAAGTGCATCAGATCTTGTAAATTGGTCGTTTAGCAGTTGAACCCTGTCTGGATCATATCCGCCATCAGACTCGGGCAGAACCATCCATACAGCTTCAATGAGCTTACCTGCAAGATGATCATAGACATTTGGGCAAGTGACCATATTTACCAGACCGCAACCAGAGCGATAAGCTGCTTTCCCAGCAAGAAATGCAGCACCAACAAATTGAGGTGAGCCCGCAAGGATTTGGCAGGTGCCAAACGTCCCCTTATGACCCATGTCTGGTCTTTCGGGCAAATATTCAATTGCAAGATCGCCGGTGATCACCTGGGGCAGAGGACCAAGGTTCTCAAAATGGCGGGCATCGATTCCAATATCAATCAATTGAATTTCACCTACGTAAGACCGGGCAGGATGAAGCAGCAAACCCTTTTTAACAGCAGCCATTGTCAGGGTATATTGCGCCGGAATAATTACATTAGAAACCGCTCCAGTGTCACAATCCATCCCTGATGGGCAATCTACAGCGATTTTAAGCACTTCTGGGGCGTTTTGAAGCGATTTATGTACCAATGTCATCAGTTGCGCTAACGCACCCCTTAGCGGCAATCTGAAGCCTGTCCCAAGGATCCCATCCAGTAAAACACTGCCGGGTTTCAGAACAGATTCGAAATAATCCAAGTTTTTGATATCTCTCAGATCAAGGATATTCCCACCCCTCTCGCGATACCTGACCAACAATGGATCATCCCCTCTGTCTTTTAATAAAAAGGCATAAGTTCGAACACCCATCACAGAAAGAGTCCGGAGTGCGATCAGTGTATCTCCGCCATTATTACCAGAACCCACAAGTCCGATCACGCCATTATACAAGGGTAAATGATCTGCAACCCAATAAGCAATGCCTACCCCTGCATTTTCCATCATCTGCTCATAGGATAAACCTGCCGCATCAGCACTTTTTTCAATCTTTTGGATTTGCTCAACTGAGACAACCTGCATGGTGATCCTTTCACTAAACGCTCATTCTTATTATATGAGAAATTTCAAAACGATGGCATATAACCGGGACAAGAGAGCCCGTTTGGCGTAAAATTATTTGAAAATCGCTTGACTTTTCATTTTCTGTGTGATAAGATACTTTTCGTCCGGGGGCGTGGTGTAGTGGTTCAACATGCGGCCCTGTCAAGGCCGAGATCGCGGGTTCAAATCCCGTCGCTCCCGCTAAAAAATCCACCTTATTCAGGTGGATTTTTTATTTTGGGGATTGGATAGAAATCTATTCAGATCAATCGTAATTCATGCCATTGGATATTCCTAATTCAGCGGCTCTTCTTGCCATTTCATCTCTGAGGTTCTTTGAGTCCTTGGGATAGGTGAAATAGAAACCCGAGAACAATACCCCACAGATCAACCAGGGAAATGGAATGGTCCAAAGCATCGCAGTCTGGATATCGATCGTATCTGCCAGTATGCCAAAGATCAACGCTGCAATGGCAGCAAAACCGCTCTCGATAAAGGTGATAAAAGAAAATGCTGATGAACGCAGTTCCGGCGTGACCACGCCCTGGATCATCGGTTCTTTTGAACCCTTCCCCGGCCAACTGATCAGCAATGCAGTCACAAAACATAATATCGCTAGCTGGATCAGGCTCCAGTTTTCTGTACCTGTAAAGAGATAATAGGTGAAAGGGATCCCCAGGAATACGGAAACCTGGCCAATGAACGCACGGCCATATTTTGGGCTGACCCTTTCAGCATAATCACCAATCACGCCACCCAGAACGTTGCTGATCGCTGTTCCAATGACCACGCCGCCAAAAATCAGGGGTGCTTGTGTTGTATCAACATTTCGAACCTCGACCAACCACAAGATGAGAAATGCCCCCATCACAACCCAGGGCATTGAACCAGCAAGCCCTTGCCCGATGGCAACCCAGATGGTGGGGATTTTCATCAGCTTTTTGATATCTGAAAATTTTGCCTTATATCGATCTGCATCCTCTTGCGTCAATTGGCCCCGCATCTCAGGCTCGGCTTCACCACGAATGGGTTCATCAACAAGAAACCAGATCAACAAACCGGATAAGATGCTGGCAGTACCCAGAATGAAGAAACCATTTCGCCAAAGCTCAGGTGTTGCCAATGCACCAAGCCCAATCGTGAAAATGATGATGCCCAGAACACCAATTGCCTCCAGGATACCCAGCATTTTTCCACGGACTCTCGGTGGGAAGGTATCTGCCATAATTGAGAAAGTTGCCGGCATCAGGCAGCCCAAACCGAGCCCTGAAATTACCCTGATGAGGAGTAATTGCTCGTAGGTTTGTGTGAAACCGACGACAATGGTCCAGATCCCCCATAAACCAGTCCCAATCAGCAGAACTTTTTTACGTGAATATCGGTCAGCCAGGTACCCCCAAAATGGTGAGCTGAGGGATTGAAGCAGGCTGCGAATAAAGGTGATCCAGGCCAGGTTCATATTTGTTAGTGACCATAGCGTTTTAAGCACAGGCGTGAAAATGGACATCGCCTGACCCTCTCCCTGGTCAACAAAATATCCGGCTGCAAGCGCTAATAATGTTCGGGTGCGTTTACGCTGCGTCCTTTCTTGTGGTTGTGATTCTGCAATTGTCATTGATGGTGTTTCATTCATAAATGAGTTCTCCTAAACGAATAATCAGGTCCTTTATTTTTTTAATTTGGGACTATCAAGTGAAGAATACTTTAGGAATTATAAACGAAAATTTATTCAAATCGATAGTAATTTATGAGGTCAGAAAAAAATACGGAATAGGTGACTAAACCTGCAAGTGAGCATGATTAAGCTTAACAACACAATAACCAAGAGACTCAGCCTGACCAATAAATCAGCCCGTTGTGTAACTGATAAAAAAAGAACCATCTCCTTTTGAGATGGCTCTCTTTTGCTTATCTAACCAATTTAATTATTTTATCCTTTTACAGCACCAGCCAACATGCCACGAACGAAATATCGTTGAAGTGCAAAGAAGATGATCATCGGCAAGAGCATTGAAAGGAATGCGGCAGCAGTTAAGAGATGCCAACCAGCACCTAGTGAAGTAACCATGTTGCTGATCTGGTATGTCATAACAGGTGTTGTTCCACCCAGAAATACCAAAGATACCAACAGGTCATTCCAAACCCAGAGGAATTGGAAAATGGCTAATGACGCAATGGCAGGTGTCGCAAGAGGTATAACCAACTTCGTAAAGGCTGTCCAATGTGAGGCACCATCCAGGTAAGCAGATTCAAACAGGTCTTTGGGCAAGCCGCCAAGGAAATTTCGCATCAAATAGATAGCATAAGGCATACCAAAACCCGTGTGAAATAACCATACACCAAGGAATGTGCCGTTGAGACCTAAAGTTTTATAAACACGCAGTATTGGGACAAGTGTCATTTGAAGAGGCACAACCTGTAAACCTACGAGGATCGCAAAGAGTATATATCGCCCTTTGAAATGCATCCACGAGAATGCATACCCAGCAAATGCTGCGAATAAAATTGGTATTATCGTTGCTGGTATCGTAACAATAAGGCTGTTCACAAATGCTCGCCCCATACCTCTTGGGTTTAGAATATCTGAAACGTTACATTTAAGGTCAAGCGATTGTGTACCTGCGGCACAATCTTCCAGATAGGTATTTGTTCCTCGGTAGCCAACCAATGCATCGATGTAGTTGCTTAGCGTAAATCTAGAATCTCCAGTTGTCTCGTGTGACAGGATAGTCCACCATCCACTTGTGTTGATGTCGCTGACAGGTCGAAATGAGGTGATGAAAAGCCCAAGGGTAGGTATCAACCAAATGATGATGATCAGAATGATCACAAGGTGAAGTGGAATTTTTTTCAGTACATTATTGAAAGCATCCTTGTTCATCGTTCTGCCTCCTGTTTAATGAATCGCGAAATATTCATGTAAATAAAGGGGATGATCGCCAGAACAAGTACTACAGCGATAGCCGTTCCCCTACCTGTTTGAAAATTCTTATACATTTCCGTGTACATTCTCGTAGCAATTACATCTGTACCAAAATTTCCACCAGTCATCACGTAAACAATGTCGAATAACTTCAAAACATTGATAACCATGGTTGTGAGAACAACAATGATAGTTGGACTGATAATTGGAACCATAATGCTGAAGAAGATCTTAAATTCGTTTGCGCCATCGATACGAGCTGCTTCTAACAATTCCTCAGGAATGGATTTTAACGCAGAAGAGAGGATTGTCATACAGAAACCAGTCCACATCCAGATACCAACAATGATTAACATAAATGTATTCACTGGAATTGTGGACAGGAACGACACTGGCTTTCCACCAAAGGCTGTAATGATTGCGTTAATTAATCCGATCTGAGTTTCGGAAGTCCCAAAGTTGTACATGAATTTCCAAATCACACCTGCGCCAACAAAAGAAATTGCCATTGGCATAAATATGATCGCTTTGGAAAGTGCCTCGTATTTCACACGATCTGCTAAAACAGCAAAGAGGAGTCCAATAACGACCGTACCAGTCACCATCACGAGGATCCATTTGATCATATTTCCATAGGAAGAAAGCCAAAATGATTCCCACCCTGCCTTAAAGGATGAGCCATCTATCTCAGCAGTGAGTGCATAGCGATAATTCTCAAATGCTCCCCAACAGGGTTGACCCTCTCTGCAATCTGTTGCAGCTGAAGCCGTGCTGTCCTCATTCAAGAAGCTTAATCGGATGGTATTGATCATGGGGTAAACAATGAAAATGGACATGACGATCAATGCTGGGAGCAAATAAAGCCATGGAACATGTTTCTTTTGTTTCATCACAGGGGAAATCGCTTTTTCTGCCATATTACCTCCTGACTATATGTTCGAAGGTGCTGCAATCATGCAGCACCTTCGGGTTTTTTCTACGTTCTACTCTAAAGCTTCAGCCTGAACACCAGCCAGATCATTGAGGACCGTATCTAAATCTCCACCATTGACAAAGTCAGTGATGCCAGTAAATTCAGCGCTACCAAAACCGCCTGGGATCGAGTCGCCAATGTCAGGGACAAATCCTGTTGCATTTGCCAGAAGTTCACCCTTCTTTGCCAAAGCGGCATCAACATAAGATGTAGATCCGGCTAAGTTTGGTGTAAGGTCAAATCCAACTTCTGCCCATGTCTGGCCTCCTAATTCACTGCTTAAGTATGCAACAAGTGCTTTAACAGCAGGTGAATCACTGAAGGACATCATCCAGTCAGAACCACCTTGAAGTCCCTGAGCACCAGGAACGCCAAAGAAGTCAAACCCTGTGCCATATTCAAGATCTGAGTAGGTCTCCGTGATCGTGCCACCAGCAAAACCAGATTGCTTGACCATCATAGCCTCAGGTGGGCTTGAAAATACTTTGAGGATAGCATCATTGAAACCAACCGAGACGGTACCTTCAGCACCACCAACGGTGTACACCGGATCCATTGCCCATTTGCCATAAATTTCATAGGCTTCTTTGACTGCAGGGTCATTGTATGGAACAGATCCATCAATGATGCCAGAGACAAATTCTGGGCCTTGTGTAACAAGCAGAATATCCTGGATGAAGTCTGTGCCTGTCCATCCAGTCGCATCACCTGATTCCATGCCCAATGACCACGGCACTTTACCATCAGCAACCATCTGTTCGACAAGTGCGTCCAATTCTTCCCATGTTGTTGGGATTGAATATCCTGCATCTTCGAAGTTTGCTGGGCTATACCAGATCAAAGTCTTGGGATCAGCTTTTACAGGAAGTCCTAACCATGCACCATCGACGGATCCAATTGTTTTCCAGTAATCTGCATAATTCTCTTCATGGACGCCAAGATCAGTCATCGGTACCAATTGATCTTTGTACTGAGTTAATTGGGTCACATTCCAGAATGTAATATCAGGGGGAGTACCAGCCTGAACACGGGTATCAAGCAGAGCCTGATCACGTGTTGATTCTGCATTAATGGTGACATTGCAGGCTTGTGCGAACGGCCTCAAAATTTTATTGAGGTTTTCTTCTTCAGCACCTGACCATTGATACAGCATGCTGATTTCACCACCTTCAGCACCCATGCAGTCGATACCTGTTTCTTCTTGAACAGGTTCTTCTACCGCGGGCTCTTCTGGCGGTTCCGCTGCAGGTGAGCAGGCACCAAGAACAAGCGAAAAAACGACCAACAGAGCTACTAATAGGAATTTCTTTTTCATCGTATGTTTTTCTCCTTCATATTGTGGAAAAATTAATATTTGACATCAATTTGTGAAATTTATATTTTTTATACTCCCTGGTTCACCACCTCCTTTAATCAGGCTTTAGTGCCAATTGTGAGGTTAATCTTACCCTAATCTGGTGTTAATAAAACTGCTTTTTTGGAAGCACTTCCATAACAACAGATTTTCAAAATTCGATTTCTTCATTCCATCGACTTTTTCTATTATAATGTCAATCCTTAACTTCTGTCAAATCATTGCCCCCATAAGACATCCTAATTAAGCGGTTTTTTATCCTGATTGACGCAAAACCAGGAAATTATGTCAAAATTGATCAATTGTCAAATGACTTTGAATATCTGCAATCCTCAAATTGGACCAATTTTTCTGACTCAAAGCTATAACATTCTCTTAATAAAAATTTATTATTTTCCCTTCATATTTGCGGAAAATTTTAGAATGTTGGATATTTCAACGAAAATCACTAAAGACCTTGAGTGGCGTTGGGACACATAAGCCATAGTGAGCTGGTTTATGTTTTTACGATTATACTTACAGGGTCGTCACCTTATGACTAACCTGAATGAGGGAAAATGCTGAATTACCTAAAACTCGATTTTCATTCGAAAGCCCAACCTGATGCAATGGTCCAAAAAGGCCCCGTCCGATTTACTGTCCTGACACCCCAATTGATCCGGATGGAATTTAACCCCACACAGGAATTTGAGGACCGCCCTACTCAGGTCTTCTGGGATCGTGAACTACCTGTACCCGAATATGAAATGAATATTGATCAAAACAGGATCACGATTGAAACAGAAAAATTAGTTCTTGAATATGAAATCAACGAATGGGGCTTTCACCAAGACTTCTTGGCAATCACTCTAAAAGAGAATGGGAACACATGGCGTTATGGCCAGGAGGATCATGCCAATCTCAAAGGAACGTTGCGTACACTGGACCGATTGGATGGCGGACTCCTCACAGATCCCGGCTTGATTTCCAGATCGGGTTGGTCCGTTGTTGATGATAGCCGCTCCCTTGTATTCTACAATGACGGATGGTTGGTGAAACGCGATTCCCCACCAGGAACGGTTGACCAGTATTTCTTTGGTTACGGCAAAGACTTCACCCAGTGCATCATCGACTTCCAAAAAATCTCAGGTAAACCGCCCATCCTTCCCCGCTTTGCACTTGGCAACTGGTGGAGTAAGTATTGGCCATATCGCCAGGACGAACTTTTAGCCCTGATGCAAGATTTTCAGGAAAGGGAAATCCCCTTATCGGTGTGTATTGTGGATATGGACTGGCATATCGTTGACACAGGAAATGAGAGCTCTGGTTGGACAGGCTACACCTGGAATCCAAAGCTTTTCCCAGATCCGCAAGCGTTTATCGATAGGATCCACGAAATGGGCTTAAAAACAGCCCTCAATCTTCATCCTGCTTCTGGCATTTATCCGCACGAGGTGCAATACGAGGATATGGCGAAAAGAATGAACATGGACACCCAGACCAAACAGCCTGTCCCGTTCAACATTGCCGATCCCAAATTTGCCTCTGCCTATTTTGAACTCCTCCATCACCCGCTTGAGGAAATGGGCGTGGATTTCTGGTGGATCGATTGGCAGCAAGGTACCCTATCCAGCCTGGAAGGGTTGGATCCGCTGTTTTGGCTCAATCACCTCCATTTTCACGACCTCGCCAGAGATGGCGTCAAACGACCGTTCGTTTTCTCCCGGTGGAGCGGGCTGGGTAATCAGCGCTATCCAATCGGGTTCTCTGGTGATACGTATGTCACCTGGAAATCTCTGCAATTTCAACCTTATTTCACGGCAACCGCGGCCAATATGGGCTATGGTTGGTGGAGCCACGATATTGGTGGGCACATGGGTGGCATAGAAGAACCAGAGCTGTATTTACGATGGGTTCAATACGGCGTTTTCAGCCCAATTTTCAGGACGCATTCCACAAACAGTGCTTTCCATGAACGCCGTCCATGGAAATTTGACGCTGAGACTGAGCGTCTTGCGACCAAAGCATTGCGGTTACGCCATACCCTGATCCCCTATCTCTATACGGCAGCCTGGCAAAACTTTCAGGACGGCATTTTACCCATCCGCCCCATGTATCACCTCTATCCAGATGAAAATGATGCTTATCAATGCCCAAACCAGTATACATTTGGCAGCGAATTGATCGCTGCGCCTTTCACAACCCCCAGGGACGAAAACACGCTTATGAGCCGTCAGCTGGTTTGGCTGCCGGAAGGAGACTGGTTTGATTTCTTCACAGGCGAATATATCCCAGGCGGCGGATGGTATGCCATTCATGGCGACCTGGAACGCATGCTTGTTTTCGCAAAATCTGGCGGCATCGTTCCGCTCAGCCCTGAGTCGGGTTGGAATGAGGGTAATACTTTGCCAGAGGCATTCATTGTTAAAATCTTCCCTGGCGCAAGTACTGAATACACCCTTTATGAGGATGACGGCGAAACACAGGGATACCTTGCCGAGGAATTTGCACTCACAAAGATGCGTCTTGCGTGGGAATCCGAAAATTGCACATTCTTCATCGAGCCGGTCGAAGGCGATCGCGCTTTATTGCCTCCGGTGCGCAGTTACAAGCTCATCTTTAATAGCATTAATTCAACCGAAAAAATAATTTGCAAGATCAACAAAAATGAAGTGGTTTTGGACAGCATTTATGATCAGGAAGCCCATCAGCTCATCATTCACGATATCAAGCTGGGGGTAAACGATCAGCTTATCGTTGAGTTGGTTGGTAAGAAAGAGCTGTTAAACCGACAGCAGCAGAAAAAGGAAGCTGTTTGCCACCTTTTAAAGCAGTTAAAGTTAAATACGTATATCAAGCAAGCATTATCCAACCAGGTCGATCAATTCTTGGCTGACCCCAAAGTACTCCTCTATTATGCGGATCGGATGGCTGATAGCCAGCTTCTGGCGCTGGTGGAAACATGGCTGGAAAGGCAAGCAGACAAGATGCCCAACGACCCCGCTGAAGCCTTTCAAAGGATCATAAACCAGCTTTATCACGCTTAATCTACGCGAAAGCCATGTTATTATATTGGTTTTCATGTTTGATATCGCTGAATATTGGGCGATCTATTCCTCTGTCATCGTGTAAAGCACAAATGTTTCCAGCATCACAGGTTCATTCCAGTCTTTGATCGAAAGCGAAGTCCCCATGATATCCCCGGCACTGTGCACTCGACCACGCCCCACGCTCACAACAGCCATGTTGACGAGTTCGGGGTTGCCAATGAGTGACTTTGGTAATTGAAGTTCGATGACCGAGGGTGACCCCACCCTGATCCCCACCCCACCTGTCATCGCCAAGGTCTGCCACTCTCCGCCATCCCAACCGAAAAAATTGAGACTTCCGCTAACTGTGCCCTTGCGTTCGATGACGGTGATATCAAGCCTGTATTCTGGCTCATTAGGTTCTGAGACCAGGATCGGACGCTTATCAACATCCACATCTGCTCCAGCCTCATCATTTGTGGTGTCAATGTAAACCAGGTAACTCCCCCAAGGATTGGTGAAAATATCCCCTTCAATCGTGATCGCGAGATACAGCGATTCGGCATCATCTCGAGCATAAAGTTCACGCAAATCGAGGTGAATGACCTGATCAAGATTATCCCCTGATTCATCCTGCAGGATCGATCCCCCGTAGCTTTCCTCGATAATTCCATCAACGATCACATCCGGAAATTTGTAATTAAAACTGAGGAAATCAATCCCAGCATGAAGTTCATTGTTGTTATTGAAATCGAAGAAAGTCGCATTTTCCCAATGAGACCCCTGCCCCCAGCGGGTGGAACACTCGGTGGAAACCCAGGCAGGTTCCCAATAAACCACGCCCAAGCCACCATTGCTGATCAAACTCTGGGTCAGATCAAGCATAAATTGGCGCTGACCTTCAACCGAGATCGAGTACCCGCGAATACCTTGATAGAGGATATTGTCAGCGGTTTCATCCACCTTTTCCAAAGTCCACGGGTAAGCCGTCTCAACAATCAGCACGTCTTTTTCAAATTCTTCTCGAAGATAGGCAACATGAGCGCCCATATCGCCAATTGAAAAGGAACTCCATTGGGGATAATAAGAGATACCGATGATATCAAAATCTTCAATGCCTGCATCACGGGCTTCCCTGAACCACCATCCCGTATTTTCCGGTTGCGCAACATGCAGGACGATCTTTATCCTTTTACCCGTTTCAGCTTGTAGATCCCTGATTGCCCGAATGCCCGCGTTGATCAGTTTTGCATCCCGAGGCCAATCAAGACCATCCACCTTTTTAACCAAACCAGAATTGATTTCATTGCCGACCTGGACAAAATCTGGCAGCAACCCTTGTTGATGTAAAGTTGTTAAGGCATCATAGGTATATTGATACAGAACCTGGGGTAATTCTTCTTCTGAAAAATCCTGCCAGGCAGCGGGAATGGCTTGCTTACCTGGATCAGCCCAGTTATCCGAATAATGAAATGAAAGAAGGGTATCCATTCCCTCATCCTGGGCACGTTGAAATGTTCGCGTCACATCCTCAAGCGTGCTGTAATCGGTCCAATCGGGGTTATGCCATAAGCGAGCCCGTACCAAGTTCGCACCATGCTCACTGAAAATTTCGAAAGCATCATTAATTTCCCCAGCATCACGATAGACCGCACCGCAATCATCCATCTCGTTGACATAAGACAGGTCAACGCCATAATAGAACGGCTGTGGCTCTGATTCGGGTTGGGTCGGAGGCAGGAGGGTTGGCTCAAGTGTTGGAAATATCGATGGCTGAACCGTTGCCGGTGGTCTATCAGCCTCAGTAGGCATGGATTCAATTTGAGGTTGGCAGCCTGTCAAAAGAACCGCTGCCAACCCCAAGATGGTAACTCTGTTAATCAGGGACCGTCTTAAAGACATCCTTTAACCTTTTACTGCACCTGTCGTGAGACCACCGACAATCTTATCCTGCAGTATCAGGTAAATGATCATGATCGGCAGCCCACCGATCAGGGCACCCGCTGCGAAAACACCCCAACGCTGATCAAATTGGGCACCCGCAAAGATCTGCAGTCCAACCATAAGCGTATATTTTTCGTTGCTTTTTAGTAGAACACGGGCAAGGATGAACTCGCCATAGGTACCAATATAGTTGATGATGGCAATTACAATCAGGATCGGTTTTAACAAGGGCAGGATTAATTTTGTAAAAATCTGCCAGTTGTTGGCACCTTCCACCATGGCGGACTCGTCAATATCACGCGGGACGGTGTCCAGGTAACCTTTCATCAGCCAGATATTAGTCCCCATGGCACCGCCCAAATAGATCAGGATAAGGCTGGTGTGCTGATTTAACCCAATAAATGGTATGACATCGCCAAATTGGGAAATCATAAGGAATGTGGCAACCAATGCGAGCAATGTCGGGAAAACCTGGATCAGGAAAATGCCTTTCAACATTGTTTTTCGTCCACGGAATCGGAAACGAGAAAAGGCATAAGCTGCAATCGTCGTAATGGAGAGTGAGAGAACAGATGTTATTGCGGAGATCTTGATCGAGTTTCCGAACCATGTCCAAAACGGAAATTCACCAGAGGTCAGCAGTTCACGGAAATTATCCAGACCCGGGTTACTTGGGATTAATTTTTGCGTTGCCAATGAACCGGTAGGGTTAATGGCTGCAGATATGACCCACAAGATTGGGAAGATTGAAAAAATGATCAGGAAAATTGCAAGGATCAACCGTAAAGCGACGCTTAGTTTGTAACGAAAGCTGGCAGAAGAACGGAGACGTTGAACGGTGCTCATATTAGACATTTTCGCTAACCTCCTCCCACATCCCTGTAAATCGGAATTGGAACAATGTGATCGTGCCCACGATGACAAAAATCACAATGGTGATCGCAGAAGCAAATCCATAATCGATGCCGCGACTTCCGGAGAAGGCAAGATTGTAGACATAACTGATCAGGATGTCGGTATGCCCCGCCGGTGTGGGAGTATTCGCCATGGGCGGACCGCCCCCATTGAAGATGTAGATCAGGTTGAAGTTGTTAAAATTAAAGACAAAAGACGATATCAATAACGGCCCAACAGCAACCAGAAGCAAGGGCAGTGTGATATGCCAGAATTGCTGCCATCCATTTGCACCATCAACCTTGGCAGCAGCATAGTAATCATCCGATATGGATTGTAACGAACCACTGCAGATCAACATAAAGTAGGGATAGCTCAACCAGAGATTGATCAATAAGATGGCTGCTTTCGCCCACCACTGGTTGGTGAACCAGGGTGGTGCCCACCCGAACCAGTTCTCTAGAAGTCGGTCAATGATCCCCAATTCAGGGTTGAGCATCCCGCGCCAGACCAAAATCGTTAACAAAGCCGGGATCGTATAAGGGATGATGAGCAAAGAGCGGATCAATTTCTTAAACGGAAATCCCGGTTCATTAAAGATGATCGCAATCAATAAGCCAAGGGAAAAATTGATCAGCAAACTCAGGAAGGCAAATGCAAAGTTCCATGTGATAATTCGGATCAGAGGTCCACGCAAGGCCGGGCTGGTGAAGAACCTCGTAAAATTGCTGAGACCAATGGTTTCAATGAACCCTGGTTTCAGTTCCTGACCTGTTGATGAGCTGAAAACGCCGCGCAGATTTCGATATACAACACCCGTTTCTTGGTCGATCATAGCATCAAGATCAGAATCGAATACATATTTTGGCAGCAGCTCCGCAGCTTCCGAAGGTGTGCGCACCTGGATGGTTTTGCCTTCTTCGCCAAATTGGATTTTTGACAAGTTCTTATCGGAAACCGCTAAAATCACATTCAATCTCTGGTAGCCTTCGATCGTTACAGGGATACCATCCTCATCCAACTCACCCACACCTTCTTCACCGGTTTGTGGCTGACTGATCGGTTCTTCAGGCTTGGCAAGGTAGGCGTTGCCCTCCGCATCAATCAACCAGAGCGCATAGTCGCCTTCAGGCGATTTAAAAGCAGTCCATTGATATGCTTTACCGGTCTCTGGTAAATAAGTACGATCTAAAATCTGGTCAATCGCCTGCTCCTTGGTGATGAGATGCCCTTCCCCATAATTGGTAAACGAAACCCAAATGGTGAAAATGATCGGGTAAATCGTAAACAAGCCCATCAGGACCAACCCAATCACCATCCATCGCAGTGGATAGACCTTCTTTACAAGCAAAACAAAATTAACAAATACAGCAAGGATAAAAACAGCAATAGCTAACGTATAATAACCCAAATTAATAAAACGGCTGAGTATATATCCCACAGCAGCATTCCCTGCAAATAAGAGAACATAGCGAATTATCTTGGGTAGAACCGAATCAGTCTTCTTACCCTGGGATTCAGTGATTATTTCAGGATCGATGGAAGTCATGCTTACACCTCCCTTTTAATACGCGTATGACAATAATGAAAGAAAGGAGGCTGGGTAAAAATCCAGCCTCCTTATCAGATTTGAAAATTATTCGACGACGGTTTCTACAATATGTGTTTCAGGGTCATAAGTGAAAGTTACAACACTATCTGCGTCCAAGCTCAGTGTATAATTTGCACCTCCCTTTTCGCCATCAACTCCGTAGTCCACATTCCAGGCGCCATCCATAGCAACCTTGTACTCGTAATCGCCCGCTGGAATTTCAGCGGTCAGGGTAAACAGGCCGTCATCTCCCTCGACCATAACAGTTGCTTTACAAGCCGGGTCCCAATCAGCACCGCAGCCTGCTAATGATTGATAGCTGCCGGGTAGGTTGACCATGCCAACCAGAGCACCTTGAAGTAAATCACGGACCTGGGTGGCTGCATCGCCCATAGATTCGGCAGCGGCGAGTTCACCAGTCATAGCCAGCGCAATTCCGTTATTCCAGGCACTCCACACCGAACCCATTTCCTGGACGTTGGGCATGGGCACAGCGTTCACGCCAGCTTGGCCCATTGCCTGCAGATCAGGATCGTCCATAGTTGCCAATATAGAGGTAAAAGCTGATGGGCGATTGCCTGTTTCATAAAGCAACTGCATCGTCTCATCCGTAGCAACGAATTCGGTCAGGAAGGTTGTCGCGAGGAGAACGTTCTCACTGAACGGGTTGACAAAGAATCCCTGAACACCAGAGAGAGGTGCACCGTCATCCGGAAAGAAGGGGGCAATTGCATAGGGCACACCTGCTGTTCGGAACCGCTCCAAATCCCAAGGACCTGTCATGATGAATGGCATTTCACCGGATTCAAACAGGGCGCGGGCTGTTTCACCATCTGTAGTTTCAGGCATTAATCCCTCGTTTACGGCCTGGACAACCAAATCGACGCCAGCAATGTGGCCTTCACTATCCAACCCGATATCATCCACATTCAAGGTACCGTCTTCATTTTGACCGAAAACATACCCACCGAATGCGTCCCAAATTGGGTATCCATTGTAACCCGGATCACCACAAATCATCATTACATACTGGATTAGCCCCTCATCCTGCAAAGAGCGTCCGATTTCAAGAAGCTCATCCCAGGTGGTTGGGGGTTCTGGTACCAACTCAGTATTGTAGAAGAGACCGAGGTTTTCAGTTGCATAGGGCATTCCGTAAAGATTGCCATCAGTAAAGGTAAAGGCTTCTAATGTAGAAGGTACAAATTTTTCAGCAGTGGCTCCCAAATCGATTGGGGATGCCAGGCCGCTTTCAATCAATGCACCAAGCCAGTCATGGACACCAACGTAAATATCAGGGCCCTCACCAGCAGGGATAGCAATGATAGCCTGGGCGCGAATATCCTGGACAACGCCCAGGTCTTCAACCAAGATTTCAACATTGTATTCTGCCAGGAATTCATCAGCGAGATCCTGGAGAATCGGCGTTCGGGTATCATCCGCCCAAATCTTTAGCGTTGCTGCAGGTTCCACCACCTCTGGCTCTTCAACCACAGGCTCTTCGACTTCTGGTTCCTCAACTTCAGGTTCTTCGACGACAGGTTCTTCAACTTCGGGCTCCTCAACAACAGGTTCTTCTGTTACTGGTTTTTCACCCTGGCATGCACTGAGAGCCAGGATCAATACCAGTCCTAACACGAAGATTTTTGAATAAATCTTCTTCATACTACTCCTCCATTCATTAATTGGTTTGAAATTATTTTTCATCAATGAAACTCCTTTGAATTATGACAGATGTCACATAAAAATATGTGAACATTGACACAATTTGTATCAGAGATTATAAATATGAAACCTTCCAAAGTCAAGCAAGATGCACAAACTTTAGCGGCAGAGGTAACGTAAACATATGAGAGTAATTCAGAATTTTAATAATAATTGGCTTTTTGCCTCTGAAAAATTGCCCTTTAATGCAGATGATGGACAATTTGTATCGATTACTCTTCCCCATTCAAATATTATCTTTCCCCATCACAATGTGAATTACCAGGATTATCAGTTCATCTCAACGTATCGCAAACGGTTCAATTATGTGCCTGGGAGTGAGTCGGAATTGGTTTTTTTGGATTTTGATGGCGTTATGCTAGCCTGTCAGGTCTATCTGAATGGAAAGCTTTTAACCAGTCATACCGGTGGTTTCTCACCTTTTTCTGTTAATCTCACGCCATTAATCAAATATGGTGAGAATATCGTGACAGTTATCGTGGATTCACACGAAAGTGAGGATACCCCACCCTTTGGAGGACTTGTGGATTACCTGACATTTGGCGGAATTTATAGAGATGTCCAACTCAGGGTCGTCCCACAAAATCATATTGAAAATGTATTTATTAAAACAGAAAAGGTTTTAATTGATCCCACAATGCTTTGTGAGATCAAGCTCAGTCAAACAGGATCCGATCTGTCAATATTTGCTGAGCTTTTCGATAAGAACAGAGATGAAATCGCCAATTTATCCACACTGGTAACAAGCAATCCCGTCCAGATTAAGTTCGAAGACCTTGGAAAAGTGGAGCTTTGGTCCTTAGAACAGCCAACACTCTATTCAGTTCAAATTTCTCTACTTCAAGACGGAAAAGCTATCGACACCCTCTCAACCCGATTTGGTTTTCGAAGTGCTGAATTTCGCTCTGATGGTGGATTCTATCTTAACGGGAAAAGGATCAAATTGTTCGGGTTGAACAGGCACCAGACCTACCCCTATATTGGTGCCGCAGCGCCAGCCCGACTCCAAAGACTGGATGCAGATATCCTAAAATATGAGCTGGCATGCAATATCGTTCGCACATCCCACTATCCACAGTCACAGCATTTTCTGGATCGCTGTGATGAAATTGGATTGATGGTTTTTGAGGAAATCCCGGGTTGGCATCACATCGGCAATGAAAACTGGCAGAAAATCAGTCTGAATGAGTTGGATTCAATGATTAGACGTGACCGGAACCATCCATCCATTATTCTTTGGGGTGTACGGGTGAATGAATCACCCGACAACGACACCTTTTACGCTCGTACCAACTCGCTTGCGCACCATTTGGATCCAACGAGACAAACCGGCGGTGTTCGTGATTTTCTTCAGAGCAATTTTTTAGAAGATGTCTATACTTTCAATGATTTTGCTGAGGAATTGCGTGAACCTGTCCACATCCCTCATCTGATTACCGAATTTGCCGGGCACATGTTTCCAACCAAAACCTGGGATCATGAACAAAGGCTGATCGACCACGCATTGTTGCACGCAAAAATCCACAACCAGCAATTGGGCCATTCAAAGATATCAGGTGCAATTGGTTGGTGCGCCTTTGACTATGCCACGCATCAAGAATTTGGCTCAGGCGATCGCATTTGTTACCACGGTGTGATGGATGGTTTTCGACTGCCGAAGTGGGCTGCCTATTTTTATAAAAGCCAAGGATCACCTTACCAAAAAATCGTTTTACAAGCAGCCACCCACTGGACGATGGGTGATCGTTCTGGCGGGGGCAACAATCCGCTGACGGTGTTCAGCAACTGTGATGAGGTTGAGGTCATCATTGGCGAAATCCGTGTCGGCAGGTTCAAACCTGGTTTCAAGAAATATCCTAACCTGCCTCACCCGCCTTTTCTAATCGATGGTTTGGATGAATACAGTGCCTGGGGGGGCATGCAATTTTACGATCTTCACATCATTGGATATCTGGATGGCAAACCAGCAGCCGAACAATATATACCTGCCGATCGCCTGCCCAAAAAACTGGAACTTTCCACAGATACCGATCAGTTAATCGCAGATGGCGCTGATATGACCCGGCTGATTTTCCGGATCACGGATTCATTCGGTAACCCCCTGCCCTATTCTATAAAAGTCGTTCACTTTTTCCTGGAAGGTCCAGCCGAACTGATTGGAGAAAATCCCTTCCCTTTGATAGGTGGACAGGGGGCATTGTTCATCAAGTCACTCAAACAAGCCGGCGCGGTGAAAATTCGAGCAGAAGCCTCGGGTTTACCAATCGCACAGCTTTCAATAATTATCGTATAACAACGAGCTTGTTCACCAAAAGTAATTTCATAAATTTTTTGAGCAATTATCCCTTGCTCACCTGATATTCTCAGCTATTGAATTTCTGAAAGAATTTATTTATGCTTAAAGAGCGGATGTTGCTTAATTGCAAATAGTGTTAATAGAAAAACAACAGTCAGATCCTATCATTCAATTAACTCAATGATCAAGGACCAATCGTGGCGTATTTTTCAAATCCAATCCTGATTTACAATACCGAATCCGGTCAGAGCAAAAAGGGACGGCTTTTAGACCCCATTAAGGTTCATTTTGACGAACAAGGAATTCCTTTAAGGGTTGTGAAAATCCCCAGCGATGATGAAGATTTTGCCAGGACAATCGAAAAGATATCCATAGATGGCGCCGATCTCTGCATAGCAGCCGGCGGAGATGGAACCGTATCATTGATTGGAAGCAAACTGATCAATACGGATATTCCTCTTGGAATTTTGCCCCTGGGGACAGGAAATTTGCTCGCCCAGGAATTAAACATTCCTATCAATCTTGATAAAGCGCTGGCGTTGGTCACATCAGAGCAGCCCAACATAATCGCAATTGATGCGATAAAAATGGGAGAACGATGCAGTATCAATAATGTCAGTGTTGGTGTCATCCCCAAAGTGATGAAAGAAACACCTTCTTCCGAAAAGCAAAAACTTGGCATCTTTGCTTATCTGATCCATTTCATTAATCAATTCCTGGGACTTAAACGCCATCGCTTTTTTATCGAGTATGACCACCAAAATATCAGCTTTCTTGCATCTGAAGTGCTTATTACCAATGGACAGTCTGTTGGAGTTCATCCATTGAAATGGTCAGAAAAGATAGCCATAAACGACGGACATCTTGATCTTTTTATCATTCGGGCAAAGAGTATCCGGGAATTTTTCGCACTTTTATTTTCAATTATCACAAAACGAAAGCGCGACGACATTGTGAAATACGTTCGGTTTTCAGATTATTGCCGGATTGAAACCCAAAACCCCACTCTGGTTCAGGCAGATGGTGACACCTTTGGAGAGACACCCATTGAAATCAAAGTCCTGACGAGGGCATTAAGAGTAATTGTTGGTGAAAATTTAGATAATACTAATATATAAACGAAGGAGAAAGTTATGAAAAATTACAAATATGTCATTATCGGCGGCGGTATGACCGGCTCAGCTGCCGTTAATGAAATCCGCAAGAATGATCCTGAGGGTTCCATTGCGATGTTTTCAAAAGAACCGATCAAGCCTTACAATCGACCTCCCCTGACGAAAGGGCTTTGGACTGGAAAAGAACTGGATGACATCCTCCACCCCATTGAAAAACACGATATCGATCTGTATTTAGATACGGAAATCGTGAGACTATTACCGCAATCCCATGAGGTTGTTGATCAAAACGACGAAACCTATCGCTATCAAAAATTGTTACTCGCAACGGGAGGTGAGCCAATCACCCTCAAAGACGTGCCTGATGGTGTGATTTATTACCGTACGCAGGCAGATTTTCAGGACCTTAAGGAGCTTGTTGAAACAAAAGATAATTTTTGTGTAATTGGAGGCGGATTCATTGGCTCGGAGATCGCAGCCGCCTTAAATAAACAGGGGAAGTTAGTCACTATGATCTTTCCAGAAGGGGGCATATCAGGCTTGCGCTTTCCGGATGACCTCTCTTTATTCTTGAATGATTATTATAGGGAAAAAGGTGTCAGTGTATTAAACTATCATCTCGTTGAAGAAATAGAAAAGATAGATGATAGATACCTGATTCATTATAAAAATGTCGAGGACGGAAGAAAATCCGAAAGAGCGTTTGATGCCGTCATCGTTGGGATCGGGATCAAACCTGATGTTAAACTGGCGCAGGAATCGGGTTTACAGATCGAAGACGGGATTGTGGTGAATAAATTCCTGCAAACCAGTGACCCGGACATCTTTGCGGCTGGTGATGTTTCTTTCTTCCCGATTGAAGACTTCGAGAAGTATATGCGTGTGGAACATGAGGATCATGCCCTGTCCAGTGGTCGTGCCGCAGGGCACAATATGACCGGAGCGCTGGAAAAATACGATCATTCTCCGTTCTTCTATTCCGACCTGTTTGATCACGGCTATGAAGCTGTTGGCATTTTGGATAAGAACTTTAACATTGTTGAAGATTGGATTGAACCCTTCAAAAAAGGCACCATTTTTTACCTCGATGAAGGCAAAATTAAAGGTTTGATCTTCTGGAATCTGTGGGGAAAGGTGGATCAGGGACGAAAATTGATCCGTGAAGGCTTGACGTACAAACCCCCTGAACTTATTGGTCTTATTACCGAATAAGACTGATTGTTATTACAAACAGATCTGAGGAATTCCTCAGATCTGTTTTTTATTTTTTCTTTATCTGGATTTCGTTTCCGTTTTCAAGAATAATTGGGGGGGTCAACCCTTGATTCTTCCGGGTTTCTGTTTTCCGGTATGAGACTTTCGGGGGCTCCTTCATCAAGGACCTCCTTAATTTCCACTGATGCACGGTCCAGTTCCTCAATCGTCCTTTGAATTTCAGCTTCATTCATGATCTTTTTCGGCAGGTCCTGAATTTCGCGTGAAGTGATCAGAAGATCTTTCCAAAATTTTGACCTGACCAGCTTATTGATCCAGCGTCCGACATCACCAGCCATCTCAACAGCCTTCTTTGGGCCGAGCACGATCAAGCCTAAGAGAAGGATGAAGGCAATTTCGAGGACACCGATATTGAATATCTTCATTGAATGAACGGGGAATTAATCAATTAAGCTGAATGATCGTCTTGAGATTCATCAGTGTCAGAAGTATGATCTTGCTCACTTTTACCAGATAAACCATCTTTGAATGATTTAATTCCAGCGCCAATTTCGCCAGCGACTTTGCTAATCCTTCCAACACCAAAAACCAGAAGAATGATCACCAAAACAACGATCAATTCCGGCCAACCTACCCACTTACCTAACATTTTTACTCCTTCTTCTTTTTTTGTCTTGCAAGTGATGCCAAAAGTATACCTAATAAATATAAGATGAACAATGGCGCCATCAAGAGCGCCATATTGATCGGATCTGGTGTCGGCGTAGCCACAGCAGCAATGACCGCAATTAAAATGAGCGCAATGCGCCATTGCTTTGCCAATCCCTTTGCATCGATAATGCCAAGCTTTGCCAAAACAAACATCAATAGAGGCGTTTCGAAACTTAAACCAACCCAAAACACTAGGTTGGTGACAAAATTGACATAGTCCTTCCATTTGGGTAACACCTCAGGTCCCGGAAACTGCACCAGGAACGGGATCGCTGCTGGCAGCATCACCATGAAGCCAAAGACTGCACCGCCAATGAACAGGATCACAGCCAATGGAACAGCGATTAAAACCCAGCGACGTTCTTTTTGTGTGAGACCGGGCGAGACAAAGAGATAAATTTGATAGAGCGTGAAAGGCAATGAAATGATGAACCCTGCCAATAGTGATAGCTGGAAATAGACGCTCAAATTTTCAGTAACCTGGATGGAGAGTAAATTCTCCAAACCACCGATTGGTTTTGCCACCAGATCCATTAAAAAGTCTGTAAAAACTGCACTCACAATAACGCCGAAGACAAGACCGATTAACACATAAAATAATCGTTTTCGTAATTCACTTAAATGCTGCAAAAGCGTCATTTCCTGGTTTTTTTCTGCCATATCTGCCTGTAATTGCGTGTTAAAATGAATCCCACATATGTAATTCTATCATTACAGACATGAAGATACCAAATGCCATATACCAACAAAGGAAATTATGCTCAACTTAGAAAAGCCTGACCTTTTACAAATAAACGCTCTTGCGCAGCGTGCATGGTACATACCTTTTTACGATCCAACCAGCCCGATCCCGGATTATCCCAATGATGCGATCAACCTTATGACCTTGAATGGCTTATGGGAATTTCGATTTTTCGATTCGGCATCATCGGTTCCTGACTCGGTAGTAAATAAAAAGTGGTCTGCTGGTAAAGCTGATCGCATCCCTGTCCCGAGCTGTTGGGAGCTTCATGGATATGATCGACCACAATACGTGAATGTCCAATACCCTTTTCCAGTGGAACCGCCCTTTGTACCCAATCAAAATCCCACGGGTGTCTATCAAAAATCTTTTCAGATACATGAAAACTGGCATGGAAAAGATATCGTCCTAACCTTCCTTGGCGTTAATTCCGCTTACGAGGTCTACCTTAACGGACAGTTTGTGGGCGCGAGCAAGGGCAGTCACCTTGCAAGTGAGTTTCGGCTCACCTCATTGATTTCTCTGCAGGAAGAAAATAACCTGACTGTTGTCGTTTACAAATGGTGTGATGGGGCATACCTCGAAGATCAGGATATGTGGCGTCTGCATGGCATCTTCCGGGATGTTTACCTCACAGCACGCCCTCTGAGCCATATTCATGATGTCAGTGTAATTGCAAATCTCAACCCGGAAACCTTGCAGTGAAGTTTGCAAATCCGTTTTTCAACGAACAGCAACGCAATTCTCCCAATTCAAATATCCCTTTTTGACCCTACCAGCAGCCTCATTCTCTCACGAGAAACAACGTCGCAGGATTTCTTCAAAGAGGAATTCAGCAGGGTCCTTGCCTGGACTGCTGAAACACCTAATCTATACAAATTAATCATCCAAAATCTGGATAATCAGGATGAATCAGCTGAACTGATCGGCTTTGAGATTGGTTTCCGAAACATCAATATTGCTGATCAACATTTTTTCGTCAATGGGCATCCGATCACCCTCAAAGGTGTCAACCGCCATGAATTTGATCCTGATCATGGGTGGACGATATCCAAAGAAATGATGGAGAAAGATGCCATCTTGATGAAACAGCACAATATCAATGCTATTCGCACATCACACTACATCAACCATCCTTACTGGTATATTCTATGCGATCGATTGGGATTGTATGTCATCGATGAAACGGACCTTGAAACACACGGATTTGCAATGGTCGGAAATTGGGCGGAGCTATCCGATTCAGCCCAATGGACAGATGCCTATCTTGACAGAGCACGACGCATGGTTGAAAGGGACAAAAATCACCCCAGCATCATCATGTGGTCCCTGGGTAATGAATCAGGTTTTGGACAAAATCATGAAAAGATGTCAGCCTGGATCCGGCACTATGATCCCTCGCGACCAATCCATTACGAAGGTGCTGGCAATGCGGATATCGTTGATGTCGTCAGTGTGATGTATCCTTCCATAAAAACGCTCGAACAAGCAGGCATCAATAAAGAAGGGGATATCAGGCCATTTTTGATGTGTGAATACGCTCATGCCATGGGCAATGGACCTGGTAACCTACGCGAATACTGGCAAATAATTCATCATTACCCCCGATTGATCGGCGGCTTTGTATGGGACTGGGTTGACCAGGGGCTTCGGGGCACCGATTCAAATGGGGAACAGATCTTCCTTTATGGCGGGGATTTCGGAAACATCCCCAATGATGGCAATTTCTGCATCAACGGCCTGGTAAATCCTGATCGGATTCCCCACCCAGGATTATCAGAGCTCCAATACTGGATCCAACCGGTAACCATCTCAGGCGTGAACCTGGATGAAGGCAGCCTCATCCTTGAAAACCGCTATGATTTTCTCAATCTGGATCACTTAGAAGGCGATTATCTCATAAAAGCAGAAGGTGAAATCATTTCTCAAAGTCTATTTACAATTCCACGAATTGAGGCCGGTGAGAAAGCTAAGGTCCACTTGCCGTTTCATAAAGAATCACTGCCACAAGATAAAGAAGTCTGGCTAGAGATTCATTTTTCTTTACCGGAGGAAAACAACTGGGCAGTAAAAGGGCATTTGATTGCCCGTTCACAGCATTTGCTTTCAGAAAAACGACACCTTACTCACGCATCCAGAGCTTATTCTCTCAGCAAAGTGAGTTTAATAGAAATTGATAGTGGCACAAGGTTGTTGATCAAGGATGACAGGCAAAATATTGGGATAAACAAGGTGACGGGGTGGATCGATTCATGGGAGGTTGAAAGTCAGAGTATCTTGCTTTCACCCCTGACGATCAACATCTGGCGAGCGCCGACAGATAATGATGTGCATGTGGCGAAAGAGTGGTTCCTTGATGGCCTTGACCGTACGCACACCAGGTTGCACAAGATTGAAAAATTAGAAGGAGGGATCGATCAGATAACAATCCATTGCGAAGGCACACTTGGTGCAGACGGACTTTGCCCGCACAGCCAATATGATCTTTTTTATCATTTCATACCCGGTTCAGGTTTTGAGGTTGAGTTGAAATTCACACCGCTCAATCTTCTATCGCGTCTTCCCCGGCTCGGTTTTATGACGAAATTATCTCCGAATTATTCAAAGGCGCAGTGGTATGGGCGTGGATCCCACGAGAATTATGCGGATCGTAAGGATTCATCCTTTGTTGATGTTCATTCAGCCTTGATCAAAGATCTTTTCCACAATTATGTCCGCCCCCAGGAAAACGGCAACCGATCCGATGTCCGTTGGGTTGAATTTACTGGTGAGTATGCCCCCGCCTTGAGAGTTATTGGTAAACCATTACTCAACTTCAGCACTCATTTTTGCTCCCTAGAAAATCTAACCGAAGCCCAGCATAACAATGAATTGGTGTGGGGAAATGCACCTCATCTATATATTGATCTTGCTCAAACCGGATTGGGCAGCAACTCGTGCGGGCCAGATACATTACCCACTTACCAACTCACACCAAAAGCATATGATTTTTCTTTTCAGATTCAAGCAAAAATTTAGCAGTTTGTAAGATGTTATCCAAGGGATTATAAATCTGGTCATTTCGCTTGACAAAGCAACCTAAATACAATACAATGCTAGTCCTGATGCGGGGTAGAGCAGTGGTAGCTCGTCGGGCTCATAACCCGGAGGTCAGTGGTTCGAATCCGCTCCCCGCTATTGAGAAGGAACCAGAGTACGCAATACTCTGGTTTTTTGTTAGCCGCGCGTACAGAGGTTGCCAACATTTTAGAATCGGAGGATTTAATAATGAACCACTGTTCGCCGGGCTCAAAAAACTCACATAC
>Ga0209510_1000072_pt1 | contig 150279 bp, 142 predicted proteins | sample BiotimSIPDNA_FD_185749 | JGI IMG/M metagenome (GOLD analysis project Ga0209510, IMG submission 185749) | Anaerobic biogas reactor microbial communites from Washington, USA - Biogas_R1 time_0 SIP DNA (SPAdes) (version 2) | ecosystem: Engineered > Bioreactor > Anaerobic > Unclassified | place...
TGTTGGTCGCGTGGTGATCAATAAGAATCGAAGGCATTCCATAACGAAGTAACCTTTCGAACCTTCCGATCCTGTCTGGCGAAGATGCATCAACGATAACCAGTAAATCGGAATTTTCTAACTGAGCCGAATAACGGGAATAATCGATGATCCTTTCCACACGGGGAAAAGGTGAAAAGATTGATGGAATCTTCCAGTCGATTGCCATGGTCGTCTTCTTTCCCAATTTTTCTAGTCCCATTGAGAGTGATACAACCGAAGATACGCAATCTCCGTCCGGCATTATATGTCCGCAGACCAGTATATTTTGAGCCTGCAGCAACTTCGAGAAAACCGCGTTCATAGTTCTATTCATGACCGATCTCCTTCAAAACTTCCAGCGCCTTGCCAACAACGTCACTGAACCTGTGCCTTATCCTGTTGGCCGTTCCTACAACATCGTCGTGCGACAATTTCTCTTTTAGAATTCCCGAAGCCATATTCGTTATACATGAGAGAGCCAGAATCTTCATCCGGCAGTGGTTGGCGGCTATCACCTCCGGCACCGTTGACATACCGACCATATCGGCTCCAAGAAACTCGAACGATCTGATCTCCGAGGGACTCTCGTAGGACGGTCCGAGTGCCCAGATATAAGTGCCCTCTTTCAATTCTCGTCCATCCTGTGAAAGTCTTTCCCTGAGCCCTGAAAGCCATTTAAAGTCCATCACGGACGACATGTCCGGAAACCTGACACCGAACCTGTCATCGTTCGGTCCTATCAGCGGGTTTCTAAATCCGAGATTTATTATGTCTTTTATCGCTACGATGTCTCCGGGCGAATAGGTTCTGTTGATGCCTCCGGAAGCGTTGGTTATCAGAAGGCGCTCGATGCCCATCTCTTTGAAAAGATAAATGGGCGATACGACATCCTTGATTTCGTGACCTTCGTAGAAGTGAAACCGTCCTTCCATAGCAACCGAGGGAATATCGTGAAAGCTACCAAAAACAAACCTTCCCGAGTGCCCCTTCACTGTTGAAACTGGAAAGCCCTGTATCTTCGAGTAATCGACACTTACGCCACCCTGAAACTCGCCAGTAAGGTAGCCGAGTCCCGACCCGAGAATGAGAGCAACCTCCGGCTTCACTCCAACCTCCTTGATCATGGAACTCGCTGCTTCGAAATAATTAAACATCGACAACCTCCGGAATCAAACCTTATCGTACAGAGTTATTATATAATAATGAGAGCATCATGAAATCTACGGGTGATAACGTTTTTTTACCGAGGTTTCCGCTCCAGTTTCGATTTCCAGATTCAACGAGAAAGGAGGAAATCTTTTGACACACGACGAGGTTTTTGACAGGGTAAAGACCATAATAGCCGAAAAACTCGGTGTTGAAGAGGATGAAATAGCGCTTGATTCCGATTTGACCGAGGACCTTGGAGCCGATTCCCTGGATCTGGTCGATCTGGTTATGGCTTTTGAAGATGAGTTCAATTTTAAAGTCGAAGATGAACAGATCGAGAACATCTCCACCGTTGGAGATATAGTTGAGCAGATAAGTAAGGGTCTCAAAGTTGAAGGATGAATTATCACGGGGAGCCACCGCTCCCCGTTGCTCCAGAGGTGATTTGAATCTATAGAGAATTCAAGGTGGACAACGGTAATTACTACGAGAGACTGGACAGGTTCTTGAGAAATGTTCTGAATGACCTGAAGCTCTCTTCAATATACAAACTTCTCAGAAAAGGGAACGTTAAAGTAAACGGGAAACGGGTGAAGGATGAATCCCACAGGCTTTCCTTAGGAGATGTCCTGCAGGTTTATTACCTGGGTGACTCATCAAAGATGAAAAGGCTGGAAGAGACCAGAGAACTGGTTCCCCAAAAGATTCCGCTCGATATTCTCTACGAAGACGATACCACTATAGCGATAGACAAGCCGGCCGGTATCTCGGTGCACCCGGGAAAGGGAATACAGATTATAACCCTGATTGAAGGTTTGCTGGCCTACGGAAGAGAAAAGGGGTTCGAACCTCATCCCGTCCACAGGTTAGACAAGCACACCTCCGGCGTTATCCTGTTTGCGAAGTCCCCTGCCTCGGCCAGGGAGATTTCAAGATTGTTCAGAGAACACGAAGTCGACAAGATATACCTCACGCTGGTTAAAGGCTGTCCACAAATCGAGAGCGCGAGACTAGAATCCCTGAACGAAGGGATCCTCGAAGTGCTTGAGTACTCACTCGAGAAGCGCTATAGAGAAGTGTCGTTACTCAAGGTTCGCCTTCACACAGGAAAGAAGCACCAGATCAGGCGTCAGATGGCTCAAATCAACTGCCCCGTCGCCGGAGACGATGTTTACGGTGATAGGACCTTCAACAGGAACTTCAAAAAGGCAAGCGGCTTGAAAAGGTATTTTCTGCACTGCCAGCACCTCGGATTCACGTGTAGTTCTGGATTGAAGATCGCTGTAGATTCAGAACTTCCAGAGGATCTCCTGAAGGTTCTGGCGTCAATCGAATGAGAGTACGATCGCTCCTGATACTCTGGCTTCTCGTCTCTATCTCTCTCTTCGCGCAGGTCGAAACGAAAATAAGAAACGAGATAAGGGCCGCCAACGACGAGTTGATAGAGATATACGGTTTTCAGGTAAGGTACAACCTGACAATATTGACGGGACAGGGCCACGAACAGCCGGCTGCGATAGATGATAACGGAATGTATCAGATCTTCCTTTATACTTCTAACTTCAGAGATGGGGTGGCACGGCACGAACTGGCACATGTCTATTTCTTCGAATATTTAAGAAAGAAAGGCTCGAGCCCTGAAACGATACCATTGTGGTATCATGAGTTGATTGCCGAGGGCTTTCAGAATCTGCGTTCCCGGTCGGGGAGACCCCCGCTCAGATCTGGATTTTTCGACTTCACAGTTTCTATAAAGAATTATCCGCCAGAGAAAGACAGATCTGTCTTCTACGGTGCGGTCGAAAGCTTTGCCGGTTTTCTGCTTTCGAGGTTCGATTACGAAAACCTGCTGCACCTGGTCGATGAGTTCTCCTCGAGTGGTGATATGAACTCGTCTTTCAAAGCGATTTTTGGATCCAGTCTGGACAACCTGATCATTAAATGGAGAGTGCTATTTCTATTGCCTTACTCTCCATTTCTGGTCGGTGTTGTAATATTTCTTTATCTTCTGATCGGGAGGAGGGAAAGATATTGGCGGCAGTTCCCCTTAGACCCACTAAACCCAGAAAGTCTGAAAAGAGGAGAAAGCGGAGAGATCGATCAAAAGTCGTAAAACAACTCACCGGAAGATTGATTTTGCTGGCTGCTCTAATGGGTATAATGATAGCCGTACTGTACATTCCATGGAGATTCAGATTCGACAGAGGATATGTCAAAACCGCCCTGGTTACCGAAAGCACTGTCGAAGGCGTCGATTCTCTGAGGTTGATCCCAGCGAACGAGTTGAAGTCGCGTCCATCGGAAATCGGTATTTCAGTTATATTCGTCGATCTGAAGGATCACTGGTCGCTTCTTCCGGAGATTCTCCCCCTCCAGAGACCTATTGTATTGACCGGTATTTCTCCCTATACCGCCGTGCAACTGGCCGAGATGCTTGACAGTCATTCGGCGTACACCGGATATATGGAGTTCGATGAGCGAGGCGAGTACGTCAAAGAGGTATTGAAGTTGCGAAGGGAGAAATCACTGGTCTTCAGGGTGCACAACCTGAAGAAAAAGGAATACCCTAATTACGATGTTCAGGCAGCCGTCGTGAGATATATCAGGGCCGTTCGCGAGAGAAGCATCGACATGCTGCTGTTCTTAAAACCGGAAAACGACTTCGCCTACGAGGATTTTGTAAGACAGGTGGACGATAAACTTGGAGAGCTGAACCTTCTTCAGAGTTCGGTGACCTCTCCCAGAGCGGGTAATTCCAGGTTTTTCATTCTTTCTACAGCTTTCATTTTCTTTCTGGTAGCCTCCCTCAGCCCCTTCCTGGCACTGGTGGTCCTGCCGTTATGGATATTCTTCCCTTCTATCGGACTGCCTCTGGGAGCGATATCGGGTCACTTCGCCATATATTACTATCTATCGAGGACTGTCAGAGATACTGTGAGAGGAATCCTGTTGTTTTTTGTGTTTTCGCTTTTCCTGGGATTGTCGATCAACTCTTCTATGCTATCGCCGGCTTATCAAAATGGCCTTGAACTCTTCCGTGGAGTAAAACTATCCCTCGTAGCCCTCCCTGGATGGCTATTCCTGAGAGGTTTCTTGCGAAGTGTAAAACAAAAGATAAGTGGAGCAGATCTCACGGTTCTTTGCCTGGTAGCTGTCGGAGCTGTATACTACATACTGAGAAGCGGGAATTTTTCGTTAGTGCTGGATCTGGAAAGACGGTTCAGAGATGTTCTGGATAGCCTGTTACTTGTAAGACCGCGTTTCAAAGAAATTCTGGCATACCCGCTTCTGGCTATTTCGATAAAGAACGGTTTCAAGTTCGAGGGAAAGCTTGGACCGTTGATAGTTGCCGGTGGTTCCATATCGGTCGTTTCAGTCGTTAATACTTTTTGCCACGCTACTGTTCCTCTCTGGACAGGTCTGCTGAGGAGTCTATACTCGGTGGCTTTTGGAGTATTGTTCACGCTGGCGCTCAACTGGTTTTCGAAGAAAAGCGGCAGCAATGTGAAAGAACTGGAAGGATCTTTGAACGTAGAAAGCAGAGAAGAGTCTAAATAACATCTTGAGTGAGGAGGGATTTAACATGAAAAAAGCGCTGCTGGTTTCATTTTTGATAGTCATGGCAGTTGTTTCCTTTGGAGTGGTAACGTACGATCTACAGAAGGTGATAATCGTTCCCGAAAAACCTCAGGGTACTCTCGAGGTTACGATTTGGCTTGACCGGGACAACGGATCTCTATATTACTCCGGCGAGGAAGTGAAAACGTACTTCAAAGTCAACAAAGACGCTTATGTGGCTATATATGACATAACTCCCAACGGAGAAATACAGTTGATCTTCCCCAACGGTTACGATAGAGACAATTTCGTCAGGGCAAATAGAAATTACACCCTTCCAACCGATAGCGCATCGACACGCTATAGATTGCAGCTGACGAGCGAAACTGGCGGAGGAAAGGAGATCTTCCAGATAGTGGCATCGACACAGCCACTGGGTTTTCTCGACGATCTCCTCAAGAAGGTTCAGAGCGGCGATATCTTCCCGAAAGCCAGCTCCAGTGCAGATGATTTCGTTGTTTCAAAGGTCATACCGGTCATCGACAAACAGGAATACGCAGTTTCTACTGCCTGGTTCTACCTGGATATAATGCCGAACAAGGGATACGCCAGGATAACGACCACGCCTTCCGGCGCCATTCTGTACGTCGATGGAAAGAACATCGGAACGAGCCCGATCACTCTGGAACTGGACGAAGGCAACCATATAGTGACGGCTTACAGAGACGGTTACAAGACTGAAACGAGACAGTTCACCATCAGCGCCGGTAGAACTGTGGACATCAGGATCGATCTTCAGAAGCTGGTCAGCAACTACCAGCTGTCCATCGCAACGAATCCTTCGAGTGCCGACGTATATATCGACAACAGGTACGTGGGTCGCAGTCCGCTCAATCTGACGCTCGAAGAGGGAACCAAGAGTTTGCGGATCGAGAGGTCCGGTTACGAGACTTATTACGAGACCTTCCTGCTCGATCGTTCTCTTTCCAAGAACATAACCCTCAAGAAGATCGCCACCAATTATCAGCTTTCTCTCATAACCAATCCTTCGGGTGCAGATGTCTATATCGACAACACGTACATGGGTCGCAGCCCGCTCAACCTGACGCTCGAAGAGGGAACCAAGAATCTGCGGATCGAGAGGTCCGGTTACGAGACTTATTACGAGACCTTCGTACTCGACCGTTCCCTTTCCAAGAACATAACTCTCAAGGCGATCGTCACCAATTACCAGCTCTCGCTGATAACGAACCCTTCGAGCGCCGACGTATATATCGACAACACATACATGGGGCGCAGCCCGCTGAACCTGACACTTTCGGAAGGGACCAAGAACCTGCGGATCGAGAAGTCGGGTTACGAAACCTATTACGAGACCTTGCTGCTGGACCGTTCAATATCCAAGAGCATAACGCTTTCCCCGCAAATCAAGACCTACAAGCTATCGATTTCGAGTTCTCCTTCGAACGCCAGAGTCTATATCAACGGTACTTACGAAGGCATGACCCCGATAGCTTTGACGTTGAAAGAGGGAACATACACGGTTCAGCTTACGCTCGACGGCTACGAAGACTTCGTGACGTCGGTCAATCTGGATAGAGACAGACAGGTGACCGCAACGCTCTACAGCAAAAAGGCCAGACTTTCGATCGAAACCGATCCTTCCAACGCCACCATCTATGTTGACAACTCATATGTCGGAAGATCTCCGATATCCATAGATCTCGATGCAGGAAGACACACGGTCAAGGTCGAAAAGGCCGGCTATCTAACCGAGACCAGAGATGTAAATCTGAGCGCCGGTACCACATCGTCGCTGAAGGTGGTTATGCAGGAAGAGAAACCGGTCGCAAGAATAAACATCTCCTCCGATCCCAAGAACGCCAGGATCTTTATAAACGGTAAGGACTACGGGAGAACCGACAGGATAGTTGAATTGGAACCCGGGTACTACGAAATAATCCTCATTCTTGATGGCTACAGGATATCGATGACTTATCGCTACTTCGGAAAGGGCGATCACAACCTTTCATTCAATCTGACAAAAATCGATTGAGATCTCGATCGATATCCAGAAATAACCGGGGCTATTCGGCCCCGGTTATTATTTTCAGTGCGTCCTCTCCGATGTTAGCCCACTCGCCGGGTTTCAGAGACCCAGGGAGCGAAAGCCCGCCGATTCGACTTCTGTGAAGTGTCAGCACCTCGTTTCCTGAAGCCTTCATCAGCCTCTTGACTTCGTGGAAACGTCCTTCGGTAAGGATTATCTCGACCGAATTCTCTCCCAGTGTCCTCACACTCACCGGTTTCGAAAACTCCCCACGGCCTATTAACAGACCGCCATTCATGGCTTCGATCTGTTCAGGCGTGACCGGCTTCACCGTCTGGACCAGGTACTCCTTTTCGATAGTTTTTTTCGGAGAGATAACGTGATGTACGAACAGACCGTCGTTCGACAGCAAAGTCAATCCGGTGGAGTCCCTATCGAGCCTTCCGGCAACGGAGAGATCGTACGAAAACCTTTCCTGTACAAGGTCGAAGACAGTCGGCCCCTCCGATTCCTCTCTCGAGCATACATAGCCGGCCGGTTTGTTCATCATGATATAAATCATTCCGAAAGCAATCACCCTGCTTCCGTCGAGCGTAACGTTCGCATTCTCTTCCACATGAAGTGAAGGATCCCGCACGACCCTGCCGTCAACGGAGACTTTCCCGCTCTTTATTAACGATCGACTGTAATTCCTGCTAAGCCCTTCAAACTTCGAAATATAGCGATCTATTCTCATAAACAGATTCTACACCAGGATTTCTTGCTTAACCAGGCGCTTGCTAAACCAGGGTAATGCGGTCAATGGTATAATCTTTACAAAAGAAAAAAGAGAGGGTGGATTCCTTATGAGAAAGGAGTGGCTTCTGCTTAAGCCCGACGATGAATCTGTGAAGAGACTCGTCGAGTTTCTGGGAATAGACACTTTTTTGGCCAGGTTGCTTGTTACAAGGGGCATAAAAGACGAAATCGAAGCTATGAAGTTCCTGAACCCCGACAAAACTATCCTGCACGATCCTTTTATACTCCAGGACATGACGGTTGCCGTCAGGACCATTATCGGCGCGAGAGACAGAGACGAGAGTATCGTGATCTTCGGTGATTACGATGTGGACGGTGTTACCAGCACCGCATTGCTTTATCTGGCGATGAAGAGAATGGGCTTCAACGTCAGCTATTACATACCGCTGAGACTCGAGGAGGGTTACGGTCTCAGCAGAGACGCGCTAAAAGATCTCCGTGACAGGGGTCACAGTCTCCTCATAACTGTCGATTGTGGAGTTACGTCGTTCGGTGAAATAGAGTACGCTAGAGAGATAGGATTCGACGTGGTCGTCACCGACCATCACGAGGTGAAGGATATCCTTCCTCCTGCGAACGCGGTGATCAATCCCAAGAGACCGGACGACTCTTATCCCTTCAAGGGACTGGCCGGTGTAGGAGTTGCCTTCAAACTTCTGGTGGCGTTGAACGAAACGTTGCGCTGCCCTATCAATCCCGAAGACTATCTAGACATAGTCGCCCTTGGAACTATAGCCGACATTGTACCGCTACGCGACGAGAACAGGTACATAGTGAGAGAAGGAACGGCGAAGATACAGAGTAGCCCTCTACTGGGGTTGAAAGCGCTCCTATCGTATCTGAGAATTCCTTCGGAAAACCTGACGGCACAGGATATTGCCTTCAAAATCGCACCCAAGCTCAACGCAGCCGGTAGAATGGATTCGGCCATAGTCGCGCTGGAGTTACTGATAAGCGAGGATATGGATTCTGCGATGAATACGGCCAGCAGACTCCTGAAACACAATCAGAACCGCCAGACGATCGAGGCCAAGATTTTTGAACAGACTTCCAAAGATCTGGAGATAAACCATCGAATGAGCAACGATTTCGCACTCGTCATCGATGGTGACAGCTGGCATCTGGGAGTACTGGGCATAGTTGCTTCAAGACTTGTCTCTATACACAACAAACCGGTCTTTCTCATTTCCACCAACGGACAGGACGGAAAGGGATCGGCCAGGAGTCCTTCGGGAGTCAGCATAATCAGCCTGTTGAACGAAGTCTCCTCTCTGCTCAGGGAGTTCGGCGGTCATGAAATGGCGGCCGGCTTCAGCATAGACAAAGAAAACATTCCAGAGTTTCGCAAGGCTATAAACGAGGCTTATATAAGGCAATACGGAAGGAAATTACCGGTCTTTAAGATAGATGTGGACGACGTATTGTCCCTCGATTCGATAACTCCCCACGTACTGGACAAGCTCGAGATTCTCAGACCGTTTGGACATTCGAATCCCGAGCCCAAGTTTCTGATAAAAGGGTTGAACATAGAAAAGGCCAAGACCTTCGGGAACGGAAGCGATCACGTGAAGATGGTCCTTCGATCGGGCGATAGAAAAACGCTGGCAATAGGCTACAACATGAGTTCCATGTTCGACGACTTCAAATACGTAAAACCCAATCTTTTGAAGGTGGACGCCGTCGCCTCGATAAAGAGTGACAACCTTTACGGACTTCAAAGTGTGAAGCTCTCGCTTTCCGATGTCAATCTGTACATAGACCCCGTCTTCGAAGAGGAAGTAAGGGACAAAAATTTCGTCTTCGAATTCATAAGGGACTGGAAGAATCAACAACCGGCTTCCCAGGTGAAGAACGACGTCTCGGCCTTGATTTCCGAACTCGAGAAGAAGCTCTCGCACAAATGCCCGGAATTCATGGATGTAAGCTCGAAGAGTCCCTGGGGTGCCTTCGGCAATATACGTTTGAAGAACCCCTTCCTTGCCCTCAGGATACTAAAAAACTACCAGAAAGGCTTGAAGACCTTCATAGTTTCGGCGATCAACGGAACGCTCGCGCACACTTACTACTCTCTACAGCATTACCTCGATGCGATCAAACCAGTATTTGCCAATTCTCTGTACAGGGGGAATCTCGAAGAGAGCGTGATCTTCGTTACCCTTCCCTTCTTCGTCGAAAACTTCGCGAAGATCTCGGAAACTGCCGGAGAGATTATATTCGACGAGCCAACCTACATTATCTCGGGTATATTCAAGGGACATCCCGACCTCGACAGCTTTCTGGGCTTGATAGATTCGGTCATAGACATATCGGGCTTCACCGGAAGCGTGTATTACGATGATCTCAAAGACTTCCTGGCCGACAGGAGAATCTCCCACGTGTATAAGCCCAACCCCATCAAAAAGGTAGGCATCATAGACAACAGGGGCTCCCGGAAAAAGGTCGAGCAAGTCATGTCTATCGTCGGTCATGGAGAAAACGTGGCCGTTATCGTCGATTCTCCACACAAGACGGTCACGCTGGCCAAATCGATGGGTTCGAGGCTTTCTCACGCCCTTCAAAACGGTGAGCTGATATTCTACAACTATATGTTGAAGGACTTCCAGAGATCGGTGATCTACTCGCTGGTCGAAAGGCAGAAGATAAGGGTTCTGATCACCACGCCCTCCAGCGACGGACTGGGAGTCACGCTGGGAAACTCCAACATCGTATTTTACAGCGCTCCGAGAAACTTTCTAGAGGTCCTCGATTCCGTCTCAACAAGGCCGGGTGAAGACTCCGAACTTTTCTTGAACCTCTCGTTCAACAAAAGCGATCTCCTCTCGAACACCAGCGAAATGGACAGGCTTTTCCCCACTATCGAAGAACTGGAAGCCGTCTATCAGGATTTGAAGGACGTGCTCCCCGCTCCCGAAAGAGATATAAGAAAGGCTTTGAGCTTCGAGGACGGGATCTCCAAGGTCTATCTTTCGATTCTGGAAGAGATGAACCTGCTGAATTACGATGGCAACGTGTGGTACAGCAGTTCGAATGGAGAACTGGACACTTCTCTGGTCAAAAAAACCCTGAGATACAGAGAGGGTATAGCCGAGAAGAGAATGACGCGCTGGTTCGCCACAAAGCTTTCAACTATGACCACCAGGGGACTGTTACGCAGTCTGACCAACTCCGAAGAGGTACTGAGAGTTGGTTGAGACAGCGGGTCTGGACATCCTGCTTTTAATGCCTCAGGGAATCGCTCTCCGTTCTCTGAAAGCGTTGAGGGAAGAGGGGGTTGCCGCCAAACTCTTTCCCACCCCGCCGCAACGTTTTCCGGGCTGTTCCATATCTATCGCCGTTCCTTCCGGCAATCTGGAATTTTGCCTCGAGCTTCTGGAGAGAATTGGTCTGAGCCCACTCTCCATTTTTCACTGCTCTTCAAATCCCGTGAGAGAGTTTTATGAAGATACTGGGAATTGATTTCGGCACGGTGAGAATCGGACTGGCGATCCAGATAGAAGGTGTCGAGATTCCGCTCGAGACTATTGAGCACAGAGATTATCGCAAAAGTCTGAAGGAAATCTTCTCTCAAAGAGAGATAGATCTCACGGTCATAGGGCTGCCAATTTCTATGTCGGGCCGGTTCAACCAGCTGGCGATGAAAGCCGTCTCATTCGCCGAAAAAGTGAAGAAGATATTTTCGGGCAGGGTGATACTTACCGATGAAAGACTCACAACGAAATCCTCCGAAAGAATCGCGAAAAACAGCGGACTGAGTTTCTCGACCCGGCGTGATATGCTGAGCGCCATGGAAATACTGAGAAACTACTCTCGCGGAACCACTGCAAACTGGGAGGTCAGGGATCTCTTTCCCGTATGTCGAAACTTTCCGCCGATAGATACTGGCAAAAAAGCGCTTCTCTACGCGCCCCTCTCTTCAAAGATAGAGGGGCTCGATTCGACAAAAGAAATGGATGTATATGTAGAAGATCCACAGATCTATTTCTCCTTCTTGAAAAAAGGCTTCACACCGAAAAACCTTCTTGACGATATCGACTTCTCAACTTACGATATAATAGTAGTCACTGAAGGGGATAAGCTGCCCGCGTCGCACATCGAGCTGGCAGACAATTGTACCGTGCACATGTGCTCGTGGCTCAACGGATAGAGCGCTGGACTCCGGATCCAGAGACTGTGGGTTCAAATCCCACCGAGCACGCCATAGAACAGCGATATTCGAGAAATTATCAGGAACCGTCTCTCCGGGAGTCCGCCCGAGACTACGTCAATAGGATTGCTATTGTCGGTTACTATCGACCACAGAAGATGGGCTTTTTCTGTTTTTTCTTTCAAAGACGGCGAGAAGGTAAGAGAGAAAAACCCCCAGCGCCACTCCTGGAATCAGCAACGATAAACGCGTAGCTTCACCGGTCCTGGTGAGAAGGTCGGGAATGGAACCAATCATCAGGCCGAGCAAAAATGAGAAAGTCTCGTTTTGACGTTTTTTCATCAACGACTTCAGAAGTTTGCTTATGAAAACTATCCCCCCAACAACTCCCAGTCCTATGAAAAGTATTATCAACAGGTCGCGGTCGTTGAGGGCCGATATTGCCCTTGAGTACTCACCCATCAAGAGCAGCACGAAGGCCCCGCTGAGTCCGGGGAGAACCATGGCCGCCGCACCCACGAATCCGGCGAGCAAATCGTACAGAAAGGCTGTAAGAGAATGGGTCAGGAGTGCATCGTCCCCGGGTCTGGCTCCGGAAAAGGCCATAGTCAGCACCAGGACCGCACCGACCGCGAAACATATAGCCGAGGCGGGGGTGAACTTCTTTATATTTTTCAGCACTACCGGGATACTTCCCACCACAAGCCCGCAGAAGATTCCGTACATCAACGAAGGGACATTTGTAAGAGACAGCTCGATGAGACCGGAAAAGGCGAGCAGTCCAATAATTATCCCGGCGAAGAGCTGTACAAGGAACATAAGCTGCTTCTTTTCGAATTTGAATTCGGAAAGAGAAGCGACAGCACCAACAAACCTCTCGTAAAGACCTCCGAGCAGCACAACAGTGCCGCCGCTGACTCCCGGTATGAGATTTGCAAGACCCATGATGACTCCGATCGTAATCACATAGAACATACTCCACCTCCGAGATAGAAAGATTATATAACCTTCAACTGCCAGTTTGAAGCTATGAAGTGATTTTATTACTGCTATATTTTGTCGGAATATGTTATAATGTTGACAAATAATACCCACTTTGGAGGGATCGAATTGAACCTGCTCGATATAAAGGAATTGAGAGCCGCACTCAGAGAAGACGGAAAGGAGATCTTGAAGGGAGTCAACCTCAAAGTCAGGACCGGGGAGCTTCATGCCATAATGGGTCCAAACGGAAGCGGAAAGTCTACCCTGGCCAATGTGGTGATGGGAAACCCGAAATACGAAATTACATCCGGCAAAATACGTTTCAAGAACAAAACGATCAACGATCTCTCCGTCGATCAAAGGGCCAGACTGGGCATATTCATGTCCTTTCAGTATCCTCAGGAGATAAGCGGAATCAGGCTCCGCAGTTTTTTGATATCGGCCTCACACAACCTGAAAAACGACGAGCCGATTTTGAAAAAGAGCAGAGAACTCGAGAGGCTGGCAGACGAGATAGGCATCGGCAGAGAGTTCATAGACAGGTATCTCAACCTCGGCTTCTCCGGCGGTGAGAAGAAGAAAACCGAGATCATGCAGATGCATTTTTTGAAACCCGATCTGGCGATCCTCGATGAGATCGACTCGGGCCTCGATGTAGATGCCATGAGATCCATAGCCACCTCTATAAGGAATTTCAGATCCCCGGAAAACGGAGTTATACTGATAACCCATTACGAGAGACTTCTCGAGTATATCGAACCCGACTACGTTCACATATATGTGGACGGTTCAATAGTCATGACAGGCGGCCCAGAACTGGCAAGAGATATTGAAGAGAGAGGCTATGAAAGGAACTGGAAATCTTACAGGGAGGCGTAAATATGGATAGAGACCTGTTTCTGGATAGTTCGAGATTCGATTTCGTCTCCACAACCGATTACAGTTATATAAGCGAAAAGGGTTTCGACGAGGAGCTTATAAGACAGATATCGACGAAGAAGGACGAGCCGGAATGGATGCTTCGGAAAAGACTGGAGTCCTTTGAAATATTCAACCGCTCGCTAGAACCCGGTTTCGGGGTGGGAACTGGGGATCTAGATCTCTCCAGCATAGTAGCCTATCTCAAGCCCGGTTCCGAGCGAAACCGTTCCTGGGAGGAAGTGCCCAAGGAGATAAGAGAAACCTTCGAAAGGCTCGGTATCCCTGAAGCAGAGAGGAACTCTCTGGCCGGAGTTGGCGCTCAATACGATTCCGAGGTAGTTTATCAGAACATAAAAAAGAACCTCGAGGAGCTCGGGATAATCTTTCTCGACATGGAAACGGCCGTGAAAGAATACCCCGAATACGTGGAGAAATACTTCATGAAGGCCGTCCCTCCCTCAGACCACAAATACTCCGCCCTGCACGGCGCCGTCTGGAGCGGAGGCTCCTTTGTGTACGTTCCGAAAAACGTTTCCGTACCCCTGCCTTTGCAGGCCTACTTCAGGATGAACATGGCCAGTTCCGGGCAGTTTGAACACACCCTGATCATCGCCGACGAAGGTTCTAACCTCCAGTTCATAGAAGGCTGTTCGGCCCCCAGATTCAACGAATTGAACCTGCACGTCGGTATGGTGGAGATCTTCGTCTTAAAGGGCGCGAAGGTCAGGTACTCCACCATACAGAACTGGTCGAAGAATACGTACAATCTGAACACGAAACGGGCGATAGTTGAAGAGGACGGAACTATGGAGTGGATATCCGGTTCGCTCGGCAGTATGAAAACGATGCTCTATCCGGCAACCATTCTCAAAGGGAGAAGAGCCAGAGCCGAACATCTGGGTATAACTTACGCCGGCCCAGGACAGCATATGGATACCGGTTCAAAAGTGATCCATCTGGCTCCGGAAACCAGTTCCGTGGTCGATGCCAGAAGCATAAGCACCGGCGGCGGATGGGCTTTTTACCGTGGAGCCTTAAAAATCTCTCGCCAGGCCGACAATGCGAAATCTTCCGTTCAATGTACCGCCCTGATGATGGACAACGATTCAAGGTCCGACACAGTACCGATTATAGAAGTTGAAAACGATTCGGCTAACATAGGTCACGAAGCCAAAATTGGCAGGATAAGCGAGGAGCAGATATTCTACATGATGAGCAGGGGACTTTCTGAAGCGCAGGCCAGATCGATGATCGTAAGGGGATTCATGGAACCGGTTTCCAGGGAGTTTCCAGTCGAATATGCGGTGGAATTGAACCGTTTGATTGACCTGGAGATAGAAAGCAGTATCGGATGAGGTGTCGTATGGAGAAGACTTTGAATCTCGAACACAACAAATACAAAATGGTCTCGCCACTCAGGCGGGAGCTCGAAATTCCGGACTACAGGGACCGAGATTTCCTCGTATCATCCGAACCTCTCGGAAACGCCATGTCGGTTTTCGTAAGCAACCGGTACTCCGAATACAGAAAACTCGGCTTTCCTCGCTGGAAGAGAGTAGATATAAGTAAGATGGTCCTTCCGCCTGTCTCTCCGAAAAACGGAAAACACTATCCCGATCCATATGTGAAACCGATTAAGTGGCTTACCAGCGAAGAAGTTGAGCTCCTGGATAATCTGGATTTCGAGGGATCTGACAGGAAGCTGTTGCTCCTGGGAGATATCTTTTTCGATACCGGTTACTTCGTTTCAGTCCCTTCCGGAATCCATCTCAAAGAACCTTACATATTCAACAGAGAGGAGATGAATTCAAGCATTTCAAGCAATCTCTTCGTAGCAGGAAAAGGTTCAAAGATGAAGATAGTACTGAACTCGACCGGACGGGGAAAGTGGTCTCTTCAGAACAACCGGTTTCTTCTGAAGAGAGAGTCCTCCATAGACCTGCTGGTCGTCAACGGCCTCTCCAAAAGCGATTTTAGTTTTTTGAACAATTTCTACCTGCTCGAGGCCGGTGCCCGCTTGAACGTGTATGAAGTTTCTTACGGCGGCGGGGTTCTTGCCAGTTACCACATGGGAGTCGCCGCCGGCGAAGAATCCCGAACGGTGTTCGAACCGGTCTTCATGGCTTACGGAGACTCGAAGATCGATTTACAGTACATCGCGCGGGTAAAATCGGCCCGATCGCAGGCGATCATAGACGGCACCGGTGTGGTGATGGACAGGGGCCACTCCATTTTCAGAGGAACGGTAGATCTTAAAAAGGGTTCGAGGGGAGCCACAGGTAAGGAGCACAGCAGTGTGATGGTACTATCCCGCGAGGCCAGAACGGATGCCATACCCTCCCTTCTGGTCGATGAAAACGAAGTGAACGCGTCTCACGCCGCAACGGTCGGATCGCTGGACGAGGAAAAGATCTTTTACCTCATGTCGCGCGGACTGACCAGGGAAGAGGCCCTGAAGTTCATAATCAAAGGGACTTTCGACCCCGTGCTTGGAAAAGTTGTGGAACTCTTTCCCGATCATTCGAGAGGGTTGGACCGTGTTTTCGCCTGAAGATCTGAACGGTTATTTCAAGGGACTCAAAGGAGACTTCCCCATATTCTCGCACGACCCTTCGCTGGTTTATCTGGACAGCGCCGCCACAACCCAGAAACCGTCGGCCGTTCTCGCAGCGGTCAGGGATTTTTACGAAAGGAACAATTCGAACGTTCACAGGGGCGTTTATCCACTGGCCGAAGCGGCTACCGAACTGTACGAATCCAGCAGAAGAAGGTTGAGCGGCTTCGTGGGCTGCTGGCCTGGCGAGTTGGTCTTCACCAAAGGTTCGACCGAAGGTCTCAACGTACTCGCCTCTTCCCTCTCCATCAGTGGAGATTACGACACCTTCATCGTACCGGTCTTCGAACATCACAGCAATTTCGTCCCCTGGCAGTATCACGCCAGGAGAAATGGATTACGCTTCATACCGCTCCCGGTAAGACAAAACTCTCTCGATATGTCGCTGGTGTACGAGACTCTCCAGCAAATGGACGGCAGATTCGTCTTCTCTCTGGCCGGTCTGGTTAATTCAACAGGTTATAGACCTCCTTTCGAAGAGATAGGATCACTCGTTCATTCGGCCGGCGGGGTCATGGTGCTCGACAGCGCCCAGCTGATTCCGCATGAGAAGTTTTCTTTCGGCGAAAGCAACGTCGATTTCCTCGTCTTCTCCGGTCACAAGATGCTCGCCGAAACAGGTATAGGCTGCCTCGTCGGCAGAGAGAAACTTCTGGGCGAACTGAATCCCTTTGTTTTCGGCGGCCAGATGATTGACATGGTTGGAAAGGAGGAGACGACTTTCGCCGAAGGGGTCGCGAAATTCGAAGGCGGTACCCAGAATATCTCCGGTGCGATCTCAATGATGGCTGCCGTCGAGTATCTGGAAAACGCCGGAATGGAGAGAGTCAGCGCCCATGTTTCTAATCTGGTTGCCATGGCAAGAGAGAAAATCGAGGCCATCGGTGGTTACAGAATCCACAGCCCCGAATCCAGCAGAGCGGTTATTACTTTTACTCACAGCAGGGTACATTCTCACGATATCGCCGAGTTCCTGGGAAGAAAAATGAACGTCGCCCTGAGGAGTGGTCATCACTGTTCCCAATTGCAGATGAAAGAGCTTGGAGTCGTCTCGGCCTGCAGGGTTTCCTTTTACCTTTACAACACATTCGAAGATGTAGATAGACTCGCAGATTCTCTTGAAGAGGCCGGGAGGTGGTTCGATGAGTTTCGATGATATCTATTCCGATTTCATAATGCACCATTACAGAAACTCCGGTCATAGAGGCATCGACAAAGAGAGCGACCTCATGGAAAAGGGGGCGAATCTCTCGTGCGGAGACGAGATAACTCTCTTTGTACGAATGAAAGAGGGGAAGATAACCTCTCTAGCTTTCGACGGCCACGGCTGCGCCATAAGTCAGGCATCGGCTTCGGTAATGGCAGATCTTCTCGAAGGAAAGACCCTGGAAGAGGCCCGGAAGACGCTGTCCAATTTCAGTAAAATGCTGCGAGGTGAAATCTTTGACGAAAATCTTCTTGGAGACGCTGTCCTTTTCGAAAGACTCAGAGAGTATCCGATGAGAATCAAGTGCGTCTCTCTAGCATGGAAGACGGCAGAGAGGGCGCTGATGAAATAAAAAAGACCGGTGCTTCACACCGGCTATACTCTGCGCTGAAGTAACCCTTCACAGCGATTATACACTTAATCGATCAAGTAAATCAATCTTTTTCTTCTTTTTCTTTGAGATACTCCATGAGTTTTTCTTCATCGTTTCTGAAGAAGTACTCTTTCGGATCCTCCGCCATCTTTGAAACTTCTCCAAGAAGCGATCCAAGAGCTTCTTCAAGCTCCAGCCTCTCGGAGACGTCGAATTCTTCGTGAAGGATTCTATTCAAAGTCGCCTCGTCGATCTGATCGATGTTTCTGCTCTGTATAGTTTCCATGAATCTTCCAAGCAGCTCCTCTATCCTGTCCATTCAAACCTCCTTAAACTAGCAGCTTCAAGTATTCTTTCAGGTTTTCGTCGTTCGTATCCAGTTGATCTATTGTACCTTTTTCCAGCGCTGAAAGCATTGATAGAACGAATCCTTCGATATCCTCGATACCCGATTCATCTATCGTATCGATGTCTATGGGACCCTCTTCCAGAAGTTTCGTAATGCGCAATCCCAGCTGGAAGTCGAGATCTCGTATCTCTTCAAGATACTCGTCCAGAAAGAGTTCTAGATTGAAAGCCATTCCCGACCGCCTCCATCGCAAAACGTGCAGCAGTATTCTGAAAACGGCCGTCGTAGTACCAAGTCCAGAAATCAGGAAAGCCATCGAATAAGAGAGCAGATCTCTCCGGGAGGGGAGGTCAAGAAGCGTTTTAAGGATTGAAACATAAACGCCTGCCTCTCCCAGCGATGCAATCCTGGAGGTTTCGGGAATCATTCCCATCTGAAAAGAGGTCGTTCTCTCTCTCATTCCGGCGATATCGAACTTCATCAGGTGATTTATCAGTGATCCAATGTCGAGTCTTCCCTGCGTAACTAAGCCTCCCGCCTCTCTGGAGATCGTACTTTTGTCGATATCGGCAAGAGTTGAAAGGTAGGCGGCCTGCGTGATCGGGTTGTCGAACACCAGTCCGGCAATGGCTTTCCCTTTTGCAAGGCCTCTGTGGAAAAGTACAGTGTTCTTCAGTTCAGAGTAATCGCCCTTCTCAAGATATTTCAGGGCCTTTTCGTACCGACCGAGCATATCGAGAATTCTCACGAGCAGAAAGAGGGCCTTTTCATCGCCGGTATGGAAGTAGTACTCCTCACAATGCTCCAGCGCCTCGTCGAGTAACCCCAGGTTCTTTTCGGCTATCGCCTCTTCGTAGAGGACATCGACCTCCCCGGAAATTTCGTGAGCCCTTCGTAAATCTTCAAGGCTAGCCCAAAGCTTTCCCTGCCGCGATCTCGAGAAAGACCTGTTGTAGAAACATTGCCAGCGATTCTCGATGGCAATACATTCGTCGAAAACCTTTTCGGCCTCTCCGAACCTCTGGAGTTCGTTGAGAACCACTCCCTTTCTTAAAAGAATCTCGGAATACAGCGAAAAGGAGCGGGGAATACTGTTCATTATTTCCATCGCCTGGCCGTATTCTCCAGAAGAGATGTAGGTATCCACGATCCCCAGAAACGGGAGGGCAAATTTTCCCTCGGATTTTTCTATCGATTGTAGAAAATAATTCGCTGCTTCTTCGTAGTCGCCGTTCGACCGGAGCAGTTTTCCTATCTCGTAAAAGCCAACGTAGAAATCGGGATTCATCTCTACAGATCTTTTGAGTTCTATTTCACAGAGTTCGCCGTTTCCTGTCTGTCTGTAGTAAAGACCCTTGTAAAAATGGTACCTGTAATCTCTTGAAATCTTTGCCGCATCTTCGAGAAAGCCGAGCGATCTCTCCAGTTCGTTGTCGCCAATAGCTTTCTTGAAAGCTTCATAGCAGTAGAATTGCAGGTATGAGCCGTAATAATCGTCCGGTTCGTTGATGTAGTGGGCTTTGAGGCCTCGCAGAACTACTTCGAGCTCGATCTTGTCTCTGTCGATCGCCAGAGGTAGGTCTTCGGCCAGTATGGGGAGCCTGACCGGAAGATTGTTAAGCTTTGCCATCTCTGGCTTCAACGGAAGATAAATGATCACAGTTTTTCCTTTCAATATCTCACCCGCAATCTCTATTATCGTTTGCTACAAAGTCGCACATATTGTATAATACCAGAAGAGCGTTGGAAAGATACAGGAGGTATTTAGATGGTAGTTCTTGCTTATGTTTTGATATCTCTGCACGTAGCCATAAGCGTAGCGCTTGGCGTTGCAGTCATGATGCAGATGTCGAAGTCCGCCGAGCTCGGCGGTGCCTTTGGTGGTGGAGCTTCCCATACGATGTTTGGAAGAAAGAAGGGTCTCGACACGATGGGTAAGATTACCCTTGTACTTGCGGTCGGCTTCATGGTTAACAGTGTACTGATCGCTTTCGTTGTGTCCAGAGCCTTTCCTGGTTAAGGTGGTTTGATTGCAGACTCCTGAAGACCAGTTCAAGGAACTTTCAAAAAACCATGTTTCTCTGATTTCGGAGAAAGAACTGCTGGAAAAATTCTCCAAAAATCGACCTCTAAGGGTGAAGCTGGGTGTGGATCCGTCGAGGCCAGATTTGCATTTGGGTCATGCCGTGGTTCTCAGAAAATTGCGGCAGTTTCAGCAGTTCGGTCATCAAGTCGTCCTGATAATAGGGGATTTCACCGCCAGGATCGGTGACCCCTCTGGCCGATCGAAGACGCGTCCGATGATCTCGAAGGATGAAGCGAAAATCAACGCTATATCCTACAGCAAGCAGGCCTTCAAAATCCTCGATAAGGATTTGACGGAGATATGCTTCAATTCGCAATGGCTGGATGCTCTCAATTTCGAAGACGTCATAAGGTTATCGGCGAAGTACACAGTGGCGAGGATGCTCGAAAGACACGATTTTGCGAAGAGATACTCCGACAATGAACCGATAGCTATAGCCGAGTTCCTTTACCCTCTCGCTCAGGCTTACGACTCCGTTTTTGTGAAGGCCGACATTGAAATAGGGGGAGACGATCAGTTTTTCAATCTGGTCGTAGGCAGAAAGATCCAGGAGGAGTACGGTCTGGAACCGCAGGCGGTACTGACTGTACCCCTCATAGAAGGCACCGATGGAAATCTGAAGATGTCCAAGAGCTATGACAACTACATAGCCTTCGAAGATACGCCCAGGGACATGTTCGGGAAGCTGATGTCTATACCGGACACCCTGATAATGAAGTACATGAGGCTTCTCACGGACAAAAACGACGAAGAGCTCAGGGATGCAGAAGAGTGCCTCAAGTCAAGAACCGTCAACCCCAGAGATATCAAAATGGAACTGGCCAGGGATATAACCGCCCAGTTTTATGATGAGGAAACCTCTAGAGCAGCTCTTGAGGAGTTTATAAAGATCTTCCGTCACAAAGAGGTGCCGGAAGAAATGCCCGAAATAAGACTCGATACCGGCAGTGTTTCCGTTGTCGATCTTCTCGTGAAGTATGCTAATATTTCTTCAAGAAGCGAAGCAAGAAGGCTCCTGGAACAGGGTGGTATAAAATTGAACGAGAAAGTGATCGAAGATGTTTACGCTGTTCTGGACCCCTCGGACGGAGATGTTTTGAGAATAGGAAAAAAGCGTTTCTATCGCCTTGTTAAGTGCTGAAGACTCTTGAATCTGGGCACGCTTTTACTGTATAATAAACCCGTAGTCTGCTGCAAAAATGACAACATTTTGAAAGGGGGTAGGATCCATGAAGAAGCTTTCTATACTGGCTCTACTCGTTGTTACTTTCGCAACCCTCGCTCTGGGTGTCGAGTACAGCGATCTGTCAGAGAATCACTGGGCCTACGACAGTGTAATAAAGACGACAGCCGGTGGATTGTTCATTGGTTTCCCCGATGGTACTTTCAGAGGTAATGAGAATGTTACACGTTACCAGCTGGCCATGACCCTTGCCAGGTTTATGGATTATTCTGATGCCGGGGATGCCAAACTCCAGGAAGTTGTCTTTGCGCTCACAAAGAAAGTTGCAGGACTTTCTCTGGAGATCTCTGACAACAAGAAAAATCTAGTTGATTTCATGGCGGAACTGAGGGCTCTTGAAGCTACTGTCGCTTCTCTCAAAGATAGCGGTATCGTAGGCAACTTCGTCTCTTCCAAGACTTTCGACGATACCGTTGCATATCTCTACAGAGAAATCGACAGGCTTTCCGGCGAAGCTGCAAGTGCCAACGAAGGAGTAGCCGGTCTCAGGGCAGATCTTGAGGCTCTTCTGGGAGTCAGAGACGATATTGCCGGTCTCGATGCAAAACTAAAAGCGGTCGGCGGTTACGCCTCGGAAATCGAAGCTCTCAAGAACAGGGCTACGGACCTCGAAGTAACAGTGAAACTGCTCGGTCAGGCTCTTGCAAACCAGAAGGTTGAGGAAAACGAGCAGAAAGGTGAGATTGCGGATCTCGATTCAAGAATCGGTGTGGTCGAGAACGTTGCAAACTCGCTGACTTCTGATCTCTTCGCTTTGAGGAAAGCTATGGTTACGAAAGACGATCTGGCGGCCCTTGAGAGCAGGTTAGGCGATGCTATCAAGTCTGCTACACCCGATCTCGAACCTTTCGTGACCGGTGAAGAATTGAACGATAAGCTTTCACTCATGTACACGAAAATCCTCAGGATTCAGGACACCCTTGCAAAAATGCCCGAAGTGAAGTACTACGACACCGAAATCGAAAATATCGAGGCGGCGATAGTCGATATAGTGAACGATGTCGATGAAAGCTTTGCCGTTGTGTTTGATCAGGTCGATGCCAACATCGCCAGACTCGACAAGCACGAAAAGCTCATATCTGAAATAGAGCTTGACCTCGGTACGAAAGCTTCCTCCGCCGATCTCGATGCGCTCAAGGGGAAAGTAACGGATCTGGAAGTAACTTCGAAGATGTTGAGCAACGCAATAATCGCTGCCAACAAGAGAATTTCCAATCTCGATTACGTGACACCCGATCAGCTCACCGCCAAGCTCAACTTCCTCTACAAGAAGCTTGGACTGACCGAAGAAGCTCTCGAGGAAGAGATTGACCTTCTCTACGGAGAACTGGACCTTGTTCAGATGGAAGTATCCGCGAACAGAGAGATGCTCGAAGTCGCCTTCGATCAGATCGATGCCAACATCGCCAGGCTTGATAAGTACGGTAAGGAAATCGCCTCTTTGAGCACGAGAACTGGCGATCTAGAAGTTCTTGCCTCCACCCTCGAGGACCAGGTCGACAGTCTGACTAGCATCACGAACACGATGGCAAAGCAGATGTACAAGCTCGACAAAGGCAAAGCCGACAAGGCAGACCTCGCGGCCGCCGAGGAGAGAATTTCCGGTCTTGAAGCCAACGACACCGTCATCGAAGAAAAGCTGCTGGCTCTCGAAGCTACCCAGAAACAGAACATCACCAATACAAATGCAGCGATAATACTTTCTTTTGTAGCTCTTGCATTTGGCGCGGTAGGGTTAATCCTGAAATGATCTTTCTGTGCAACTTAGGAACGTGCGTGTTTGCTTTTGTTACATGAAATGTGGTATATTTACGTTATGCGCATCACCAAAACCAAAACACTCTTATAAAGGGGGTAAGTGTGCATGAAGAAGCTTGTTGGAATCCTAGTGGTACTCCTGGCCATATCGGTCGCCTTCTCGGCAACCATAACTCTCAGCCCATCAATAAAAGGGACGTTATGGGGCAAGACTCAGCTTGACAAGACCGGCCTGACCACTGATCTTGGTTTTACTTTGAAGTCTCTAGGCTTTGGAGCCTCTGCAGATGTCAGTGACCTGACATTCAGCCTTACTATCGATCTAGTGGGCGGTACTGTAACTCTCAATTCCTTCACTGTGGAGAACGACAAGGCGGCTGCCAGCTGGTACGCCAGTAAGTCCTTTGGCAGTGACAGCGGCAAAGGCCTCGGTTGGTTCGGCTACTACGGTACTACCAAGTCTAAGACCTTCGTTCTCAACATGAAGGCGCTCGGTCTCCAGGTGGCAACGCAGGAAGCCCTCCTCGGCGGTACGGACAGAATCGCCCTGTACGGCTCCTGGGATATCTTCTCCATGGCCCTTCAGACAGGTATGGCCGGTCTGGGCTGGAGCGGTGACCTCATAGCCGAAGCTACCATTAAGCCGTTCACCGGTCTCACGCTCAAGGGCGGTCTCGAGGCCAAGGATCTCACCGGTACACCGACGTTCGACTACGTTATAGATTTCGATTACAAGATGACCCTCGGACTTCTCACTCTCAACCCGTATGCCAGATACGCCAGCACCAAGGGCCAGTGGGTAGGTCTCAAAGTTGGTTACGGTATCGGTGAAAGCGTCGTTCTGAAAATCAACGCCGATGTTAAGTACGATATCGCCGCCAGCAAACTCTTCAGCTGGATACAGGTCGCTCTCTCCAAGAAGGGCATAGGCTGGGCAGGCGTGAAGTTCTGGTACGACCACTCCTTCCTGGTGGGCGGAACGAATGAAATGAAGCTCGGATTCCTCGTGAAGTCCGACGGCTGGGAGATAGATCCAGTTTCTCTGGCTGTCTTTGTCGGTTCCGGCGACTTCACGACCAAGAACGATAACAAAAAATCCGGCTTCGGTTACGATATAGTCGGCAACCTACTCGCCGATGTGAAGGATCTCTCCGCTTACGCAGAGGCTTCCCTCTCTCTCGCTATGGGTGGATTCAAGCCGACACTCAGCATCGACGGCGGTTACTACCTGCTCAACGGCACGAAGGAACTCAACGTTGTGCTCGGCTTCCCGGTCTTCGATCTGATAAACTTCGAAGCCAGCGTTGCCTTCTTCCCGGCGATCGACTGGTACGTGAAGCTGTTCTACAACTACTCGTTCTGATTTTAACGCTAACGATGAACCGGCCCGACGGGCCGGTTTTTCTTTGAGGTGAATTAGATGTATATTTTCCTCGGTAACCTGCTAATGGGAGTCGCGATAGTGATAGCCCTGGTCTTTGGAGGCGGTCAGTTCGTTACGGCCTTGCTGAACGGAGAGAGTCCCGAACTGGACTGGATGGATTTTCTCTTTCCCGCTGCGCTCTTATTGACGGGCTTTGTCCTGCAATTCTGCTCGATAGCGAAACATTACTTCATCCCGGTAATCGAAGAACTCTTTCTTGCAGGCTCTCTATTTCTTTACGTGAGGGAAAGTCTGGAAGGCGGTCTAACCTGGTGGCTGGTTCCTCTAAGAGAGTACATAAGCTCAACACTTCTGTACACCGCTACAGGCTCTCTACTGCCGGTTATACTCGTTGTCCTGATGGCCTCGCTGGTGGTGAAGATGCTCAACATGTCTGCCCTGAAGACAGGAAACGATGAACCACGCAGGGAAAGGGAAGACGCCTCGAACAAAAACGGGACCCTTAGGTCCCGTCGAAGTCTGTAGTTGAGTTAATTACTTATTAGAAACCCAGTGATCTTGGATCTAGCGCATCCCTCAGGGCATCACCCAGCAGGTTGAAGGCCATAACCACGATGAATATGAAGATACCTGGTATCAGAAGCCACGGTGCCTCGGTCATCGCCTTTATGTTCTGAGCCTGAGAGAGCATAAGTCCCCAGCTGGCCGAGGGTTCCGTTATTCCCAGACCCAGGAAGCTCAGGCCGGCCTCTCCCAGTATGTACCCTGGAATCGATAGAGTGGCCGATACGATTATGTAAGTCGCAGTATTTGGTATGATGTGACGCAGTATAACCCTTCCCGAGGGATAACCCATAGCTATGGCCGCCTGTACGAACTCCGTTTCTTTGTAACTCAAAACCATACCCCTGATCACCCTCGACATTCCCGGCCAGCCGATGAAACTCAGTATAAGGACTATGAGAATATATGTGATGTGCGGAGGTATGCTGGTCGGAAGAACGGCTCTCAGAGAGATCAGCAGGTAGAAACTCGGTATCGACATCAGAATTTCCGTCACTCTCATAAGTATTTCATCGGTGATACCACCGAAGTATCCGGCCGCTCCGCCTATGGAAAGTCCCAGAGAGAAGGTTATAAGGATCGCGAGAAGCCCGATGCTCATCGATACTCTCGAACCGAACAGTATTCTGGAGAAAACGTCTCTACCGTACATATCGGAACCGAAAAGAAGAAACTTCGAAGGCAGTTCCGTTCCCACCAGGTGAAGTTTCATGGGGATGAATCCCAGTAACTTGTACTCCCAGGACTGTGTGAAGAACTTGATCGGATACTTCTTGGTCACATAATCTGTGACCTGGGGGTCTTGAATCACATCCACGAGGTTTGGCGAGATTTCTAGTTCCGCGAGAAACTCTCTGGCCAGTTCTAGGTCTCCACCATCGACGTCTATCACTTCATTTACTATGCTTATTGCTTCTACTACGACGTCTTTTATTTCATTTTCCTTCTGGGCGAAGATCCTGTGCAAAGACCTCTCCGTTACAACCTTGACAGGTGGGCCGATCCTCAGCAACTCTCTGAACCTGCTCGGGGCGAGCGCGCCGAGTGTTGTCCTGTTGGATGTTTCGGTGACAACAGTCTCTTTCAACATATCCAGTTCGGTCAATTTGACGGTCTGAACCGTACTGTATTCCGGACCTCCGAGGTTGGCCCTGTTTCCGTCCGCATCGAGTGCGTAGCGTATCGTTCTGGTTGTTACGTATATATTCAATACGCCATCTTTACCCTGTTCAAAGGTCTTCTCCTCGCCGGTTGTCTTATCGATGGCGACAACGGATCCTAGAGAGATTCCCTCCGTAAAAAAGGTTCTGTAAGTCTCTGGATCCCTCTCAAGCACCCAGGCATAAATGTACGGGGCCGTCAGTTTTCCATCCTCGTCGGTCCAGTGGACTTTCGAAGGGGGGGCGTACGAAAGATCCTGTCTCTGATCGTAGGGGTTGTTGGGAGCCAGAAAATCCGCGAAAATCGCAACGAGATAGAGTATTATGAGTACCCAAAGCGAAAAAAGCCCCAGTTTATGCTTTTTGAGGGCGCGCCATGCGAGTTGCCAGCGTCCCATGTATTTGATTTCGAAGAGTTCGTCTTTTTTCACTTCCTGAGGAGTCGCCGTTACCAGATCGTTCTTCTTTTCCTTTTTCACTCCAACTCACCCCTCAGCCTAACCTGAACCTTATTCTCGGATCGACCCAGGCAAGCATAAGATCGGCCAGAAGATTACCTATAACCAGGAGAACGGCCGACAGAAGAAGCGTAGCCATGACCAGGAATAGATCCTGAGCGTTCAAAGCCTCTATGACAAGCCTACCCATACCAGGCCAGCCGAAGACCGTCTCTGTGAGAACGGCGCCGCCGAGGAGTCCGGAAAGTGCGTAGCCAAATATTGTCACTATCGGGTTTATCGCGTTTCTAACGGCGTGCTTGTATATAACGTTCTTCTCAGGCATGCCCTTCGCCCTGGCGAAAAGCACGTAATCCTGCCTCAGCTGGTCCAGGAGCTGTCCGCGCATCTGTCTCATGAGCCCTGCCAGCCCAGATGTACCGAGAGTAACCATCGGCCCGACAACGTGCCACAGGTAATCTCCTATCTTCCCGAAGAAGCTGAGATCGTTGAAGTTTTGCGATATCAAGCCCCCTATGGGAAACCAGCCGGTTTTGGCCGACATAAAAAGCCATAGCAAGGCGAAAAAGAAGTTTGGAATGGAGATACCTATGAACGCGAGGAAGGAGAAGGTCTGGTCGCTCAACGAGTACTGGTGAAGCGCCGAATATATACCCAGAGGTATGGCGATTCCCCAGGTGAAGATCATTGTGGTTATGCTGAGAAGAAGTGTAGCACCGAGTCTCCTCCACACCAGATTGAAAACGGGCACTCTGTAGGTGAACGAGTATCCAAAATTTCCCGTCAAGACATTTCCAAGCCATTTGAAATACTGAACGAAGACGTTCTGATCGAGCCCGAACTGTCTCTCCAGAAGCCTCAGCTGATCTCTGGTGATAGAAGGATTCATTCTATAGGCATCCAGAAAATCACCCGGAGCGGCGGAGATGATCAAGAAGGCTAGAACCGAAACCCCGAGCAAAACGGGAATCGCCAGTATGAGCCTTCTCACTATATACTTAAGCACCTTATTTCCCTCCTCAACACTGCGAAGACGTTCATTTTACTAAAAGCGGGAGGGAAAACCCCTCCCGCATCAAATCAAAAAACCTATCAGTCTTTCCAGAAACCCTCTACCTGGTACAGGATGCCTGTTGCAGGACTCAGCTGCGGAATCGTCAGGTGGAAATCTCCCTTGTGAACATAGAGGAAGTTCTGGGCCATCGTGAAGACGACTGGCTGGTACTCGGCGAAGAGCATCTGGAACTCCGCGAAGAGGTCGTACCTGTCCTGATCGACAACCGCGGAAGTCTGGAGTCTGTAGATCTCGTCGACTCTCTTCTCCCAGTCTGGAAGAATGTACATGTCTTCAGTTATGTGGTCTTCTTCGTTGTAGAACGGCGGGTAGTTCCAGAAGTGGAGACCGCCGTCGAGCCTGTAAACGTTCCAGCCGGTTCCGGGATCGACCGAACCGGTGAGACCTATAACAACGGCATCGTAAGTGGCATCGAGAAGTCTGCTGACCACGGTGTTGAACTGAATAGGTGTGTAATTGACCTTTATTCCGAGTTTCGAAGCTCCGTCAACTACGATGTTACCGATAGCTTCACGCGTTCTGTTTCCTGCGTTGGTGAGGAGTTCGAACTCAACCTTGTTACCCTTCGAGTCAACAAGTGTACCGTCCGGCGCCCAGTCGAAGCCACCCTTCTTAAGCTCGAGTCTGGCCCTGGTTATGGAGTACTTGTAGTTGTACTTCTCGATCTCGGGGTTGTAGAAACCACTCGAGGGGGAGACCGGTCCATAGAGAGGAGAGCCGAGTCCGTTGTACAGAGAGTCGATGATCGACTGTCTGTCGAGCGCGTAAACGAAGGCCTTTCTGAAGTACTCGTTTCTGAACCATTCGTTCTTGACAGGATCCTTGGTGTTGAAGTTGAAGGTTATAAACTCCGAACCGAGAGCCGGTCCACCGACGCCGGTAACCCAGCCCTTTTCCGCAGCCATCCCGGCGAGTCTCGGGAACTGCTCGGCACTCGGGCCGTAAATATCCAGTTCGCCAGCCTCAAATCTCAGAAGGGCGGTGTTTTGATCGCTGATGATTTCGTAGTTCAATTTGTCGAGATAAGGAAGCTGAACACCATTGGCATCAAATTTCCAGTAATTGGGGTTTCTCTCGAAAGCTATTCTGACGCCTTCGACATACTCGGTCATCACGTAGGGACCCATTCCGACGAGCTTGTCAACGTCGGCTATCGTCCACTGCTCGGCATAGGTTCCACTTGCAACGGCCTCGCTCAGAGCGTGTTTCGGAATTATCGTCCTGAAACCGACCTGTCTCAACGCAGTCACCATCGGAACGGTCCAGGTGAAGGAGATGGTTGTACTGTCAACTATCTCTACAACGGGGAGTTGGTCGTTGGAGTCCATGTAAGAGCCGTTGCCGTTGGCCGTCTGTTCGGGGTTAAGTGAAACATCCACAAAAGTCCAGTAAACGTCGTCAATGGTAAAAGGAGCTCCATCGGACCACTTGAGACCTTCTCTTATCTTGACGAAGAAGGTCAGTCCGTCGTCGGAGAACCACCATTCCTTAGCAAGGCCAGATTCGGTCGGCATACCGCCCTCATCGGCTTCGAGCAACGTAGCATGGATAAAGCCCAGAGGAACGGTCGAACTGGTTTCCTGCGCCCAATCGATGTTAAAGGATTTGGGATCGCCCAGTCCCCAGTAATAGAAAGTTCCACCGGTTTTTCCGTTGAAGTTTTCTACTTTGTACTCCGTCGCAGACAATGCAAGGCCTGCTATCAAGAGTACTGAAACTAGTACTAAGAATTTCTTCATTACTTTTCCCCTCCTTGTTCTTGAGATGTGGAATAAAGATGGCACGCTACAAAATGCTTTTGATCCACCTTGAACATCGGTGGATATTCCCTGGTACATATATCCATCCTGTACTTGCACCTCGGATTGAAGAAGCAACCGGATGGCCTGTTTATTGGACTTGGAACCTGTCCACCTATTAGATCTTTCCGATTGCGTTTTTTGTTCGGATCGGGGACCGGGGCCGCCGCGAGCAAGGCTTTGGTGTATGGGTGGAGTGGAGCGGCGAATATCGACTCGCTATCGCCCTGTTCAACGATCCTTCCGAGATACATGACAGAGACTTCCTGGCAGATGAATCTCACGAGCGCAAGATTGTGAGAGATGAAAACATAACCTGCGTTCAGCTGTTTCTGAAGCTCTTCGAAAAGGTTCACTATCTGTGCCTGAACCGAAACATCCAGAGCCGAGGTCGGTTCGTCGAGAACTATCAGGTCGGGATTCACGCTTATAGCCCTCGCCACGGCTATTCTCTGTCGCTGGCCTCCGCTGAACTGGTGAGGGTATCTATCCACATGGTAGGCCTTAAGACCAACCTTGACGAGAAGGTCTTTGACCATCGCTATCGCATCATCCATTTTTTCGGCCATTTTGTGGAAGAGAAGTGGTTCGGCGAGCATCTGCCCGACCGTCATTCTGGGGTTGAGCGACGACATCGGGTCTTGAAAGACTATCTGGGCCTTTCTTCTCAAGAGTCTCTTCTTTTCTTCAAGGTTCTCGAAAAGAGTGTTCAACGTTTTTGAAGGATTTCTATCGGACTTCACAAAAACGTCGTGTATCTTCTTCTTGTACGTTTCTAGGCCACTTCCATCGCCATCGAAATCCTGATCCTTGAAGTACTTAGATTTCAGATATTGGAGAGCCCTTTTGCGCTTCATGAAGTAGAAAGTCGTGTCTTCCTCGTCTATGAGCATCTCTCCGTCGGTCACTTCATGCAACCTGATAATCGATTTGCCTATCGTGGTCTTCCCGCAACCGGATTCTCCAACTATTCCAATCGTCTTACCCCGGTCAACGGAAAAAGAGACGTCATCCACGGCTTTGACGAATCCGACCACCCTCTCTACGAGGAAGCCTTGCTTTATCGGAAAGTACTTTTTCAAATTTTTGACTTCGAGAAGCTTCATCCTTGAGCCTCCTTGACCAGCTTGACTTTTCCTGCGATTGGATTCCAGCATCTAACGAAATGACTGTCGCCCGTCTGCTCCAGCTGTGGAAGATCTTTGTAACACTTTTCGCTCGCCCTTGAACATCGAGGCAGAAAGGGACAAAGGTCCGGCGGATTGAGCATCACTGGCGGCTGGCCTGGAATTGGGAGAAGCCTGTCCTGCTTTACGTCTAGTCTCGGGATACATTCAAGCAACGCATATGTATATGGATTCATAGGGTGTTCGAATATATCTTTGGATTGCCCCATCTCCATCTGGTAACTCCCGTACATCACGGTTATTTTCGTGGCGATTTCGGCTATTACCGCCATATCGTGCGTGATGAACATCATGCTGCTGTTGAACTGTTCCTGAAGATCCTTCATCAATTCCAGTATCTGAGCCTGAACGGTTACGTCGAGGGCCGTAGAAGGCTCGTCGGCTATCAGTATATCGGGGTCGCACGAGAGCGCTATTGCAATTACCACTCTCTGCCTCTGACCCCCGGAAAGCTGGAAGGGGTAATCGTTTATCCTCTCCGAAGGCTTTGGAATACCCACCTGTTCGAGCAACTTGACTGCCCTTTCTCGGGCTTCCTCTACCGTAACACCCTTGTGGTGTACTATGGTCTCTATCATTTGATTACCTATGGTGTACATAGGGTCCAGAGAGGTCATCGGATCCTGAAAAATCATTCCGATGTGCTTACCACGTATTCGTGAAAAGCTCTCTTTGGGAAGCTTGGCGAGATCTATGTACTCTTTTTCACCACTCTTCGAAAACTCGTCGGTTAGAAAGAGGACCTCTCCGCCCGCTATGAATCCCGGATTGTCTATCATTCCGGCGATGGCCTTGACCGTAACACTCTTGCCGGAGCCGGTCTCTCCAACAATGCCCAGAACCTCATCACGATATAGATCAAAAGTGGCGTCCTGAACGGCTTTTACGACACCTTCTACCATTTTGAAATGTGTGGAGAGGTTTTTAACCGAAAGGATCGGTCTTTCCTGCAACCAAATCACCTCATATTCATCTTTCGAGATATCACCCACGGAGCGGATCGTACCTTACTGTATAATTATTACATATATTTGCATATAATATCAAGTGGCTGGAGGCGATGTATGTTAGAAGCAATAAGGGAAATAAGGTTAGGAGACAGTACTACCTTGGTCGGAATTTGTTACGGTAATGTTTACGTTGATGGCGAAGGTGGACAGTTAGGTGACAGGGGGAGTGTTGACGACCACAAAATTCTGTCGGTGAAAAAAGATGGAGAGCTTTGCTCGATAGAGATAGAAGGTTTCATTCACAAAAAAGCCGGGGAGACCGTTGATATCGAGATAGACATCAGAAGGAGAAGAGATATCTCCGTCCAGCACACCGCCCAGCACCTTCTTTCGGCCGTCTTCGATAGAGAACTTGGTGCAAGAACCGTAGGGTTCCAGATGGGGGAGGAGTATTCCACGATCGATCTCACCATATCCATTCTCACCGACGAAATGCAGGAACTGGTTGAGAAGATATCGAACTCTATGATCGCGGAAAACAGGGGTGTAGGCATCGAGATGATGCCGGGCGACACTGCCGGAAAGCTTGATCTTAGAAAGGCCATAAGCGAAAAGGTTGTGGAAAGCGGCAAAGACGTAAGGATCGTCACCATAGAAGGCATCGACAAGAGCGCTTGCGGCGGCTTCCATGTGGAATCCACCGGCGATTTGAGAGTTTTGAAAATAATCAAACGAGAAAAGGTCAAGGGCGATCTGATAAGGATCTTCTTCGTTGCCGGCGAGAGGGCCCTGCTGGATTACGGCAGAAAGCACGGTGTGCTCGTCAGGGCCTCTTCGACTCTGAGCTGCGGCTTTCTCGATCTTCCAGGCCGTGTCGACTCGCTGGTGGAGGAAGTCAAAGAAGCGAAAGCGTCCCTTAGAAAACTCTCTGAAAGAGTTGCGGAGACGGTAGCACGGGAATTGAACCTGACCGATGGAGAAACTATTTTCGTCGAAGATAGCGAAGAGGTCGTCTCATTGATTCCCAAATATCTCGAAAAGAAGGAGTACCTCTTCGCGGGAAGGTTTGGAGACAGGGTCTTGCTTTCTAGCAAAGGGTTCGACTGCGGAACGATCGTGACTTATCTCAGAGACAAACTGGAAGTCAAAGGGGGCGCAGGAAAGGAAAGGGGACAGTTTATCTTTTCCGGTGACTCCTCGCTTTTGAAAGAACACATACATGAAGCCGCTGTAAATCTGCAAAAGGCTGGTGAAAAGAGTGAAAGCAAAGATTCCACCCAGTAGCGTCGAATCTGAAGAGGCAGTTCTCGGGAGCATATTGATCGATCCCGATGTCGTTCCAGATATCATGGAGCTTCTCACAAGTCAGGACTTCTATTTGAGAAAGCACCAGCTGATTTTCGCGACGATGGAAAGGCTCTTCGACGAGGGGAACCCCGTCGATATCGTCTCCGTCACCGAGAGGTTGAGAACATCCGGATCGCTCGAAGAGATAGGTGGAGAAGTTGAACTCGCCAAACTGGCCGACCTCGTGCCGACCTCGGCCAACTTCTCCTATTACGCGAAGACGGTCAAAGAAAAATCGCTTTTGAGATCACTTATAACCGCGGCCAGTTCTATCGTGGAAAGCGCTTACGAAAACAATGATACCGACGAGATTCTCGATAACGCCGAGAAGGCTATATTCCAGATCACGGAGTCACAGGTTTCCAAGACTTATCAACCTATAGGCAAGATAATGCACGAAGTCTTTCAAAACCTCGAGAAACTCAAAGAAAACGCGCTCAGTGGAAGGATAACCGGAGTCGCCACCGGTTACAGAAAACTGGACGAGACGACTACCGGTTTCAGACCTTCCGATCTTGTGATAGTTGCGGCGCGTCCCTCTATGGGAAAGACTGCCTTTGCCTTGAGCATAGCCTGCAAAATGGCGCTTGAGTTCAGGATCCCGGTGGGCATCTTCTGTCTCGAGATGTCGAAAGAACAGCTCGCTCAAAGACTTCTATGCAACGTCAGCAATTTCGAGCTCTCTAAGCTGCGTGCCGGCGATATCAACAACGAAGAATGGAAGAGGCTCACAACGGGAGCCAGCGTCCTGCAAACGGCGCCGATAATCATAGACGACGAACCCTCTCTAGATCCGCGCACACTCAGGGCCAAGGCCAGGCGTATAAAGATGGAGCACAGTATACAGGTACTCTTCGTTGATTATCTGCAACTGATGCACACGAAAGGCAAAACCGACAACAGACAACAGGAAATCTCGGAGATCTCGCGTTCGATGAAGCTCCTGGCCAGAGAGTTAAAAATAACTGTCGTTGCCCTCTCACAGCTATCGAGGGCCGTTGAGCAGCGAGAAGACAAGACACCGCGGCTCAGTGACCTGAGGGAATCCGGCGCTATCGAGCAGGATGCCGATACCGTGATGTTCCTGTACAGGGAAGAGTATTACAAAGACAAAAGCGAAGTGAGCGACATGCCGCAGGTGACGAAGATAATCATCGGCAAACAGCGGAACGGGCCGGTGGGGACGCTCGAAATGATTTTCAACCCGAAGACGGTGGCTTTCTTCGAAAAGGCCTTCGAGGTTGAACGATGATTGTAGCCAGGGGATTGACCAGGAGGTTCGGCAACCTTATCGCCGTCAACGACCTGAACCTCTGCGTCGAGAGCGGCGAGATTTACGGCTTTCTCGGACCGAACGGAGCGGGTAAAACTACCACGATTAAGATGCTCACCGGAGTCATGGAACCGAACTCCGGCGAGATAGAGATCGCCGGTTTGAGGATGAGAGAATCGGGAATGGAGATAAAGAGATTGATCGCCGTGGTTCCCGACGAGCCGAAGATGTACGACAACCTGAAAGGAATAGAATTCGCGATGTTCATCATCGATATATACAGGCTTCCCAAGAGAGAGACCCTGAAGCGCCTTTACGAGATCGCCGAGATCTTCGGTATAGACTACCTGGGCAAGTACATAAGCGACTATTCTCACGGAATGAAACAGAAACTGATGGTTTCTATCGCGCTGATGAGGAACCCATCGGTCATATTCCTCGACGAGCCCACAGTGGGACTGGACGCCGCGAGCGCACGGAAACTCAAACTGACGTTGAGGGCGATGGCCGGCGGGGGTGCCGCCATCTTTTTCACGACTCATGTGCTCGAAGTGGCCGAGAAAATGTGCGACCGCATCGGAATCATCGACAACGGCAGACTGATAGCAGAGGGTACATTGAACGAGCTGAGGAGTCGATCGGGAAAGATGGAGTACTCTCTAGAAGAGCTGTTCCTTGACATGACCGGAAACGGTGAGACCGCTTACGGCAATGGGTCTGGAGAGTGAGGGTTTTGAAATTGAAATATTCGACTCTGGCCATTGCCACAGCTGAGACGGTTATTGCGATTCTGGCGGTTATGTCTTTCTTTCTGGCGAGCTCATCCTATGCTGGAACGGTCCTTTTCTTTTCGTTGATCACCGGTCCGCTGCAACTCAGATCGATCGTACCGGTTGACAACCCGGGCAACTTTAGAAGGATGCTTTCAGATATAATCAAAAGACCCTGTACGTTGCTACTGATTGTACTTACGGCCGTCACTCACGGAGAGACCTGGTATTTCGCGATCCTGGCGGCCCTGTGTATGTTATCGCTGGTTTTTTCATTCGCATTCGTATCTTTCGTTCTTTTCAAAAGAAATCTGGCCGTCCTTGAGTCGTCGATCGCGGCCCTCCTTGGAACGGGCCTCATCGCTCTGGGTATTATCGACAGCGACTTCTTTGGAGGATTCTTTTGGGGAAAGTATCTTCCCTCCGGCTGGATAGACTCGGTGGCCGCCGGCGATCTCATGGCGGCGGCGCTGGTCCTGGTTTTATCTGCATGGCTGATCAGGATGAGATACAGATCTCAAATCTCTCGATAATTAGACGTAAAACAAAGTGTTAACTCTCTCACCACTTCCAGGTAGTATCATATAAGAGGAAAATTTAGAAGGGAGTTGAAAAACATGCAGATATCTCTTGATCAATTTCTCAGTGCGATAATGGCGAGGGTGGACAACCTCGAAGCTACGATAGACGATCTGAGATTGAGAACCAACATCGCGATGCGGCTGGTGAAGATTATGGCACCGGATTTTACCAGGGACGACGTAAAAAAAGCCGTCGAAGATGAACTCGAAATCACAATGAACGCCGGGCTCATGGAGGAGAACGAGCGTGGCGAAGAGATCACGGATAGATTGACCGATAACATCTACGACTGGCTTCAGGGCGATGTCTCAGAACTCAAGGAAAGGATGGACGAGTACCGCAAGAAAATGCAGGAAGCAATGGAAGCCGAGAAGAGCAAGGTCATTGATGTGGCGCCGGCCGGCTTCGTCAATCAACTCGGCCAGGAAAGAGGTTCTAAAAAAGGGAAGATACTCTTCTGATAAAAAAATGAGGCGCTTTGCGCGCCTCATTTTTTTATGTACTCTTGCAACAACTTCAATGTGTTATCAACGGCTTTACAGTGAGTCCTCTCGTAGCCGTGCGATGCCTCAACCCCCGGCCCCAGCAGTCCGAACATGACATCGTATCCGGCACGTAGCGACGCTTCAACATCCGATCCATAGAAGGGATAGATATCCACCCTGTAATCGGCACCGGCCCTTCTGGCGGCATCGATGAGTTTTTTCACTGTCTGGCCATCGTAGGGACCGCCGGAATCTTTGGCACAGATGGAAACCACATACTCGTCGGTCTTGAGCGTGTCGCCCACGGCGCCCATATCGACAGATATTATCTCCTCCGAGTCTTCCGGCATCGCAGCCGAAGCACCGTGTCCGACCTCCTCGTAGTTAGAGAAAAAGAGGTAGACCTTCCGGCCGCATTCCAGCTCTCCGATGGAGACCTTTCTGGCCAGGCCCAATAAAATGGCCGCGCTTGCCTTGTCATCGAGATGTCTGGTCTTTATGAAACCACTGTCGGTAACCACGGCTCTGGGATGGAAAGAGATGAAATCCCCGGCCTCTATTCCCAGCTTTTCGAGATCGGACTGACAGGAGACCTCTTCATCGACCCTTATTTCCATGTTTGACATTTTTCGCTCCAGGGTTCTGGCGTTTTCGAAAACATGTACCGACGGCGCCAGACTCTGTATGGTTCCGGTGTACGTCTTTCCCGATTTCGTGTGGATCGTGCAGTTTTCGTTCTCTATGCTGTTCATGGTGAAACCACCTACGTTGGTTATCTCCAGTCTGCCGTTAGATTTCAGAGACTTCACCATCGCACCCAGCGTATCGACGTGAGCCACTAGAACGAGCGGATTTCCCGAACCGCCCAGCTCGACCACCAGCGCTCCCTTTCTGGTGATACGCGGCTCGAAACCCATCTCCCGCAACTGGGTTGCCACAAACTCGATAATTTTCTCCGTGAATCCCGAAGGGCTGGGAATATTCACCAGCTCCAGGATCTTCCTGATCGTGTAATCTTCAAGATACTTCAAACCGCCTACCCCCTGTTCTTTTTATCTGAGCATCCCTTTGATTATCAAATCGGTCGCTTCTTCTTCGCTGAGACCTTTAGACATGAGCGTTTCCATCTGCTTCACGTTGACCCTGCCGATGGAGGCCTCGTGTGTCAATTCGGCCTTTTCGTTCTTCACATACAGTTCCGGCACCGTACCGACCTCGACGGCGTCTCCCTTGATTATCTCGTTGCATTCTATATGTCCTCTCGAGAAAGGTGCATTTCCGTAGGCCTTGTTGATGATCTTAGCCTTGCTCTGATCTGTGGCGAAGACCGTCGTCTTGGCTATTCCTGAAGAGCCCTCGCCGTTGAGGTTGATCTCCTCATCGATCTCCAGATAGTCGTCCTCCCTTTCATAGACCTTGGATTCGAGGTGCGCGGAAGCGTTTTTCTCGAGATCCACGTACATTTTAACGTAGAGCTTGCCCACGCGAGTCTTTGTGAGGTAGAAGAGGTTCTGAAAACGTCCGCCTTCTTCGACTCTAGTCCTGTAAGTGGCCATTACCGTTACGCCGCCGTCTTTGCTGTGCATGTGCGTATCTTCGTACAGCATCTCGGCACCTTTACCCACGTTCGTATCCGCAACCATCGAATGCGTGAAGTTCTTTCCACTCGGGAAAACGCAATGAGAGATGAACTTCACCTTCGAACCGTCGCCGATCCTGTTGTGAATGAGAACGGTCTGAACACCCTCGGGCTTTAAGTATCCCGTACAAAGGTGGATGGGGTTATCAACAACGATCCCGTCGTCTATATCCAACCAGACTTCGACACCGTTATCCAGTTCTTTTGCCCTGAGATGGACTCCTTCGACGGTGTTTCTTCCGATAATCTTGTTGCCGCTCACGATTATCGATACTATATCTTTTCTGAGAAAGTCCGATACATTACCACCGGACCTTTCGTATTCCTGAGCTATCGCTTTGAATTCACGTTCGTAACTGGACTCGATCATGTCGAAACGTCTCCTCTGACGGGCTCGTTTATGTGCTGGCATTTGTCGCAGAGCTTTCTGTAAAACTGGACTATCTCTTCTGGTTCTCCCGATGCGAGCATTCTTCCACCGCAGAGAAGGTAAGCCTCATCGGCCATTCGCGCTATCTCTTCGCGGTGGGTGATTATTATGACGGTCGTTCCTTTGTCTTTCAGTTTCTCGAGAACGTTTTCGATCATCTCCATCGACATGATATCTATACCGGAATCCGGTTCGTCCAGTATAACCACATGAGGGTTGACGATCATTATGGAGGCCAGTTCGACACGTTTTCTCTCGCCTCCGCTCAAGGTATCGTCAACGAAACGATCCAGGTAATCGCCGTTCAGCCCCACCACCGCCAGTATTTCCAGCAGCTCTTCGGAAGATAACTTCATCTTTCCACCGAGGGTGAGGTATTCTTTAACGGTCAATCCGGTAAATCTGGCCGGCTCCTGCCAGCCCAGCGTAATACCTTTTTTTGCCCTTTCGGGCACCGACAGGCCGTTTATTCGATCTCCATCAAGTACTATACTGCCGTCGTAATCGCGGTGGGATTCCAGTCCCATCAAAACGTACGAAAGCGTCGATTTACCCACGCCGTTGTTGCCGAGAACGGCGTAAACCTTTCCCTTTTCGAACTGCGCGGACAGGCTGTTCAGAATCGCCCTTCCGTCGCGAACCAGCTTTATATCCTTTACTTCCAGCATCTTATACCTCCAGGCATCGCTATAACTATCATAAGTCCGATCAATAACGTCAGCAATGCCAGATACGTTGCTTATGTTACATCCTGGTGACTTTTCACTATTCCAGAAAATATTTGTACAATTTTATGAAGCCGTCTGCTCTTCTAAGAAAGACGTTAAGCTTTTCCCTTTCCACGTTCGGGATATCCTGGTTCTCCAGCTCCGGTTTCAAAAAGGCGATTCTCTCTTCGCACCAGGCCGCCGCCTCTCCGTACAGAGCCTCTACCCATCCAATTTTTAGATCTTCTTTAAAAGACCGGAGAACCTTCAGAACCCCGTCGGGCACAACGTTCTGGCTCTTCATGTAACTCCAGGCGAAGAGCTCGCTCTCCGCGATCTCCAGGACTTTCGCAAGTTCGCCCTCGCCGTAAACCATGAGGAGGTTTCTCGAGTACTCTTCGTAGATGTTCGGATCGTCTTTGAGCCAGCTTCCAGGGCTGTTGGCTATGGCCGCTTCGTAAAGGGCGACCATCTCACGCCTGTGAGAAGACGATAGATCATCAAGATCTGCGATTATTCCGTTCAAAGTGGCGGGATCTTTCAGGATCGGAACGATCTCCTTCAATTCGGCAGACACTCCAGATGAGTCGATCATTACCCTGAAGAGGAGACTGGCGGTGTTTCTCACCACCTGCAGATCGGGAGCCGTGCTAAGCGACCTCAAGAGCGCGTCGATCGCATCGAGAGAAAGCTGAAAATCGATCAAAAGATCTGAATCGAGTCCGTCAAGAAGCGACTGAAGGTCGGTCGAGCTTACGGTATGAAATATCGCGTCCGGAAGGTTCCTCAAGAACGCGTGATCGAGCGAAATTTCATTCAGAAGACCGCCGGTCTGACCGGAATCGTTAAGCCACGCCGAGAAGGCATCCTCTCTTGAGAAGATCTCCCTGTAGACTGCCTCAAGATTACCCTGACTCATGGAAAGCTTGAGCCTGAAATCCTCTTTCCTCTGTGCAGTCAGGTAGAGATAGCCGAAATACACATCGGCCATGTATTGCCCTGGTGAGAGCTCTCTCGATAGAGCCAGGTTCCTGAGAGCCCTGTAGAAGTTTTCGTTCCCGTCCTGCCTGGCGTTCATCAAAGCGCTAGAAGCTGCCCTCAACCTTGAATCCAGCTGAGACTGAGCCGATTTGTAAGCCAGTTCTTGTTCCTGAACGGCCATATCGTGAAGGAGCCTTTCCGGAGCAACGGGATACCTTTCACGCAGCCGGTTCTCTCTGGAGGTGACGTAGGTATCTGTTGCGAGCGCCGTGTAGGTACCCGTGAAATTCTGCAACAGTTCCTTTTCCACCTTTATGCTGCTAATTGATTCCAGAAGCCCTGGGATCTGCGGATTGATATTTTCGAGGTTTTTGTAGGCTATATAACCCCTGGTGAAAAGTCCTTCCGAGATGAAATTCCTGCTCATCAGGACCGAAGTCCCCAGCGAGAAAACGACCGCGATCAACGATACTGCCCCACCGAACTTTACGGTTAGTCTCCTGCCACCGTAGTATTCCCTTCTCATGGCAAAGCCGAAGAGAAAAACCCCTAAAAGGGCATTAGGCATCAGATGGGCTGGAAATGAAAGGATCGAATCTATGAAAAGTATGAGCAGACCGGCGACCAGAAAGAGGTACTCGAGAGCGTTTTTGGGAGAATCTGTCCTGGAGACCACCTTCCAGGAGTGTATCGCCATCGAAAAGATGAAAAGAAATACCAGCGACAGACCGACCACACCCGTCTCGCCAAGCATCTGTGTGTACTCGTTGTGCGCCCTTATGCTGTTCAGACCGGCCGCGTACATGTACTGGGGTTTCGTGGCGAGAACCACACCCATATTTTCCGTCGAGAAGTACTTGTAGGAGCCGAAACCGGTCCCGAGGACCTTCGATCCCTTCCATTGCTCAAGCGCCGCTTCCCACTGGAGAAGACGCGAATCAACGGAAATGCTGTCCTCGAAAGTGTACGTCAATCTTTCCGAGAAGCTGAAGCTTCCCTGTGTGAGGAAATTGTCTCCTGAATAGGTCCAGACGACAGCAACTGTCACCAGCAACAGCAAAAGAAGGAAGAGGCGGCTGAACGCGGTGAAAACTCCCTTCGGCCGGAACCTTATCAAGAGTACCGTTGAGAATAGAACAACGAAAATCAAAGAACCAATAACCGAATAATATACCGATCTCGTCTGACCTATTAGAATAACCACAAGGAGGACCGAGAAGACAACCAGATAAAACACTCTGCGAAGAGTTTCACGCTTCCAAACGGGCTTCTTCGTAACGACCAAGAATGCCACCGGCAGGAGTAACATCCCCATCAGATCCGTCGTGAAGTTTACGTTGCCTATCACCGAGGCCAGATTGCCACGCGACAGGGGAGCGCTTTCCGTACCCCAGAGCAAACTCGTTCCCGAGTAGAAAGCGAACAAAGCGTCCAGGGCGATCACGAGACCGGCAACGATGAAAATCTGCAAAAAGATCAGCAGCTTGTCTCCGGAATCCTTAGAGATCAGAACCGAAAAGACCACGAAGAGCAGGAAGTTCATGGCGTAACCCAGTGAAACGGGAAAGACCTCGGGAAGGCTCTCAAGAAGTAACAGGGTGGTTAAACAGGAGTAAGCGGCCAACATCAGCGCGATGATCTGCGGAAAAGCCATAGAGAGCTCCCATGGCGAGCGAACGGCCTTCATACCTAGAAATATGATCAAAATAGAGATCATGACCGAGGCGAAATAGAACTTGGGAAGACCCATGTCCCAGGTGAAACCCTTTATGGCAAAAAGGGAAGAACCGAAGATGAAAACTACATAGAAAAGCAGCGACCTTTTCCGCATAAAGGCTCCTTTCAATGTACCCTTCGCACCAGTATTCTTTTTTACGTCTCTCCTATCCGATCACCGAGATCACAACGTTTCTCTTCCTTGGACCGTCGAACTCGCAAAAATATACGGCCTGCCAGACTCCGAGATTCAGCTCACTATCGCTGAATGGAATATTTACCGAAGAACCTACAAGGGTGGCTTTGATATGGGCGTCAGAATTTCCTTCGAAATGCCTGAACTCTTCACTGACCGGCACCAAACGACCCAGCCAGTTTATCATATCCTCTACAACGTTCGGGTCGGAGTTTTCATTTACCGTTGCGCCGGCAGTCGTGTGGGGTACGAACACGTTGACCACACCGTGGGAGACACGTGATTCTCTGAGAGACTGGTGAACCAGATCGGTGATGTCTATGAATTCAACACGCTTACCGCTTTTTATCGTATATACCATGGCTCAGTGGAAGACAACGTTGGTGATTATCACAACATAACCGTTGTGCTCTTCGAGCTGGACCTTGACGTTCTCTTCTTTTACCTTGTATTTGTCGGCGACGTAAGCCTTTATCTGGTAGATCATATCCTTGCCGCTGGATTGGAGAAGCTCTTGAGGAATCACTTCTCGAACCGGCACGGAGTATCTTCTACCGCCGGTGATCGATTCCAGTCTATCCTTCGCTTCTTTTCTGCTTCCTTCAGTCTTCTTCTTTTTTCTGAAAAGTCCAAAGAACATACGCTTCAACTCCCTCTCAGTTTCTTCTGAAAAGTCGCTTGAGGAATTCCAGGAATCCGCGGGATCCCTGTTCCTGGATGTCGTTTTCGACTGGAATCGCTTCCCCTTTTATTCTCTGGGCGATGTTGTTGAAAACCCTTCCGATCCCCTCACCGTTTCCGTTGAGGACAACCGGCACGCCCTTGTTTGTCGCCACGATCACTTCGTCGCTGTCGGGGATGATGCCGATGAGGTCTATGGCGAGGTTTCCCTGTATATCTTCCCTGGTGAGCATGTCTCCGCGCTTAACCATCTGTATCTTGAAACGGTTTATGAGAAGGCGTATATTGCTCTCGAGCATACCGGAGTTTTCCAGGAGCCCTATGACTCTGTCTGCGTCGGTAATAGCTGGAAGCTCCGGGGTGGTAACCACCAAAGCCCTTTCGGCAGCAGCGATAGCGTTTCTGAAGCCTCTTTCGATTCCGGCGGGGGAATCGACGATGATATAGTCGAACTTCGGATAAATCTCCGCCACGATTTTCTTCATGTCCTCGGGAGAGAGCATCTCCTTGGTCGCTATCTGCGATGCCGCCAGAAGGTACAGCCCCTTTATCTGTTTGTGCCTCACCAGAGCCTCAGAAGCCGTTACTTTTCCGTTCGCAACGTCCAGTATCGTATGCACAACTCTGTTCTCCAGACCCAGGGCGATATCAAGGTTCTTCAGACCTATGTCTGCGTCTATTAAACAGACCTTGGCGCCCTTGTTGGCGAGAGCACAACCGATATTGGCCGTTACTGTCGTCTTTCCGACTCCCCCTTTTCCGGAAGTCACAACGAATACCTTGGCCATTTCCATCAACCTCCAGCCGTTAGACTTTTATGAATTATAACATTGTACATTAACAAGAGCTCGCAACAGAAAGGAAAATCAAAACTCGTTGATACCAAACACCCTGTATATAAGGAATTTGAGGTACTTCGTCTCGTATATGGAACTGACCTCCGGGTGGTCGGGAGGTTGACCTCCCCTGAAAGAGACGATCCCCAGTTTCTTGCTGTCCTGAAAGGCTTCGTTTATCGATCTCTGCCACTCCTCCTCAGAAAGTATCTGTGTACAGGACGAAGTGGCAAGAAGACGACCGCTCCTGAGGCTCTTGATTGCCCTGAGGTTTAATTCTTTATACCCCCTCAGGGCATTCGCCTTAGATGAGGAAGATTTAGCCATTGCGGGAGGATCGATAACGATTATATCGGCCGACGACTGATCGCTTTCACGTAAATAATCGAAGGCGTTGGCGGTGATGAAAGTGCACCTGTCTTTCCATCCGTTGAGTGAAGCACTTTCCCTGGCCACATCCAGGGCTCTCTGGGATATATCGACTAACGTTGCCTCTCTGGCGCCTCCGGCGAGACAGTGAAGCGCAAAATTTCCCGTGTACGAGAAGAGATCGATCACCTTTCCACCATCACTCATGGGCGAGAGCCTTAGGGCATTTTCACGTTGATCGAGGAAAAAACCGGTCTTCTGGCCCTTCGTGTCTGCAAGAAATCTGATGCCGTTCAACACGAAAGGGATCAACTCAGGCCCTTTGCCGTGTATCCATTCCTCTCTTCTCTCCAAACCCTCTTTGCTCAGCGCCAGACCCTCGCTCTTTTCATAGATCCCCGGAGGGTTGAAGAGTTTCACGAGCGATTCGACTATTTCGTCCCTGAAAGTGTTTATTCCAAGGGTGTTGAACTGAACGACCAGATAGTCGGAAAACCTGTCAACAATCAAACCCGGTACTCCGTCTGCCTCTCCGAATATGACCCGTACCGCGTTGCTGTTACGTAGAAGGCCTTCTCTGGCGCGAAAGACCCTGGAAAACCTTTCTTTGAAGAATTCTCTGTCTATTGGCACATTCTTCCGCGTCAGGAGCCTTATGCGTATGATCGAGTTCGAATTGTAGTATCCGCGTCCCACGAACTGGCCGGAAAAAGTGAAAACATCGACCAGGCTTCCATCGAGCGGTGATTCGCACCTTTCGATTTCATTATCGTAGATCCAGGGGTGCCCTGCCGAGATGCGCCTTTTGATGTTCCTCTTCAGTACGGCGGAATTCAACGTTTCCCCAGCCCCCTGTAGAGTTCTACGTAAAAGTCTCTATCGAGATCTCCAGGAGTTTTCTTATTGTGAGAGGCCTTCGACGACAGTTCCGACCATCTCTGTACCTCCTCCTCGGTGAGAATAGGCGCCATTTCCTGGACCCTGAAGCTATCGAGGAAGTCTTCGAGCTCCCCGAGATCCTTGAATGGCTCGATGGCTCTGGCTATCCTTTCGGGATCGGCCTGCGCTATTCTTTCGAAGACCTTTATCATAGTCACGGCGTTTGCGATTCCATGCTTGACGCCTTTGAACGAAGAGAGCGGATAGCCGGCCGCATGAACGGCCGTGGTGCCTGTATGGGCTATCACCATGCCGGCGAGCATGGCGGCGTACTGCATTTTCTCTCTAAGGGCGAAATCTCTTTCTCTGTCGATAAGCCGGGGAAGAACACGATAGATTATTCCGGTGGATTCTACGGAGAGCATTTTCACCAGAGGGTTGTATCCGTTGTTCACTATCTCTCCCTCGAGTGAATGGGATAACGCATCCAGAGCTGTGGCCAGAGTCACCTCTCGGGACATGGTGAGGGTGTATCCTGCATCCAGAAAGGAAACGATCGGAAAAGCCGAGGGCATTCCGAACCCTTTCTTTATACCGTTACCGTCGGTCAGGATCGAGTAGGGCGTCACCTCGCTTCCGGTTCCCGAGGTTGTGGGAATCGCTATTATCGGAAAGGCCACCAGCGAATCGCCTCGATAAAGGTCGTCGCAGGTTATTTCTCTGTTTTTGTTGAGAGCCGAGATAGCCTTGGCCGCATCGAGCGGACTGCCTCCACCGATGGCGACAACGAAATCACAGTCGTTCTCCTCCATGATCCTTCCACCCTTCTCAACCGTCGCAAAGGATGGGTTCTCCTCGACCTCGTCGAAGAGCGCATAAGGCACATCGAGGTTCTTGAGAATCTCGATTGCATCGTCAAGGGCGCCGCTGAGCCGGGCCGATGATCTACCGGTAACTACGAGGGCTTTCGTTCCATTCTCTTTGAAGACCGTCTGGTTACTTTTCAGGACACCGCTTCCCGAGAAGATTCTCGTTGGTAGAAAGTATCTCCACATCTCATCACCCTCTATCTATAATTTTTCTCATAATTCCTTTGCTTGTCTCTACAGTTTCGTTCAGGCGGGAGAGATATTCTCCCTTAAGATCGACCGAGTACTTCAAAGAGTTGTTGATCGCTATCGTCAAACCCTCGCAACCATCCTCAAAGTTGAGGTCGCATCGACCGTCCAGCGACTTGACGAAACTGTCGAGTTTGCTGTTTTTACGCCACACGAAGGGTATTCCCATGGAGATTGCCAGTATCGCTCCGTGGAGTCTCTCGGTGATTATAAGTTGTGCGCTGTTGAATACATCTATGACACCTTCCATATCTGTGGAAGTCTTGTAGATCTTGAAGCCGTTCACTCTCGCCTTCTCCTCGAGCTCTCTTCTCTTCTCTTCGTCGTGATGGTTGTGAAAACCGATCGCGCAGACGGCGGTTATGTTGTTCAGTTTCAAGGCTTTCAGAACATCATCGACCTTCGTTCCGTTTTTCAGAACGATCACCGCCAGGCCCGTTTCACTTCGCCTCCTTTTGGGGAGAATTTCCTTCTTGAAAAGGTAGTAAGGTCCATAATCGGTGCCGGGATGGACGTTCTTCGAAAGCGAATAGAAGTGCTGGAAGCTGCAATCGTCCCTCATCACTCCCGAGGTGAGAGGATTCGAGAGGATTCTGTCCAGAGCCTTTTTGTTGGATCTATGCTCAACGGGCCCGAAACCCTGGGAAAGAAAGAGGAGCGGCTTTCCCTTTCTCAAAGTGTATCTGGCCAGTCCGTAGTAGTAGATGAAGCTTCTCCAGCTAGTGCAGTCCTGCAAAAGATTTCCCCCGCCGAAGACGGTCATCACCGAGCGGCCTATGGCCAGGGCGAGCTCTCGCGGGTCGAATCTTTTTATGATCCGTATGTCCAGTTTCTCCGGAAACCTTCCAGAGACCTTTTCGACCGGAGTTGCGGCTGGCAGAAAGACGGGACCGCTGAATTCTATCTCTTCCAGTAGCGTAAGAGAAGAGAGCAACAAAAGATCGTCACCAAGGTTGTCATAACCGTAGTAACCCACCAGAGTTAACCCGCCAAACGGAAATTGTCTCACAACATAACCTCCGGGAACATTAGACAATAGTATTTTATCACAAGTGAATTTCAGATACCCCTATACAAAAGATTTCAAACGGGTTGTACAATTAGTCGGGGGGATGGACTTTTGAAGAGTAACACAGAGTTTCCACTGATCTATTATCTCTTTGCTATTATTCTAGGCGGGCTGTCGATACTCCTAGCCTTTTCGTCTCCTGCCGGTACTATTGCGCTCCTGTCGCTTTCGACCGCAGCCTTTCTGATCTCGCAGAGATCGGTCAACAGGTTTCTGTGGCTGGCCTTTTTCCTGGCCGGTCTCTCTTTACAGATGATGGTGCCTCGAAAGATCGAACCGGGCGGTATCGAGTACACCGGATACGTTACGCGTGGAGGGACGGGATTCGTCGAGGCATCGGAAGGAAAGATATTGATCAACGGGAACTGGCGCTCTCTTAGAGACACGGTCCAGATAAGGCTTTCAAAAAGCAATGAGGAGCTCTACACCGGACAGATAATCTGGGCCGCCGGAAATATGGAGGTCAGAAGCATCTTCCCGCTTTACGTTATAGATTCAGTTGCCGACGGCCATTTCGAGAGGTTCAGACTACTCTCTTTGCCGGGAAGGTATTCCAGAGACAAACTGAAGAAGTACGGGTTGCTGGATACAATGGCCGGCTCCGTCTTTCTAGGTGACAGGAGATCTATGGAAAGCGGTACAAGGAACGAGGTTTCCAATCTGGGGGTTGCCCACCTGTTCGCCGTTTCGGGCCTCCATATCGGCATGATGTACCTGTTCGCGAACTATGCCTTATCCAGATTTCTTCTCGGAAGAAGGACGAAATTGATGCTTTCCGTATCGCTCATCTTTCTCTACACAATGGCGACCGGTCCCTCGATCTCGGCGATGAGGAGCTTCCTAATGCTCGCCATCTATTCGTTCTTCAAATTCATCGACTATCGGCAACACCCACTGAACGTTCTCGGACTCACCGGTATACTTATGATGTTATCTCAGCCGTCGATAATCGTATCGATCTCTTTCCAGCTCAGTTTCTTCGCGACCGCGATGCTGCTCATCTTTTTGCCAGTATTCACAGAGCACAACTTCATGTTTCAGGCCTTCATGACGGGCGTTATCGCACAGATCGCCGTCATACCTCTGTCCCTCAACGTTTTCGGAACCATCTCGGTAGCCAGTATCCCGCTCACCATACTCATGGTACCGCTGTTCATCATACCTTCCTATATAGGCGTCATCTCGCTAATGATATTCGATGCGCTGAACTTCGGCCCTATCTGCGACTTTCTGGCCGGAGCACTCAAGCAGCTTTCCAGAATCTTCGAAATCTCTACCGAAACGATCTCTGGATTGATACCCGTGATGAGACTGGAAGGTGTGGGCGCTTATTTGGTTTCGCTGTCTCTGTTGTTCTGTGTTTTCTTTTCGCTCTGGCATTTCGGGCACAAGCCGTAGAATTTCAACTGATGATCTTCGATCGTGTACCCCGTCTTCTCCCTGACCAGTTCTTCCAGATCATCGAGATTATCCAGAGGAAATTCGACGACGCTACCGCATCTGTTGCAGACAACGTGATGGTGGTGATGCTCGCCCTTCTTCACCAGTTCATACCTTATTATTCCGTCCCTGAAGACGATCCTGCGCAACAGCCCGAGTCCGGCGAGGAGCTCGACCGTTCTGTAGACGGTCGCTTTGCTTATTCTGCAATTTTTCTCCATCACTTTCCGGTAAGCTTCGTCGGCGCTCAGATGATCTGTTTCCGCCTCGATAAAAGACTTCAGAACTATATCTCTCTGGGCCGTCATCCTCTGGTTTCTCTTTTTCAGCTCCGTTCTGAGCTGATCGCATTTCATGATAAACCTCCATTCATGAGATAAAACTACATGATTGGTTTTATATCGATCTTCCAGCCCGTGAGCTTCGCGGCCAGTCTGGCGTTCTGCCCGCCCTTTCCTATTGCCAGCGAAAGCTGTGTTGGAGAGACATAAACCACCGCTTCACGGTTCTGGGAACTCACGACTCTAACCTCCAGAGCGGTCGCAGGAGCGATGGAGTTTCCTACCAGCTCGGCTGGATCGTTGCTCCAGCGAAGTATATCGACTTTTTCCGGCTTTATCTCGCGCAAAACTTCGGCGATTCTAGTTCCGCTCTCACCTATACAGGCTCCGACGGGATCTACCTTTGCGTTCTGGCTGTAGACTGCTACCTTCGATCTTATCCCTTCCTCCCTGGCTATCGATTTGACGGTCACATCCCCACTGGCTATCTCGGGGACCTGCAGTTTGAGAAGCTCCACGACGAATTCCGGCATCTTTCTCGTAACCATGATCCTCGGTCCTTTCGAGGATTTCGATACATCGACGACGTAAACTTTCATCAGGCTGTTCAGTCTGGGCTGCTCACCGGGTATCAACTCTTTGGTCGGAATGCGGGTCTCTATCTTTCCAATTCTCAAATCTACCCATTCAGGGGTTATTCTGAGAACCTCCGAAGTGCTGACGGTACCCTTTATGTCAACATATTTGTCGAAGAGATTTTCCTTTTCCTTTTCCCTGATCTTTTGAATCAATACCTGTCTGGCCGTCTGGGCGGCTATTCTTTTGAACTTCTTGATGTTCAGTTTTCTTTCGATGGTCGCCCCGATCTCTGCACCGGAGCTTATCTTCAAAGCCTCCTCGAGTGTTGTCTCGGTAGCCTGGTTCTCGATCTCTTCCACGATCGTCAGCATCTCGTAAACTTCGATATCGCCGGTTAGCCGGTCTATGTGCACTTCGACATCACTCTCGGAAGCGAAATTCTTCTTGTAGGCACTCTGCAGGGCCTTTTCAAGTATGTTTATTACCTCATCTTTTTCGATTCCCTTATCCTGCTCAAGCTGATCCAAAGCTTCTAAGAGATTGAGATTCACGGTAACACCTCGCTGTTATGTATCATAATTTTAAGTTTGCTCTTTTGACATTCTCGAAAGATATGACCACTTCCATTTGATTATCCGCACTTTCGACGACGATCTTCTTTCCTTCGCAAGATAAGATCTTTCCCGAAAGTGTGGAATTTCCGTTTAACGGTTCATTGAAAACGATTTTGACTTTCTCACCGGTGAATCTTTTGAATTCATCCATGTTTCTAAGTGCCCTCTCGACACCGGGCGACTCAACGACGAGATCGTAAGGAAAAGGCACTATATCGGCCGTATCCAGAGCCTTTCCAAAACTGTTGGAAAAGGCTTCACAATCCTTTATCGATACGTATCCCTCCAGTTTGTCTATAGTGACTTTGAGGAGTCTCTTCCTTCCTCTTCTGGAAAAACTGAAGTCGTACACAGAGAATCCAAGACTCTTCGCTACCTCCTCGGCAAGTTCTCTAAGCTCTTCCTTCAGGTCTTCCATAATCAACACCACCATAATAAAAAATAGAGGGCGACAAAAGCCCTCTCCCTTTGGGAGTATTACAATACGACTTACTACATGGGATTATACCTTTTTTCTACAGCTCAGTCAATCTTCGTAGCTACTCGGCCATCGTGATCGACTCCCTGGAATACATGAAACTCGACAGGAAGATCAAAGATATCGAGATCAGCAGCGATATCAGAACAGGATAAAGGACCTCACCTATGGTGAAATCCAGCATCGAGACCCCCTGGAGAGAGACCATCAAACGGGTTGTAGGGAGATTTTTGCTGAAGATCCCCAACCAGTCGGGAAACATCGAGTGAGGAATTATGGTACCGCTCAGTATCAACAACGAGGTGACCAGAGTAACAGACGTCAACTGGGCGCTCCTCGAAGAGCTGAAGACCATCCCGATCGAGAGGCCGATCGAGGTGAAGAGAATTATATAAACTTCGATGACCAGCAGATAAAGGAAGATGTTCGAAGCCACATCGAGACCCAGAACCTTTCCGGCCAGAAGGAACACCAGAACCTGCAGAGTAGAAAAGATGGAGAAACTGAGCGTCTTGGCGGCCATATAACTCATCCCGGAGAGATTAGAGAGTTTCAACAGGTCGATCACTCCGTTCCGCCTATCCTCGAAGGTTCCGCTTGCCGCTCCAATGGCGGTCACAAACATTATGGTTATCGAAAGAACCATGGGGAATAGCAGAGAAGAAAAGTTCAATTTTCTCTCGCGAATTCCTTCGACGGTGATCGCCGGAGCAACGTACTCCGGGTCTATCTCCACACCCTTCATGAACTCCGGATCGGCCACCACGGGAAGAGCTTTGAACTCTTTCAACACGTTGTTGAGCACCTGGTAGATCGCGACGGCCGTTTGCATCGATCCCGGATTAGGTACGAAGATCAATTCGGACGGTTCCTGGAACAGGAGTTTGTTCGCGAATCCCCTTGGAATGATGAAGACCCCGTCTAGGTCTTCCAGCACTCCGTCTATCTGGTCTCTACTAGAGAGCTGCACTATGTTCTCGCCCTTGAGCATTGAAGTGGCGTATTGCAGGAAAAAGAGACCTATGAAGGTTTTGTCTTCGTTGACGATCGCGATTTTCAGGTCCGTATAGCCACCGCTTTCCGATGTTATGGTAGAAATGAGGGCCAGTATCAGAGGCAGCAGAAACAACAGCAGAACGAAAGCTCGAGACTTTCTCATCAGAAGTAGATCGTTCAGCAAAAGCCCTGGGAATTTCAATTGATTAGCCTCCACGCCAAGCGAATTATTTCTCGCGATACCGGTCAGAACCGTACGATGATAGAATTATATCATCGAGAACCAGCTCGGGAGTTCAAGTGTCATAGAAGACAACAGCACTAAGGAGGTGGACGGTTTGAAAAAGATATGCTTTTTAGTGGTTTTGACGATAGCCGCTGTTTCTCTGGCCAGCGTAACCTCGATGGCCGAAAGGCTTCCCTCAGATTCCCATACCGTACTCGTTATGGAGGATTTGAAAGAAAACTACGCCAAATCTAAGGAAGTCGTTTTGATGGATATGATACTTAACCAGCTGGCCATTGAACAGCTGGTGGCCCAGTACGTAGAAATGCTGGCCTACAACAACGGACTGGATCCTAAGGACATCTACAAAGCCTTCGATGGCGATCTTGGGCTTGCGGTTTGGAGAGATTCCTCGGGCGACGACCGATTGATAGCTGTTCTTGGCCCTATGAAGGATCCGAGGACTCTGAAAAGCGCAGCCGAAAAGATACTGCCGCAACTTCTTCCGGTTGATTTCAAGATAAAGATGGCTACCGACAGCGAATACCTGTACGTCGGGGACATCGATCAGTACTCTCAGGCTGTCAGAGGCTTCGATTCGACGAAACTCATAGACGGCCTTCCGGCAGGATTCGGTTATCTCTATTCGGAGATGGACGAAAGCCTCACAAAGGCTTCCTTCAGAAACCAGGACAAGCTTATCGTGATGGAAACTTTGACCCTTCCGACGACCGAAGAAAGCATAGAGGCCTTCAGGAAAGCCTTCTCCGGTGGAGAGGTCACAGACCTGGAAGACATGAGTCACCTTCCGCTGGTTTCCATATTCGCCAGGCTAGGCGATATAAGCATGCTGGCAGACTACGCCGGAGATCAGCTAACCTCCGTTCCTCTGGATATCGAAGGCCTGGTCCCGGGAAATCTCAACACCGACGAGCTAGACGACTACCTTACCGGCGACTTCCTGGTCGATATAGATCTCTCCGTTGACGATATCTTCGCCAGTTTGATGGGCTCTCAGGGAACTTCCTCATCCCAGACATCCCAGATGAATATCACCTATATAGCGAGAGTGGGGTTTAGCGGTTCACTGGATGTCCTCAAAAATTCCATCGAAAAATCGAGTCCCGAAACAAAAATTGAAGTCAAAGGAGATACTCTACTCGTGGAAGGTCAGCACATGTGGATAGATAACGGATGGTTGTTCATCTCCTCCAGAGATAGAGATAAGACGGTTCAGACGCTCGACAACAGTGTCCCGTTGTTGAATTCAGCAGCCTATGCCGAGCTCTCTTCGATGATTCACGAACCAGGTTTCGCCAGGTTCTTCGTGGATAGCGGATATGTCCTAACCGGATTGATGGGAATGGATATCAACAGTGGTCTGCTTTTCGGCACGAGTTATCTTGCACAGAGTGGCGCAGTGAAAGGTATACTTTTGATCAAATAAAAAAAGAGCCCCTTCGCCAAGCGGAGTAGCGCGGGGCAGAACATCTCGTTGACATTATTATACCCTTTCGACATAGTGTTAGTCAAGTGTATACTCAGGGGTGGTCGGGGTTGAGACTGGATAAATTCCTGAAACAGAGCAGAATCATAAAGAGAAGAATACTCGCCAAAGAAGCGATCGAAAAGGGCTTCATATCGAGAAACGGGATTCAGGCCAAACCGTCTTCAGAAGTAAAGCCGGGAGACACAATCTCGATAAGATATTCCAATCGAACGCTGGTGGTTAAAGTTCTGGAAGACTTTGAAATAGAGATATTGAAAGAGATCAAAGAATAATTTCACCCGAAACTACGTTGTGGATCTCCCCGTCGTAAGATTGCAGCTGAAGTGACACCGGGGAGATCCTCTTTATTATACCTGTCAATTTCTCGTTTTCGTTGAGAGATACGGTTATTTCATCCCCCTCGACGAAGGCTTGAAGCTTCTTCCACCTTCTCGTGAGATACTTGGTCTTTCCCTTTATCATATACTTCTTTCTCAAGACCTCAACCCTGCGGAGTATTTTCTCTATCAGCAGGTTCAGAGGAATATATTCGTTTTTCAAGTAAGAGAGCGAAGTTGCAGAACTCAAGAGCTCCTTAGGCAGCTCGTTGTTCACGTTCAAACCGACCCCCACGACGATTCCTTTCAGTCTTTCTCCGGCGAAAACCGATTCGGTCAGTATTCCCGCAACCTTCTTCCCATCGATGAGAATATCGTTAGGCCATTTTATCTGAGCGTTTCTGTACTTCAGATCCCTAACGGTCTCAACAACCGCAACGGATAGAAGTTTCGTGTATGCGTTCGGTTCTGTTATTTGAAGCGGTTTAAAAATTATCGAAAACCAGAGTCCGCCGTCACCAGAAGACCACGAGCGACCGTATCTTCCGTAGGCGAAAGTCTGCGATAGAGACCAGATAACCGTGCCGTAAGGCAGCCTGTCGAGATTCTCTATGGCGAATTTATTGGTCGAATCTATTTCAGAGAAAGAGATTATCTTCTCCCCGATCATCAAATCGCTTCATCCCTCTCCAAGTTTGTTATTTGGCCCGCCAGTTCAAGACGGATCATTATCACCTTTTCTAGATCTCTTCTCCTCCACCGAAGGCATGATCCTCTACCGGGAACCTCCCTTCTTTAACGTCCCGGTCGAAGTGTTTCAGGGCGCTCACGATGTTCTCCTTCAAATTGGCGTACCTTTTAACGTACCTCGGCTCAGATTCATCGTTTATGCCCAGAAGATCGTGCCACTTCAAGAACTGTCCATCGCAGAACCGGCCCGATCCAAGTCCCAGCACGGGAACGGAGGCTTCCTGAGTGAGTTTTCCGGCGACTTCTTCCACCACCAGCTCCAGAAGTATCGCGAAGACCCCGGCCTCTTCAAGGTTTTTTACCGATTCGATGAGGCGCTTGATGCTCTTCTCGTCCTTTCCCTGTACCTGATACGTCCCCTCGAGGCTGGCGTGATGAGGAGTGATCCCTACGTGGCCCATGACGGGAAATCCTCTATCGACAAGGTATTTGATCAGCTCGGCCGTTTCATAACCTCCCTCGATCTTCAATGCGTTTGCACCGTGCCGTAAAAAAGCGATGGCGTTTTCTACGGCCTTCTCTCTCGATTGCTGGTACGAACCGAAGGGCATGTCGGCGATGATGAACCCATCTCTCGCCCCGCGCCGGACGGCCTTCAGAGACCAGAGCATCTCTTCCATGGTTACCGACAGAGTATCTTTCTTACCCATCACGTATGTACCGAGCGAATCGCCCACAAGAATCATGTCGATCCCCGACTCTAAAGCGAACTTCGCCTCGAAGTAGCTGAAAGCCGTTACCATCGATAATTTTCTTGAATCTTTCGACGCGATTATCTCACGTACGTTCATTCGAGAAGCACCTTCCCTTCAGAGAACTCGCTTTTATTGTGAGATAACAACCAGTAAAGGACCGTTGTATTCCCTCATCTACGATTATACATTTTTCTCTCTACTGGTACAGTAACGGCATTCTCACTGTCAATATTTCCCGGCGATTGCAGGCTGTTTTGCTTGTGTAATCTCAGTTTCTCTCACCAGGTTATATAATTGATGGAAGGAGAGAGTTTGATGAAAGCTAGGTTCGAGTGGCAACTTCCCTTTGTTATGGCAATTCTCATGGCCTTTGGTCTGGTGGTACTTTACAGCGCGACCTTTGGCGAGAGAGAGGAATACATGTTCGGGCGCCAGGTGGTGTGGGCTCTTCTTTCGTGGGCCGTCTTCGTTTTCACGGCGTACGTACTGAAAAGAAAAGTATGGAGAGATTTCGCCATCGCGCTCATGACGCTGTCCATAGCGGGCCTTGTTCTGGTGCTTTTCTTGAATCCCATCGAAGGATCGAGAAGATGGATAGATCTTGGCATCGCCAGTTTACAGCCATCGGAAATTGCGAAGTTTTCCTTGATACTCTTCCTCGGTTATCTTTATTCGCTCGAGACCAGGCGGTATCTTTCTTTTTTAGCAGGCTTGCTGGCGACGTTTCTGATCATGGGGTTGATCTATCTGGAACCCGATCTTGGAACGACGATAATCATCGTGGTGATCTGGTACTTTATGACACTGATAAGCAAAAAATTCGACAGATTGATGATAGTCATGACCGCTTTGATAGCCGTGGCAGTGCCGGCAGTTCTCATGTTCGGGCTCGAATCCTACCAGAGAGACAGGATTTTGAGTTTTCTCAATCCCGAAGAATACGCTTCCGGGGCCGCCTACAACACCATTCAGGCTATAAGGGCGATCGGTTCGGGTGGATGGACCGGAAAGGGATTCGTGCAGGGTACCATGAACAGACTGGGTTATGTGCCGGCCGATCACACCGATTTCATTTTTTCCGTGATAGGCGAGGAGTGGGGCTTTGTAGGTGCGATCACGGTCATATTGCTTTATTCGCTACTGCTATGGAGAATCTGGGCAATCACCAGAAGAACCGGTGATTTTTTTGGTAGACTCGTAATGAGCGGTTTTTTCGCCATGTTCGCTTTTCACGTGGTGGAGAATATCGGTATGAATCTCGGTCTTCTCCCGGTAACCGGTATTCCCCTTCCTTTGATAAGTTACGGAGGATCTTCATCGATGATATTCGCCCTGCAACTTGGAATAGTGCAGAGTTATGCTAGCAGAAGAGCAGATTACGATAAGAAGTAGAAAAAACAGCGATATTTCCAGGGAGGTATTTTATGAGACTTATTGAATCAGTACCTAATTTCAGCGAAGGCAGGAGAGCCGAGGTTATCGAAGAGATAGTGAACGAAGGTAGAAAGATCGATGGGGTATGGATACTGGATTACTCGAGCGACCCCAACCACAATCGCTCGGTTGTAACGCTCACAGGGGTTCCCGAGGCGATAGAGGAAGCCCTCTTCGATATGACGAAGAAGGCCCGAGATCTGATAGATCTGAAGAACCATTCCGGAGAACATCCCAGAATGGGCTCCGCCGATGTCATTCCGCTGATTCCAGTTATGAACACAACAAAAGACGAGTGTATAGAACTTTCCAGAAGGTTGGGCAGGAGAATCGGCGAGGAACTGTCGATACCGGTTTACCTTTACGAGGATTCCGCAACCAGCCCGGAACGTGTCAGTCTTTCGAACATAAGGAAGGGTGAGTTCGAGAACTTCAACTCCAAGATCACCCAGGAGGCCTGGAAACCCGATTTTGGACCTTCTTCTGTTCATCCTTCGGCTGGCGTGGTCGCTGTCGGTTGCAGGGAATACCTTATCGCCTTCAACGTCAATCTGGGAACCGACAACATAGAGATAGCCAACAAGATAGCCAAGGCCATAAGACACATAAGCGGCGGCTTTCGCTATGTCAAAGCCCTCGGGTTCAGACTGGAAGACAGAGGCATAGTGCAGGTCTCCATGAATATGACCAACTACAGAAAGACACCGCTCTTCAGGGTTTACGAAGTCATAAAGTCCGAGGCCGAACGATACGGAGTTTCTATCGTGGGATCGGAAATAGTTGGCCTTACACCCCTGCAGGCCCTCGTAGATGTTGCCGAACACTATCTCAAACTGGAGAAGTTCGATTCGTCGTCGATTCTCGAGAAGAGAGTTCTCGACTTCATTTCGAGGGAAGGAGAGTAGAGTGAAACTCGATCTGGCCATACTGAACCTTAACTCAATCGTAACTCCGGTCGCCCACGGACCGGTCAGGGGGAGAGATATGGCCCGCATCGAATGTATAAAGGAAAGCAACATCGGAATCCTTGATGGGAAAATCGAATACGTCGGACCGGAAATACCAGTCGCTGAAAAATATATCGACGGCCGTGGGTTGATCGCCATGCCGGGGTTTATAGACTGTCACACACACATCCCCTTCACAGGTAACAGGAGCAAGGAGTTCCTCATGCGGCTGGAAGGCCGGAGTTATATGGACATAATGAAGGCCGGCGGTGGAATAAGATCGACAACGGAAGCGGTGAGAAAGGCCCCGGCTACCTCTTTGATGGCCGAGTCTTCGCGATTTCTCGACTCCATGCTCTCCCTGGGAGTCACGACTGTCGAGGGTAAGAGCGGGTACGGTCTCGACAGAGATGGGGAGCTCAAGCAGCTTCGTGTTCTCGAAGCGCTCGACGAAATACACCCGGTCGATGTCTTCTCGACTTTTCTGGGTGCTCATGCCCTGCCGCGAGAGTATTCATCCAAAGACGAATACCTCTCCTCATTGATCGAAACGTTCGATGAAGTTCACAAACTGACAGATACTATCGATATTTTCTGTGAGGATGGGGTTTTCAACGTAGATCAATCGAGACGTTACATGCTCGCCGCCAGAGACCGTGGCTTCAGGATCAGAATACACGCCGACGAGCTCTCCTCATCGGGAGGCGGTTTGCTTGCCGTGGAACTGGGGGCCGTTTCCGCCGACCACCTGATATCGGCCGACGATGCCACCATCAAGGCGCTTGCGAAAAGCGACACCATCGCCACGCTCCTTCCCGGAACCTCCTTCTTTTTGAACGAGAGTTTCGCAAGTGGCAGAGAATTGATCGATCGGGGGGCGATCGTCGCCATAGCATCGGATTTCAACCCGGGCTCCTGCAACATATACAACCCCTTCATCGTCATGTTTCTCGCCGTCACCAGGTGCGGCCTCAAGGTTGAAGAAGCAATAACCGCCTACACCGCCAACGCGGCGGCCGTTCTCGGGGCCGAGGACAGGAAGGGATTGATCAGAGAAGGTTACGACGCCGATCTAGTGCTACTGAGAGCCGGGGATTACTCGGAAGTGGTGTACAATTTCTCGAGGGATATAGTCTCGAATGTCATAAAAAGCGGAACTGTAATCGGATGAACATAAGGGTAATTCTAACGGGAAAACCGAAATCGGATTTTATCGTCCAAGGTATCGAGCAATATGACAAATGGCTCAAACCGTACGTGAGAATCGAAATCCGGCATCTTCCCCTGGGCGGAGGAACGGACAGAGAGAGGGAGAAGATCAAGGAGAAAGAAGGCAAAAACTACCTGAAACTTTTGAGACCCGATGAAACTGTCGTTCTGTTGCATGAACAGGGTGAACAATACTCATCGGTAGAGTTTGCACAGAAGCTACAAAAATGGCAGAATATAGGAGTGAAGAATCTGTCTTTTCTCCTGGGAGGACCGCTCGGTTTCAGCGACGAGCTTCTCTCGAGAGAGTGGCAGAAATTATCGCTGTCCAGAATGACTTTCACACACGAGATGGCTCTCATGCTTCTACTCGAGCAGCTCTACAGGGCCTATTCTATTCTGGACAACAGGACATACCATTACTGATCTGGAGGTGTAAAAAAGAAGTGGGCGACCCTACTAGTAGCGAGGACCCTGTGTCGCTTTTATTGAACCTGGCCTTTCTGATTCTATTGCTGTATCTATCGGGACTTTTCTCTGGATCTGAAGCGGCTCTAATGTCCGTGAGCAAATTGAAATTGCGCGAGCTCTCGGAGAGTGATGAAAAAAGGCTCAGCAAATCGGTTAAGAATTTCATTGACAATCCCAACAGCATTCTGACAGCTATTCTGGTAATGAACAACATAGTGAACATTCTCGCCTCTTCACTCGCCACGCTTCTTGCAATCCAGCTGTTGCCGCAGAACTCTGCAGGTGTCGCCGCTGCGATAGTAACCGGCGTGATGACTTTTCTGATACTGGTCTTCGGTGAAATAACACCCAAGATCTTTGCCAGAGAGAACCCCGAGCGTTTTTTCAAGAGAGTTATAGTTTTTATAACCATCTTAACGTCTGTTCTCAGGCCCCTACTCTGGTTGCTTCTGCGCATCTCGAATCTCTTCATAGTCATAGTGGGTGGAAAAAAAGTCCCGTACGCTCCGTTCATAACGGAAGATGAGATAAGATCTGCCGTGGACGCCGGACACGAAGAGGGCGTTCTTCAATCCGAAGAGAGAATGATCATGAAGCGCACTCTCGAGTTGAAGGATATCTCGGTCAAGGAGATAATGACTCCGAGGGTCGAGATAGTTTCACTGGAAGAGGACGCACCGCTCATAGAATTGATGGAGCTCGTAGAATCGGAAGGTTATTCGCGTTATCCCATATACAGGGAAAATGTCGACAGGATCGTCGGGGTTTGTTATGCGAAGGATCTGCTCAACTTCATCCTGGACAGGAAAGATAACGATCTTCTCCAGGTCGTCCATGTCAAAGAAATAATGAGGGCGCCCTACTTCGTTCCCGAAACTAAAAAGGTCGATGACCTTCTCAGAGAGTTCAAAGAGAAGAAGAACCATATGGCGATAGTTATCGACGAGTACGGGGGGACGGCCGGCCTGATAACCATGGAAGACGCTATAGAGGAATTGACCGGTGAAATACTGGACGAGTACGACGAAGAGTCCGAAGAAATGATGATAGAAAAGGTCAGCGACAGCGAGTACATAGTCGATGGCATGACACCTATAAACGATATCGAGAGGGAGCTCGAACAGGTCTTTCCCGATACCGAGTTCGAAACTATCGGCGGCTACTTGTTGGAGGTTCTCGAAAGATTTCCCGAAGTGGGAGAGAAGATAATAGTCAACGGCTTTACCTTCGAGATCCTGGCGGCCGGAAAGAACAAGGTCGAAAAGATCAGGCTAAGCGTTGACAGGAGGAGCGTCGATGAAAGACAGTTCAAAGGAGAACATACTGATACAGAAAGCTATTGAAGCCATGGAGAACTCCTATTCTCCCTATTCGAATTTTCCGGTGGGAGCGGCCCTTCTGACGGTGGAAGGGGAGATCTTCACCGGTACGAACGTCGAGAACGCGTCGTTCGGTTTATCGATCTGCGCCGAGAGATCCGCGATAGCCTCGGCCGTGTCCAGGGGGCGGAGAAGTTTCAGGGCTATAGCCATCGTCAGCAAGAGAGATGAAGCGACTTCTCCCTGTGGAATGTGCAGACAGTTCATGGCCGAATTCGGAGACTTCGAAGTGATACTGGTGGGGAAGGACAGTGTTGTAAGAACAACTGTTTTCGAGCTGCTCCCCATGCACTTCGAACTGGAGGAATGAAATGGAGATTTCGTTGCATAAAGAGGAGATCTTCTCCGGAAGGATATTGAAACTGGAGAGACATCTGGTGAAGTTGATCGACGACAGCGAGGCTTCCAGAGAGGTGGTAAGGCATCCCGGAGCCGTGGCAGTCGTCGCCTTCAAGGGAGAAGAACTGCTGCTGGTAAGGCAGTACAGGTTTCCTGTTCAGAAGTATATGCTGGAAATACCGGCCGGCAAACTCGATGAAGGAGAGGACCCCGTGAACTGCGCCAGGAGAGAACTGCTCGAAGAGACCGGTTACGGACCGGTGAGGCTTGAAAAACTGACGGTGATAGAGACTTCGCCGGGCTTTTCCGACGAGGCGATCCACATTTTCACCTGCGAAGTCGAGAGGGTCGGAGAATCCGATCCCGACGAAGGTGAGTTCGTCGAACCGGTCTTTATGAGAATCGAAGAAGTGGTAAAGAGGATACTAGAAGGAAGCATAAGCGATAGCAAGACAATTTCCGGTGTTCTACTTGCCCTGCGCAGAAAGGAGAGTCTATGATGAAAATGAATAGGGTGAGATTCGCTCCAAGTCCCACCGGCTATCTGCACGTTGGCGGCGCGCGTACCGCGCTTTTCAACTATCTTTTCGCCAAGCATTACGACGGCAAATTCGTGCTCAGGATAGAAGACACAGACATTTCCAGATCTACGAAAGAGTACGAAGGGCAGCTGATGGAATCTCTCCTCTGGATGGGAATAACCTGGGACGAGGGGCCGGATGTCGGGGGAGAGACGGGTCCGTACAGACAGACCGAGAGGACCGATATATACGTGAAAATGGTCGATGAGTTGATAAATTCCGGCAAAGCCTACAGAGTCTATGCCTACCCAGAAGAGATAGAGACGCTTCATGATGATCTCCTCTCCCAGGGCAAGCCGCCCCACTACGATCAGCAGATGCTAGAGAAGTTCAACACTCCCGAAAGGAAAAAGGAGTTCGAGGGCGGGGGTCTCAACCCAGTGGTTTTTTTTAAGATGCCGAGAAAGGAATACCGTCTCCTCGACCTGATAAAGGGCGAAGTTATTTTCAAAGAAGGCGCGATCGGCGATTTCGTGATACTCCGCTCCAACAACCAGCCCATCTACAACTTCGCGGTCGTCGTCGATGATATATTGATGGAGATCACGCACGTAATAAGGGGGGACGATCACCTTTCAAACACCCTTCGGCAGCTCGCGCTTTACGAGGCCTTTGAAGCGCCCATCCCTTCGTTCGCCCACGTATCGATGATCCTTGGTCCCGACGGTAAAAAACTCAGCAAGAGGCATGGAGACACATCGGTCGAACAATTCAGGGACAGAGGTTTTCTCCCGGAAGCCTTTTTCAACTTTCTCACCCTTCTTGGATGGTCGCACCCGGAGGGAAAGGAGATACTTTCCTACGGCGAAATAATAGAGAGTTTCACCATAGACAGGGTCAACACCAGTGCGGCTATATTCGATGAAGCCAAAGCTCGCTGGATGAACGGGGTTTATATACGCGAAGCCGATCTGGATAGAATTACCGATCTCACCATACCCTTCCTCGTGCAGGCCGGGCTGATCTCGCTCGAGGAGGCCGGTGCGAACCTGAAGTGGCTAAAGCGGGCCATCGATTCGGTGAGAAAGGGTGTGGAATTACTGTCGGAAATACCTGAAAAGATGAAGCTCTACTTCGAAGAAATCCAGGTGAGACCTCTGAGCCCCGAGAACGAGGAACAGCGGAAGGTCTTCAGATCACTCGAAGCTTTCAAGGACAGGATAGAGTACCTGAACAGCTGGAGCAACGAAGAGATAGTCTCGACGATCAAAGAGATACTAAAGGAGATAAAACCCGACAGGAAGTCCTTCTACATGAGCCTGAGACACGTGTTGACTGCCAGCGAAGAGGGACCGGAACTCGTAGATGTCGTCTTCCTGCTCGGCAGAAACAAGACCCTGCACCGTCTCCAGCAGGCCCTTAGACTTCCATAAAAAAGGCCCCTGAAAGGGGCCTTTTTTATGACTCTTTCTCGTAAGGTTCGCCATCTGCCGCAGGAGATCGTGTCTTACCTATGAAACCTCCCACAACTATCAATGTCACTATGAAGGGCAACATATTGAAAAGCGGTTTCACGTTGGCCGAAACAGATACGATCGAACTGCTCTGCAGCTGGAGGTTCATGGCTTCGGCGGCACCAAAGAGAAGGGCCGCCCACATTGCGCCCGCGGGGTTCCAATTCCCTAGTATCATCGCGGCCAGAGCTATGAAGCCCCTCCCGTGGATCATGTTCTCGACGAACCTTCCCAGCTCTCCCACTGAGAGGAAGGCTCCGCCTAGACTGCTCAGGGCTCCGCTCATGAGGACACCGAAATATCTGGTCTTGAAAACGTTTATACCTAGAGTATCGGCCGCTTCGGGGTTTTCACCGACCGCCCTCATCCTCAAACCTAGAGGCGTCCTGTACATCAGGATCCAGCTAGCTATAACCGCGGCGATCGCCAGATAAGTGAAGGGGCTCATAGAGCCGAAGATGTCGCCGATGAAGGGTATTCCCTTCAGCCAGCCTATCTCTATGTAGGGTACCCTTCCTATGAAATCCGTCTGACCCTCGTTGCCGAAAATGGGAATCATGAGAAAAGAGGTGGTACCCTGAGCGACGATAACCAGGGCCGTTGCGCTGACTATCTGGTTGGCCGACCAGCGTATGCTCGCCCACGCGTGGAACCATGTGAACCCAACCCCTATTATGACCGCCATCAAAACGCCGATCCAGGCGTTCCCCGTGATGAAAGTGAAGACTATAGAGTTGAAGGCGCCCATCAACATGATCCCTTCGAGAGCGATGTTAGTAACCCCTGTGATCTCGCTGTAAGTACCGCCCAGGGCGGAGAAAATCAGAGGCGTCGCAGAAAGCAGAGTCAACTTATAGAAAAGCGGATTAACGAGAATCGCAAAAATAGCCTCAATCCAGCTCATGCCGTGGTCACCCCTTTCCTGCCTTTCCAGTAGATCAGGGTGGTGACGATTCTTTCCGCCGCCACCAGGAAGATCACTATTCCCTGGATTATGGAAACTATGTCGTTCGGTATCTGTGCCCTTATCTGCATAGCGTTGGACCCTGTTCTCAGAGCCGCTATCAGAAGAGCGGCGAAAATGATGCCTATCGGATTGTTTCGCCCGATGAGCGCTATAGTTATTCCGTCGAAGCCGCGTCCGCCGGTCAGCTCACCCACGAATCTGTGGGGTGGAACTCCGAGAAGGTCCACTATACCGGCCATTCCGGCAAGCGCTCCGCTGATGGCCATCGTCATTATGATACTCTTTCTTATGCTGATGCCGCCGTACTCGGCCGCGTGGGGGTTGAAACCCACACCTTTCAGTTCGTAACCGGTCGTTGTCTTCTCGATGAAGACGTACATGACCACCGCCACAACAACGGCTATGAAGATGCCTATACTCAGTTCCGTCGCCTGAACCTTCAGGACGACCGGCAGCTTCGCGGCTTCGGCTATCTCAGGGCTCTTGGGCGTACCCGAGCCCACGGCCAGCGGTCCGGTGACCATGAAAGAGGCAAAGTTGGCTGCTATCCAGTTGAGCATTATGGTCGAAATGACTTCGTGAGCGCCGGTGAAGGCCTTCAGAAAACCGGCTATCGAGGCCCAGAAGGCGCCTGCCAGCATCCCGACTATTATGGATAGCGGTATAGCTATCACCGAAGGAACACCGCCTATGTTCATCGCAACTACCGCTCCCATCAGTGCGCCGATAGTCATCTGCCCTTCGGCCCCTATGTTGAAGACACCGGCGCGGAAACCGAAACCGACGGCCAGACCGGTGAGTATCAACGGAGTCATCTTGATTATAGTGTTGGCGAGCTGTTCGGCACCGCCGAAAGCTCCTTCCAGCATTATTCCGTAGGCAGTCAGAGGATTCTTGCCGATGATTATTATAATGATCGAAGCTATCAGTAGCGCGATAATTACAGAAACTACAGGTACCAGCAGAGCGTAGATTTTGCTTCGGTTCATTCTCAATCACCCCCGCTCTTTCACTACTTCTGCCTTGCTGTGACCGGCCATCATCAGTCCTATCTCTTCACGGTTCACTTCATTGGGAAGCACTTCACCCATTATTTCACCTTCATAGAAAACCAGTATCCTGTCTGAGAGGGAGAATATTTCGTCCAGCTCCATGGAGACCAGAAGGATGCCTATACCTTTCGTCCTCATGTTCAGTATCGTTCTGTGTATGAACTCAATAGCTCCGATATCGAGTCCCCTGGTCGGCTGCGATATCGCCACGACCTTCGGCTCTATAGGAACGGTGCTCAATTCCCTCCCCACTACGACTTTCTGCTGGTTTCCACCTGAAAGGTTACCACCCAGGATATCTATGTCTTTGGGCCTCACATCAAAGGTTTCGACGATGTACCTGGCGAAATTTTTGACCTCTTTCATATCGATGAAACCTTCGGACGCGAAGGGTTTGTCGTTGTGCTTTCCCAGGATCAGATTGTAATAGACCGGGTACTGTGAGATCAGGCCCCTTTTAAGCCTGTCTTCTGGAATATGTGTCAATCCAGATTCTCTGATGTCGAGGGCCGACTTGTTCGTGAGATCCTTTCCCATGAGAGTTATACTGCCACTCTCGGCCTTTCTCAATCCCGTGATGGCTTCTATGAGTTCCGTCTGGCCATTTCCGGCCACTCCGGCGATTCCCAGTATCTCGCCCTCCCTAACGCTGAAGGATACGCTTTTGACGGTATCGAGCTTTCTGTTGTCTTTCACATGGAGGTTTTTGACCTCCAGGAGCGTCTTCCCGGGCTCGTGAGCCTCTTTCTCGACTCTGAGCAGCACTTCTCTCCCCACCATCATGTTGGCCAGTTGCCTGGGGTTGGTATCTCTGGTATCGACCTGGCCGGTGACCTTTCCCAGTCGCATAACCGTTACTCTGTCAGTTATAGCCATCACTTCGTTCAGCTTGTGAGTGATGAAGATGATGGTCTTTCCATTTTCTTTGAGGACTCTCAGGATCTTGAAGAGTTCCTCTGTCTCCTGGGGAGTCAACACCGCAGTCGGTTCGTCGAAGATCAGTATGCTGGCACCTCTGTAAAGGATCTTCAAAATTTCGACTCTCTGCTGCATACCGACCGGTATATCTTCTATCATCGCATCGACATCGACCAACAGACCGTACTTCTTGGAGAGTTCCACGACGGATCTCCTCGACTTACCGCTGTCAATGAAGAGGTTGAAGGGACCACGTCTCGGCTCGGAACCGAGAACGACGTTTTCCGAGACGGTCTGGTTGTCAACGAGCATGAAGTGCTGGTGAACCATTCCTATTTCCGCGTCTATGGCGTCTCTCGGCCCTTTGAAAACGAATTTCTTTCCGTTTATATAGATCTCGCCTTCGTCGGGGGTATAAAGACCGTAAAGCTGGTTCACGAGAGTGGATTTTCCTGCACCGTTCTCCCCAACGAGCGCGTGTATTTCGCCTTTCTTTACAAAGAAATCTACGTTATCGTTGGCAACCACGGAGGGAAATCTCTTGGTGATTCCCTTCATGGCAACGGCCATACCGGAAAGATCGAGGTTTTTAACGTTTGTGGCGTCCACACGCTCACCCCCATCGTTCATGATACGAAAGATCGGGAGAGCGTTAACCCTCCCGATCTTTGATATCACACGATTGTGTGAAAAGAAACCATTATGGCAGCGCTATAGCGGGAACAACGAAAGCGTCCAGCTTTTCCTGCGTATCGGGGGCAACAATGGTTCCGGCCTTGATCTGTTCCCTCAAGAATTCGATTTCACTGAGAATGATCGGACCGACGACGTCCTTGGTGTACTTCATCGGGCTTATTCCGACACCCTCATCTTTTATACCCAGGGTCTTGGTGCCAGGCTCGAAAGTTCCCAGAGCGATACTCATGACCGCCTGATAGGAAGCCATATCGACTCTCTTTACCGAGCTGGTTAGAACTCTTCCAGGTGCCATATAATCCTGGTCAACGTCAACACCGACTGCAAAGAAGCCTTCGCCCTTCTCGGCAGCAGCTTCGATTACTCCATTTCCACAGGCGCCGGAAGCGTGGAAAACTATATCTGCGCCTTCCGCGAACTGTGCCAGAGCGAGGTCTTTACCCTTTTTGGGATCGTTAAAGTCCATGGTGTATCCCTGAAGCATGGAGATTGTCTTTCCGTGAAGCTCTTCGTAGACCCTTATTCCGGCTTCATAACCGTAGCGGAACCTTTCGACCGGCGGTATCGGGATTCCACCGACGAAACCCACCATATTGGTCTTCGTCATTGCCGCAACGACATAACCTACAAGGAAGGCTCCTTCCTGCTCTTTGAAGAGATACGTTGCCACGTTGTCTGGCATGTTCTCGATAGGGTCGATGTCGATTCCGATGAAGTACGTGTCCGGGAACTGGGGAGCTACTTTGTAAAGAGCATCGGCCATCATGAATCCGACTCCGAAGATTATATCGGCTTCTTTAGCCGCGTTGGAGAGGTTGGGTATGTAGTCCGACTGCTCTTTGGACTGGACTACCTCTTTCTCGAGTCCGAGAAAATCAGATGCCTTAACGATTCCTTCCCAGGTTCCATCGTTGAATGATTTGTCGCCAAGCCCGCCGACGTCGGTAACCATGATTACCTTCATCGCCATTACCGGGAGGGCAACCATGAGAATAAGAGAAATGACAAGAAGCACTCTGAGTTTCATTCACTAACACTCCCTTTCTTTTGAGATAGTAAAACCCATAGAACTGATAGAACAATTATACCTGCAAAAACAATCAAAAACAAAGCGTTTACGGACGGATCAACAGTTATGTTGAGAACTGGGGAGCCACCTTGAACGAATAGAGTTAGCTCTTTGATTCCGGCAAGAGATATCACGAAATAAACACTCACAACGACGATATTGATCAGTGAGATCAACGGTTTCTTAACTACAAAAACGACAGCCGAGAGCAGGAAGAGACCCAGTGCCAGTGCAACGAATTTTGGAACCCTGAAGACTCTCACAACGGCCGGAAGAGCCTCTCTTTCCAGATCGTCGGACACCTCAGCGAGATAGTCGTCCATAACTACGTTCAGCTCGGGTTTGGACTTGAGCGAGGTTTCGACGAATTCAGTGAAGTCTGCCCTCAGTGTTTCTCCCGAATATCTAATTATCCTCTCGGAAGAAGATACGAAACTCTTAAGCAAAGACTCGTAAGTTCTGGCGTTTCTTTCGCTGTCTCTTATGAAACTGTTCAGGTCTTTCGACAATCCACGGAGTTCATCGGCGTAGGCTTGCTGGTTTTCGATAGACATGTACTCTGAAAAAGCCGGTGCGGTTACTCTTAGTCTTCCGTTGCCGTCAACGGTGTATGATAGACCGGCGTTGTTGGAAAATGCGTTCATCTCGTTGGGCACGATGACTCTCAAAACTCTCTTGAAGCTGTTCAATTCGCTGGAGACGACCGAACTTAGATCCCTTATTTCGAGGCTTATCAGAGACTCGGGTGCGAGGAAGAGATCCCTCTTGAGAGTTGAATAATAGATCGAATCGTAGAAACCTTCGAAACTGTCCATCGAGATCTCCGGTACATCGTTGTAAAGCTTCAAAAACGGAAAGATCGCGATCGTCGCCAGTAGTAGAAGCTTTATCACTAGCAGCGACTTTTTTCCGCCCTTCTTGAAAATCGAGAAGACGGCCATTATCAGAATGAAGGCGAAGACCGGTAGCACTATTATCGAGTACAGCGAGAGATCGAAGAGGTTCCTCGTCACGTCGGTCAGGAAAAGCATATAGAATATCTCGAAGGTAATGACGATCCCTAGCCAGTATTTTCTGAGCGCCGGAAGAAGGAAAAAGGCTATCAAAGCTAGAATTATATAACCTACAAATCTTAACCACCAGAGATTTACGCCCTTTTCGCTCACGGAGACGATCTCTCTGGATAACGAATTCCGCAACTGCCCCAGGATGCCGGCCTGAACGGGGATTATCTTTTTCACTTCGTCGCCAATGTCCCTCTCTATTAGACCTACCGGGGTGAACTGTCTGATGGAAAGTACCTGCGAAGCCATCTGTAGCTTCTCGATGGACTTCAGACGCGAATCCAGATTGTTGTTGAGGATCTCGACCACTCTTTCGTAATCTGGATTATCCAGAGGTAAACTCAAATTGAACCCTTTGATAGAAAGCGTTTTAACACTTATTTCGGCCGGATAGTGAGGAACTTCCTCGACCAGCCCGAGCGATCTGTACAACCAGAGCTGGAATAGGTCTCTCGCAGCGTTCATCAGATTGGAATCCATGAGGGGAGCCACATCCAGCGTCGCCTGAACGGCGAATCTCTTCACTTCCTCTTCTACCAGCGATGAAATGTCGTACTCGCGCTTGCCAATAGTATCGATACTCGAATTGAGAAGATTGTAAATCTGATTGCTGGACAGAGAGAGTATCTCTCTTTCGGATTTCTCGTCGGCGTCTGCTTTTAGAGAGTACTGAGCAAAAGTATCGGTCTTTTTCAGCTCGCCCGGAAAGACCGATGGTTCATCTTTGACCAGGCCCAGCGCGTAAGCCATCCATTCTTTGTAGACAGCTTCGGCCATACTCCTGACCTGACTGGTGAAGGAGTTGAATGTCGAAAGGTAGGCGGGCATCTCGTTCAGAGTTCCAACCTGGAAAGCCTTGCCGGAGAAATCCGAGAGCACCCATGCGAGAAAGGCACTGTAGGCTATCCTGTCGTCGTTGCTCGAAAAGTCCTCGGCCGGAAGCGATTCAAGATGCCTTGAAAGAAGATCGGCTATGGTGGTCGCACTTTCCTTCTTCTCGATACTACCGACCGTTTGAAGTTTGTACAACCTGTAAACGGAGAGATAGTTCAGATCCTCTTCCAGCTTTTTTATCTTTTGGAGTTCCGGAGCTTCTCTCTGATAATCGTTCATATAGCTCTTGAATCTATCCAGTACCTCTTCCTGGCTGAAAGAAAAGGAGAGTACAGAAACGGCTAGTAAAAGAACGACCGTGAGAAATCTCTTTGGCACTTCACACCTCCAGCCCCGATCACTTTTTTAGCATGTTCTCTATGGCATTGATAATGACGTTGAGCCCTGTTGTGTTGGCAGCGCCGTCAGGTAAAACTATATCACAAAAATACTTCTGGGGTTCTATGAAACTCTCGAACGACGGAGAGACGAACTTCCTGTACTGAGTGATTATACTCTCGAGTGAACGACCACGCTCCCTGGTATCTCTCTCTATTCTCCTGATCAGCCTCTCATCGGCCGGTGCATCGATGTAAATCGAGAAATCGAACAGTTCTCTCATCTCTTTCCTGAACATCACCAGCAATCCCTCGACCAGCACGAGCGGTCTGGGTTCGAATGTTCTCCATATCCCGTCCTCTCGTCTGTATGTCACCATACTATAGACAGGCACTTTCACAGTACCGTTCTCCTTTATAGTTCTGAGGTGCGACTCGAAGAGCTCGAAGTCAAAGGCTTTGGGCGAATCGAAATTGAACTCCCTTGGATCGGTCCCCGGTTCCAGGTTTTTGTAGTAATCATCCATGGAAAGTACGGCGGCCCGGTCGTTGAAATGGTTGTATATAACGTTCGTGACCGAGGTCTTCCCGGCACCGCTTCCGCCGATTATAGAGACCAGAACCATTACTCCCTCCTCCTCCTGCCAGAGTGAAGACTTATGCTGAAGGCCAGAGATCGGAAGGAAACGGAAATATCTATTTCTTCTACGTTCACACTATCGGGCAGATTCAACCTTACCGGAGCGAAGTTCACTATTCCCTGTACTCCCGCATCAACCAGCGCATCGGCCGTTTCCTGAGCCACCTCGGCCGGTACCGTGATCACTCCCATATTTATCGCTCTCTCTTTCACGACACTCTTCAGGACCGAAATGGGCTCGATCGAGAGATCGTTCGGAATGGGAATCCCAATCTTGTTGGGGTTGTTGTCCAAGAGAGCCCTAATGAAAAAGCCCGACCTGCCCAGTCCCGGATATGTGGCCAGGGCCATTCCTAAATTTCCCATACCTACTATGCACACGTTCCATACCTTTCTCATTCCCAGAATATCGCTGACACTGTCTAGCAACTGCTGGGTGTTGTAGCCGACTCCGCGTCTTCCGAACTCGCCAAAATACGATAGGTCTTTACGAACCTGGCTGGCCTTTATGCCGAGTTGATCGGCGATATCTTTGGACGACACACTCGCCTTACCAGAAAAGAGCATATTTTCAAGACATCTGTGATACACGGCCAGTCTCTTTATGGTTGGTTTCGGAATTTTCTGGTTATCCAATCCGATCAACCCCCTGAAAATCACAGAGATTCCATTTGTGAAAATTATATCACGTGTGGATTCTCTACGGCCCCAGTGTTGGGCTCTCAGATTGTAGTGCTTTCCCATGCTATAATTGCTGTAGTCCTTTACCTGGAGAATGGTGGGAGTTCTGTTTTATGGCAAAGAGGGGCAATTCCAATGATCAGATGATAGTAATTTTGTTGTTGGTCATTTCGCTTTTTCTTTTTGTCGAATCTCTTTTTCTCTATCGCTTTGTAAAAGATACGATGGCCGTAGAATACGAGATAGAGTTCCAATCGTTGTCGGCCGAGTTGAGAATACTGATCGGAGATGAAGGCTACAGGTTGGTGTCTGGAGACAGTCTCACCATAAAGGTTCATCGCAATGAGAAAGTGGTTGTAAGGCAAGAGACCCCGGGAAGATATACAATTAAAAGTGGTGAAAAGATGGTCAGCGTGACAATTCCACAAGTGGAAGTGAGTGTCAGATAAATGGGAGATCTCAGAAGAACTGAGCTGGTGAATCTGGTTACGTTTATTTTCGGATCTTATATAGATTACAGACTCCAAGAAGTTCAACCTATTCTTGAAAGGCGGTTCGGTCCGGTAGATTACATCTCCAAAACTCTAGATTTCGATCGATTCACTTCTTTCTACAACGACGAGATGGGGTACAAACTCTCGGGGAAGTTACTGTCTTTCAAGAGATTGATACATCCACAGCAGCTTTCATTGATAAAACGCGCCACCAACTCCATCGAAATAGATCTGTCGGTGGACGGAAAGAGAAAGGTCAACATCGACCCTGGTTACGTACACCACGCCCAGTTCGTTCTGGCATCCACCAAACACTGGGCTAACCGCATCTACATAGGTGACGGAATGTACGCCGAGATTACCCTGATGTTCATAAACGGTCAATTTTCACCGCTGCCCTACACTTACCCAAATTACAGGGATCGCGAGTACATAGAAGAACTCATGAAGATCCGTGAACAGTACTTGCAAAAGAGAAAGGAAAGGTTATGAACCTCGGGGTACTCACTCTGGGTTGTCCCAAGAACCTGGCCGACATGGACAACTTCGCGGGAATCATGAAGAGCCAGGGCCACACGATAGTCGATGAAATCGACATGGCCGATTTGATAGTTATAGACACTTGCGGTTTCATCGAAGAGGCGAAGAAAGAGAGCATCGACGAGATATTCAAGGCCATTTCGGCCAGAAAAGGGAAGCCCGGGCTTAAAATCATCGCCGTAGGCTGTCTGGTTCAGAGGTATTTCGACGAGATGAAGTCGGATATTCCAGAGCTCGATGGATTGATAGGTGTCACGAGTCCACTGACTCTGGCCAGACTCATAGAGAGGGGTGAACTCTTTTATTTTCAAGAGCCGGAAGGAGTCTATGGCTACTTCAACCGCCGGGCAACAGGTTACAGCGCCTATGTGAAGATAGGCGACGGCTGTAATAGAAACTGTGCCTTTTGTTCGATACCTCTCTTCAAGGGACTCTCTGTAAGCCGTTCTCTGGAGAGCCTAAAAAGCGAAGCACTTTCCCTTGTGAGGAAAGGTGTCAAGGAAATTGTACTTGTATCTCAGGATAATACCCAGTACGGCAGGGATCTCGACGGCGATCTGGATCTGGGTCGTCTGTTGAGGGAACTCAACGATCTGAACGAAGAATTCTGGATAAGGGTTATGTATCTCCACCCCGACCACGTCGATCTTCCTCTGATCGATACCATGCTCGAGTTACCTAAGGTTGTGGATTACTTTGATATGCCAGTCCAGAGCGGCTCGGACAGAATCTTGAAAGCGATGGGCAGGACCAGGAATAGTTCGGAGCTCGGTTCGATCTTCAATTTTATAAGAGACAAGGCTCCTCACAGCGTATTGAGAACAACTATAATGCTGGGTTTTCCCGGAGAGACGGAAGAGACTTTCAGAGAAACCATGAACTTCGTGAAAAGCGTCGAGTTCGACAGACTTGGAGGATTCGTCTATTCGAGTGAAGAGGGAACAGATTCTTTCAACAAGAGAAGAACGACCACCACCGTCCGCGCGAAGGAGATGCTCGAACTTCTCCTCCAGGAACAGGACGGTATATCGGCTGCAAGGTTGAGTCAGTACAGAGGTAAGGTGTTGAAGGTTCTGGTCGAAGAGGCGGGACAGAGCTACAGCATTGGCAGAGCCTTCAACAGTGCCCCGGAAATAGACGGCGTGGTCGTGCTTAAAGGTCACGTCGAAGAGGGACTTTTCACTAACGTTAGAATCACAGATACTTTTGAACACGATATGGAAGGTGTTGTTCTTGATGAACTTGCCTAATCTATTGACCTTGAGCAGGATAGTACTCACCGTTCCGGCCCTCTTTTTTTTGACGGCCGGGAATGGAACGGTTCTATACTTTCTGTCGGCCGTGGTCTTCGTCGTCGCGGCATTGACGGACTTCTTCGACGGAAGAATAGCCCGAAAGCGCGGTCTGGTAACCGATCTGGGAAAGTTTCTCGATCAGCTTTCCGACAAGATACTGGTGACATCGATCTTCCTGGGCTTTTTGACTCTGTCGAAGATTAGCGTCTGGTTTCTCTTCGTGATGATCTTCAGAGATACCATGGTATCGGGAATCAGGATGATGGCCTCCAATCAGGGGAGAGTGATCGCGGCCGATCTTTTCGGCAAGGCCAAGACGGTATCTCAAATGGTCTTCATTGGAATCCTTTATTTGAATGTAATATGGGGTCTTTTTGGTCCACCGCTGATAGTTGTCATAGAGTTGTTGGTTGCGGCACTCACACTCGCGAGCGGCTTCAATTACCTCAGAAAGAATTTGCAGATTTTCAAAGGGGGTAGTTGAGTTGCGCTCATTCATCGCTATAGACACAGGGCAGCAGGTTCAGACGATGGTTGAATCGGTGGTCGAAAAACTCAAGAGAATGGGCTTCAGAGCCTCGTGGGTGCCGGGGGGCAACTCGCACGTCACTATCTCATTCCTGGACAACGTGGAGGTTCAAAGGCTGGAGCTACTGGCTACGATGCTTTCCAAAAGGCTTCGGGGCTTTCCCGCTTTCACTCTCGAGACCGGAAAGCTCGGTTACTTCAAGCATAAAGAACTGCCTAAAGTTGTATGGATCGGTATAGAAAGGAATCAGACACTTTCAAACCTCTACAGAGAAGTCCGATCTGTCCTGGAATCGATGAATTTTCCCGTCGAGGACAATTTCAGGCCTCATCTTACGGTAGGGAGGATGAAGTTCAGCCCGCCCCTTTGGCGTAAGTTTCTCGAAACCATCGAAACAGAGAAGATAGTATTTCAGGTCAACGAAGTGAGCGTGTTCGAGTCTATTCTCTCCAGAGAGGGAGCGAAGTACAGGGAAGTCTTCACGTGCAGTTTTGAAGGAGGACTGATTAAGCATGATTTCGAAGGATAAGAAGAACGCACTTGAAAGAGCAATAAAGGACATCGAAAAGCAGTTCGGAAAAGGTTCGGTTATGTTGATGGGTGAAAGAGAGGATCAGAACATCGAAGTCATCTCCACCGGTTCGCTGGCTCTGGATATCGCCCTCACCGTCGGTGGTTACCCGAGGGGGAGAGTCGTCGAAATTTACGGTGCCGAATCCAGCGGCAAGACAACGATCGCACTTCATGCGATTGCCGAGGTACAGAAGCGCGGCGGCATAGCGGCTTTCATAGATGCCGAACATGCGCTCGATATCAATTACGCAAAGAATCTGGGAGTTGATGTCGATAATCTTCTGGTTTCACAGCCCGATTACGGTGAGCAGGCACTCGATATAGTCGATGGACTCATCAGATCCAACGCCGTAGATCTTATAGTGGTTGACTCCGTGGCGGCCCTCGTACCGCGTACCGAGATAGAAGGAGCCATGGGCGAACTGCAGGTCGGCCTCCAGGCCAGACTTATGTCGCAGGCTCTGAGAAAGATCTCCGGCAATGTGAACAGATCCAAATGCATAGTTGTCTTCATCAACCAGACAAGAATGAAGATCGGTGTCGTTTACGGAAATCCTGAAACCACAACCGGAGGAGTAGCACTGAAGTTCTACTCTTCGGTAAGACTAGAGGTAAGAAAGGGAAGCGCTATCAGAGAAGGAACCAACGTACTTGGAAATGAAACAACCATCAAGGTCGTGAAGAATAAAGTGGCCCCACCGTTCAGAGAAGCCAAAGTCGATATCATCTACGGACAGGGTATTGAGCATGCCAACGAGCTGTTCAACCTGGCCGCCGACGCAAACATAATAGAGAGAAAAGGCGCCTGGTACAACTACATAACCCCCGATAACGCGGAAGTCAGCATCGGACAGGGGAAGGCCAACGGAGTGGAGTATCTTAAAAACAACCCCGAAGTTATGTTCGAAATCGAGAACAGACTCAGGACCACAAACAATCTGCCCCTGCTGGAAAGGCAAAAAGAGGAAAAGGAAGAAGAATGAAGTCCGATCCGGTCGGCGATGCGTTGAGATACCTGAAATTCAGGCTTAGATCGGCCAGAGAAGTTCAGGAATATCTCTCTCGAAGACAATATGAGCAGGATGAAATCGCCGAAACCATAAAGAAACTCGAGGAGCAGGGTCTGATAAACGATGAGCGATTTGCGGGCATTTATATAAGCGATGGTCTCAACGTGCACTACAAAGGTCCGTTCAGACTTAAGATGGAACTTTTAGAGCTGGGTGTGGCCGAGGAAACGATAGAGGCGGCCATGAACAGAGAAATGAAAGAATGCGACCTGAAGGAGATAATCAAGAGAGCCATTGGAAACGCGAGGGCAGAGGATGCTGAGAAACTAAAGAGAAAACTCTTCAGAAAAGGTTTCTCGATCGGGAGCATCGACGAAGTATTGAGAGAGATATTGTGAAAGGAGGGAGCTGGTATCCTCGAGTAATTACAGCAAAGGGCCAGCGACGCGTGGATGATTTTAGTAATAGTTGGAATAATGGTCGGTCTGGCAGCCGGATTTGCCCTGGCTTATTATATATTGATTCCTCGGGCCGTCAAAAAAGTAAAAGATGATTTGCAAAGCCAGCTTAAAGCGGCCAAGCAGGATTCGGAATCGATACTAAAAAGGGCGAACGAAGAGGCCGAACACCTGAAAAAGAAAGCCTTGATCGAGGGCAGAGAAGAATTACATAAACTGAGGGAAGAGCAAGAAAAAGAGTTCAAGAGAGACAGAGAAGAACTCAAACAATGGGAAGAAAGGATCTCGAGAAGAGAGGACAACATCGATAAGAAAGAAGAGACTATCGAAAAGGCGAGACAACAGGTGGAGAACGAAAGAATAGCGGTGGAGACCATGAAAGAAGAGGCTGAAAAGAAGCTATTCCACCTTTCCGAACTCACCATGGAAGAGGCCAGGGATATTGTCCTCAAGAGGGCCGAGGAGATCTACGAGCACGATCTGGCACAGAAGCTTAAGCAGCTTAAGGACCAATACGACGAAGAGGGAAGTCGTTACGCAAAATGGGTCATCGTTAATTCTATACAGAGGTATGCGGCCGATTACACCGGTGATGTGACCGTAAGCACTGTGAGCCTGCCGTCCGACGAGATGAAGGGAAGGATAATAGGTAGAGAGGGAAGAAACATAAGGGCCTTCGAGAAACTCACCGGATCGGACCTGGTGATCGACGACACGCCCGAAGTGGTTGTTGTCTCATGCTTCAATCCCCTAAGGAGGGCCATAGCGAAAATGACCCTGGATAAACTGGTTGAAGACGGCAGAATTCATCCGGCCCGCATCGAAGAGATGTACGAAAAATCGAAGAAGGAAATCTACAACGAAATAAAGGAAGCCGGCCAGGAAGCGCTTATGAAGGTCGGGATACCTTCCATGCATCCCGAACTGGTCAAGCTTCTCGGACGGCTGAAGTTCAGAACCAGTTACGGTCAGAACGTCCTGCAACACTCCATAGAGGTCGCACATTTGGCCGCCCTCATGGCTTCAGAGCTGGGGCTCAACGTTGACAAGGTCAAGCGCGGAGCCATACTCCACGATATAGGAAAGGCCGTAGATCATGAAATTGAAGGATCGCACTCGATCATCGGAGGAGAGATAGCCAAGAGATTCGGAGAGAAGACCCAGGTGGTGAACATGATTCAGTACCACCACGGTGAGACCGAAGCCATGACACCCGAGGCCGTTCTAGTGGCGGCGGCTGATGCCGTTTCCGCATCCAGACCCGGTGCCAGGAGAGAATCGCTTGATATGTACATAAAGAGACTGGAAAGTCTGGAAAATATAGCCACGAGCTTCAAACATATCGAAAAGGCTTACGCCATACAGGCTGGCAGGGAGATACGGGTCATCGTCGAGCCGGAGAAGGTCGACGACATACTGGCCGAAAAGCTTGCGATGGACATAGCCAAAAAGATCGAGGAAGAACTGGAATACCCGGGAGTCATAAAGGTAACTGTTATCAGGGAACGCAGGAGCGTTTCCTACGCATCGTGAACTCGTTGACATAGACTGTCGGGTGATATAAAATTGATTCCAGGTGCCAACGTAGCTCAATCGGCAGAGCGGCTCATTCGTAATGAGCAGGTTGGGGGTTCAATTCCCTTCGTTGGCTCCAGATGCGCCCTTAATGGGCGCATTGTTATAGATGGTGGTGTAAAGGATGCATGTGCTTGAAGAAGAGACACTTGGTTTTATCGGACGATGGAACCTGTTAAAGCCCGGTCAGAGAGTTCTCGTAGCTGTTTCCGGCGGGAAAGATTCAATGGCACTTTTAAACATACTGTGGAACCTGAGTCCTCTCCTTTCGATCGAACTGGTCGCAGCCAACCTGGATCACGGTCTTCGCGAAAGAGGACCGTCGGAAGAAGCCGAGATGATAAAGCGAATTTGTATCGAAAAGGGGATCGCTTTTTTTCACGAGAGAAGAGACGTGAAGGATTACATGTCGAAAGTCCCCGGTCTATCGGTCGAAGAAGCTGCAAGAAAAGTAAGATACGATTTCCTGAGAGAAGTCAAAAACGCACAATTGTGCGATGTAATAGCCGTGGCTCACAACCGCGACGACCTGACCGAAACCATGTTGCTTCGTATGGCACGGGGAACAGGATTGAAGGGAGTGGTTGGTCTAAGACCGTCGAATGGTGATATAGTAAGACCATTACTGTTCTGTGATATGCAACGTATTATGGATTATGTTACAATTAACATGGTTACATTTATGGAAGACGAGACAAATCTGGATACCAGCTTTGACAGAAACTCTGTACGTCTCAAGATAGTGCCGGAGTTCAAGAGGCTTAACCCGTCTTTCAACGAAGCGATGTGGCGTTTTTTTGAAAATCTTTACGACGGCTACTCGATAGTCGAAAGAGATGTTAAAGAGGCACTGTCGTCGTTCAAAGCGATAGACGGAATCCTCTTCGTTGAGAGTGTAATTTTGAAAGGTGTTTACAGAGCATTGCTCTTTGAGACTGTGAGAGAGATCGTCTCGAGGATGAGCTCAGACGGTTATCCGCCTTCTAGAGAGAGGGTCGAGGCCTTTTACGATCTTCTTATGAGCGATAGAAACGGCTGGACTGTCGAATTCAGAGAAGACCTCAAAAGCTCCAGGCTGGGAGATTACGTGTTCTTTTACAAGAAGGGTCTGGTTTTTGAAACTCTTGAGGCGGTAGAGGTGTTTTCTTTGCCCTTTGAATTCTCTCATGGAGTCTGGAGGTTGAGAATCAGAGAAGGGGGAAAGCCTTTTGACAGGCTGGATGGGCGGTTTTTAAGCGTGTGCGGTATCGGAAGAATGGCCCTTCCATTGAAACTAAGGCCGGTCGATAAAAAAGATTCTATCGTTCCTTTCGGGATGAGCCGTACCAGGAGAGTTGAACGAATAGTCGCGGAGAAAGGTATGAAGGGTTTTTGGAGCAAATTGATGGTTTTGGAAAATGCAAAAGGCGAGATTCTCTGGGTTCCCGGTGTTGTTACCAGTGAACTTTGCAGAGCAGACCCTTCATATACCGAATTAGCAGTTTTTAGCCTTGAAAGGAGGTAATTCAGTGGAACAAAGGCCCAGGCTCGGGATGATCCTTTTTTATGTTGTTTTGGGCATATTCTTGCTTGTTGCTCTTCGGGGTCTGTACCCTTCAGAGACCAGCGTTGAAGTCCCCTATACCAAGTTTCTGGATGATTTCAATAACATAATAGATATAGTTATCTATGACAATGGAAAAGTTGTGTACGTTACAGGGGACAACCCCAGACGTTCTCTCGAAACCTACTTCCCCTCTCAAACATTGATCACTCAAACCTTCCAGGATCAGATAGATCAGCTCGCCGGAAGGGGTGTGAACATAACTTTCGAAAGGGGAGGCGATTCGCTCTTCTGGGTGAATCTTCTGGGAACTATAATCCCTCTGGCAATAATAGTCTTCATATGGTTCTTCGCCATGAGGTCGCTTTCTGGGAGAAACTCTCAGGCCTTCACTTTCACAAAGAGCCCGGCCAAGAAGTACACTAGCAGCGATAAGAGGGTGACCTTCAAGGATGTTGCCGGTGTTGACGAAGCTCAGCAGGAACTGGCCGATGTGGTTAGCTTCCTGAAAGATCCCGGTATATTTACGGACACGGGTGCCAGAATGCCCAAAGGAATCCTTCTGGTCGGACCTCCCGGAACGGGAAAGACTCTTCTGGCAAGATCGGTCGCCGGAGAAGCCGGGGTTCCTTTCTTCTTCATAAGCGGCTCGGATTTCGTAGAGCTTTTCGTCGGTGTCGGTGCAGCCAGAGTCAGGGATCTCTTCGCGCAGGCAAAGGTATCTGCTCCGGCCATCGTTTTTATAGACGAAATCGATGCCGTGGGCAGGCACAGGGGGGCCGGCCTGGGAGGCGGTCACGATGAACGTGAACAGACTCTCAACCAGATACTGGTAGAAATGGACGGCTTCGACGCCAAGACCGGAGTAATAGTGATCGCCGCTACGAACAGACCGGATATCCTCGACAAAGCTCTTTTAAGACCGGGAAGATTCGATAAAAAAATCTCCGTCGATCCACCAGATCTCAATGGCAGAGCGGCTATTCTGAAGATACACATGCGCGGTAAACCGATCGACCCCGATGTAGATGTGCAGCTTCTGGCAAGAAGAACCCCCGGCTTCGTTGGTGCCGATCTGGAAAACCTGATAAACGAAGCGGCCATTCTCTCTGCCAGAAAGAAGAAAAAGATGATCGGCATGTTCGAGCTGGAAGAGGCTATCGACAGAGTCCTGGCCGGCCCGGCGAAAAAATCCAGGATAATCAGCGATAAGGAGAAGAAAATCCTCGCCTACCATGAACTGGGACACGCGGTGGTAGGCCTTGTTTTGCCGAACGCCTTCCCCGTTCACAAAGTAACGATCATACCACGCGGCACTTCGACATTGGGCTTCACCGAGAGTCTTCCGCTAGAGGATCGCTACCTGATAACCAAATCTGAGCTTCTGGACAACATGGCCCAGGCTCTCGGTGGAAGGGCCGCCGAAGACCTGGTCTTCGGCGAAATAACCACAGGAGCTTCCAGCGATCTCGAAAGGGCAAGCGCCATGGCCAGGAGCATGGTGACGCAGTTCGGCATGAGCGAGAGACTGGGACCGATAGCCTGGGGCAAGGAAGAAGAAGAGGTATTCCTCGGCAGAGAACTGACAAGGATGAAGAACTACTCCGAGGAGATAGCGAGCGAAATCGATTCCGAAGTGAAGAAGATAGTCCTCACCAGTTACGAAAAGGCCAAGAGGGTACTTTCTGATCAGAGGAAAAAACTCGATGAAGCGGCCGAGTTCCTTCTTCAGAAAGAGACTATTTCGGGAAAAGAACTGGCCGAAATTCTCGGCCTCGACCGCGGCAACTTCTACAAAGACGATTTTGAAGAGGCAAATGTAAATGTCGCCCCCGGTCCAAGAACCGAAGGTGGAAAAATCATGGGAAAGCCGGAGCTGGGAAATGCGTGATCTTGAGAAATTAAGAGCTCTCACGGGAAGGATGTACACCTTTTCTCTCACTCCCGATGATGTTTCGTTGCGCTGGTCGGAAAACTACGATGGCGAAATACTTGGACTGCTCTCTACGAGTGGACTTTTGAAGATAGTCCACGGATGTGGCTATTCTCTCATCAGCGAATTTGAAGTCGATGGTCTGGTGAGTGTAGTGTGCGAGACTTCTCTCAGGCATCTGTCGCCAGCTAAGATCTTCGAAGAGATAACTGTGAATATAGATCTAACGGTTTTAGACGGTGTAAACATCAAATTTTCAGGCACGGTCTTTCAAAACGAAGTTTTAAGAGCTTCTTTTGAGTTCGTAAGGAGATTCGTATCTCTCGATTTTCTCAGGAGAAGCGTTAGTGCGTAAGCCCAGGGATACGAGAAGCTGGAACGAATACTCGCTGGTGTCGGCCTTAAGATCGAAAGAGCGTTTCGTCGAAGAGATAGACTTCACAGGTGATGTGGCCGTGGCTCTTATATATCCTAACGATTACAGGGTAGCGAGTTCCAGTTTATCGACACATGTACTCTTGAGAAGGTTCAACTCCCTGCCAAACGTGAGGGCCGAACGGTTTTACTACGTTCCTGAATTGGAGAGGTTCTATTCTCTGGATAGTTTGACACCGCTGGACGAGTTCAGAATCTGGGCCTTTTCGGTACACTTCGAACTCGATATACTAAACGTCTTTGACATTTTGAATAGTTACGGTATACCCCTTAAAAGCGAGGATAGACTACCCTCCCATCCAGTGATAGTTATAGGCGGGGCCATGACGTATTTCAACGATTCCCTAGTTTCCAGGGTAGCCGACGTGGTCAACAGGGGCGATCTAAGCCGGAATTTTCTGGAAAGGCTGGCCACACTCAGGCCGTCCATGAACAGAGATGAAACGGCCTCTGCAATGACTGTGGAACCGGAGGCTCCAGGCGTTTTTTACGACGACGAGCTGGGGCAGAGTCTGTTCATCACACCGGAATCGGTTTTCAAAGATCGTTTTCTGATAGAGATCGGTAGAGGCTGTGCAAGAAAATGTAGATTCTGTGTTTCTGGTTATCGCTTTGGTAAAGCCAGATTCAGAGATCTTGAAGAACTTCTGGCGATAATGGAGCGCCAAGCACGCATCACGAAAAGGTTCGGACTGGTCGCGGCAACGGTGACCGACTACCCGTTCATCGACCGTTTACTGGAACGCTCCCTCGAACTCGGTTACGACCTGTCGGTCTCTTCGTTGAGACTGGACGCTCTGTCGGAAAACCTTCTGGAAGTTTTAAAAAAAGGTAAACAGAAGGTTTTCACCGTAGCGCCCGAAGGGGGAAGTCAGAGGATAAGAAACCTCTTCGGGAAAGGTATAAACGACAGAGACATAGAATCTGCTCTGGAAATGGGCATAAAAAAAGGATTCAAAAACATCAAACTCTATTTCATATACGGAGCTTCCTTCGAAAACGAGTCCGACAGGAGTGGAATAGTGGAGATCGCGAAATTGGCCGTGGGTATGGGTTATTCGCAGGTGGTGTTGAGCTTGAATCCCCTCGTACCCAAACCGGGAACCCCTTTCGAAGAACTTCCGATGGAAAACTTGCAGTCACTGAAGAAGATCGAAAGGGAACTCAGAAGCAAATTGAGAATGCCCGGTGTAAAATCGGATTTTGAAAGTCTTAAGGAATCATCTCTGCAGTACGCACTAGGAAACATCGATGAGGCAGGTTCTGAGAATTTCCTGGAATATCTGAAAGAGGAGAGAAATGCTATTCCTTTCCTCCAGAGATATGTAGAGGAACTGAATTTGAGACGGAAGGAGTGGAAGATGCATGGCAAAGAAGAGTATTCTTGTTATTGATGATGAACCCTCGATTGTGGAACTCTTGACCTTTAACCTGAAGAAGGAGGGTTACGACGTTCTGAAAGCCTACGACGCGGAAGAAGCCTTAAAGATTGCCGAAGACAACGAAACGGACATGTTCATAGTCGATATAATGCTTCCCGGGATGGATGGCTTCGAGCTGGTAAGAAACTTGAGAGCTACAGAAAAATTCAGACAGACACCGGTGATCTTCCTCAGCGCAAAAAGCGAGGAGTTCGACAAAGTCCTCGGACTGGAACTCGGCGCCGATGATTACATCACAAAGCCTTTCAGTGTAAGGGAGGTCCTGGCCAGAATCAGGGCGGTTTTCAGAAGAATTCAGCAGAGCGCCCAGGCCAAGGAAGAAAGACCCAAGAAGATAATCGCCAGAGAACTCGAAATCGATACCGAGAAGTACGAAGTCAGGGTGAGAAACAGAATGGTAAGTCTGACGCCCCTGGAGTTCGAACTTTTGAGATTCCTGGCCGAGAACGAAGGAAAGGTCTTCAGTAGGGACGTTCTCCTCGACAAGCTGTGGGGCTACGACTACTACGGCGATACCAGAACGGTGGACGTGCACATAAGAAGGCTCAGAACCAAGATAGAAGAAGATGCTTCGAATCCAAAGTACATAATAACCGTGAGAGGAAAAGGTTACAAGTTCAGAGACCCGGGAAAGGAAGACTGATTCATTGCTCCTTCTCTGTCTACTTTTTACAATTGTAGCTGTTTCTCTCTTTATACTTTTTTTTGTCGAGAAGCAGAAGAACGAACGAGCTGAAGCTGCTAAAAGGCGCTTTGCGGACATGGTGGATGTTCCACAAAGCGCCGAGTTCATTTTAATATACAAAAGAGTTCAACAACTGCTCGCCCAGAGCCGGGAGGCTTACAACCGGCTCAGCGCGAGACAGGAGAATTTGATGACCATCCTGGATAACCTCGGCGAAGCGCTCTTAATAACTTCCGACGACGGGAGGATCGAATATGTGAACAAATCGGCCAGAGATCTCTCCAGCAAAGAACTCCTGGGAAGGAAGATAAGCGAAGGCATAGACAACTATTATATTGGAGATCTGCTCGACGAGGTTATCAGGACTGGCGAAAACCAGGAATCGGAAATAAATATGTACTACCCCAAGAGAGCGATAAAGGAATGCAAGATCATCCGCGTTGCTCTGAAGGAACAGGTGAAGCACTTAATATTGCTGAGAGATATAACCAAAGAGAAAGAACTGGAAGCGATGAGAAGAGACTTTGTGGCCAACGTCTCGCACGAGTTGAGAACGCCGCTTACTTCAATACACGGATACTCCGAGACGCTGGCCGAAGACGATCTCGAGGACAGAGAAACCGTTTACAGATTTCTGAAGATAATCGAGAACGAATCGGCGAGAATGACGAGATTGATAAACGATCTTCTCGATCTGGAAAAACTTGAATCGGGTGATGCGGCCTTCAATTTCGAAGAAGTCGAACTGGTAGAGGTGGCCAATTACGTTCTCAGAATAGTGAAACCGCTTGCCGACGAAAGAGAAGTGCAACTGAACACCGATCTGGAAGAGGGCATCTTCATAGATGGAGATTTCGACAGACTTGTTCAGTTACTTCTGAACCTGGTGGACAACGCAGTCAAATACACCGCTGCCAAAGAGCACGGCTCGAAAGAAGTCTGGCTGAGAATTTATGCGCAAAACAATTTCGCCCTGATCGAAGTAGAAGACAGCGGTGTCGGGATCCCCGAAGAATCGCTAAAACATATTTTCGAAAGGTTCTACAGAGTCGACAAGGCTCGATCAAGGAAGATGGGTGGAACCGGTCTCGGGCTGGCCATAACTCGCTTCATAGTAGAAAAACACAGAGGTAGCATCCACCTGGAGAGCGAGTATGGAACGGGTACGATTTTCAAGGTAAAACTGCCGTTGAAGAAGGTGTTTGAATGAGAATATACGATATCATCCTGAAAAAGCGCAACGGACTGGAAAACACCCGGTCCGAAATAGAAGAACTGGTAATGGGCTATGTGAAAGGTGCGGTGCCCGACTACCAGATGACAGCCTGGTTAATGGCCGTTTACTTCAATCATCTCTCCCCGGGTGAAAGATCCTACCTGACCCATATAATGCTGAACTCCGGAGAGAGAATAGATCTGTCGTCAATCGAGGGGATCAAGGTAGATAAACACTCAACCGGTGGCGTCGGCGACAAGGTTACCCTCGTCGTGGGGCCTGTGGTGGCCTCCTGCGGGCTGGTCTTCGCAAAGCTCTCCGGCAGAGGTCTGGGCCACACCGGGGGTACGATCGATAAACTCGAGTCGATCCCGGGCTTCACAACTTCGCTGGATGCAGATAGATTCAAGAGACAGGCCTCCAGAATCGGAATAGCCATCGCCGGTCAGACTGCCGAAGTCGCGCCTGCCGATAAGAAGATATACGCTCTCAGAGATGTCACGGCAACGGTCGAAGAGATCTCGCTCATAGCCTCGAGCATAATGAGTAAAAAACTTGCCATCGATTCCGATGGAATACTTCTCGACGTCAAGACCGGCAGAGGCGCCTTCATGAAGAACTTCGAAGATGCAAGGGAGCTAGCGCTGGCCATGATCGACATCGGCGAAAGAGGAGGCAAAAAAGTAGGCGCGGTCATAAGCGACATGGACCAGCCACTCGGAAGGATGGTGGGCAATTCTCTGGAGGTCATCGAGGCTATAGAGACGCTGAAGGGCAACGGTCCGGCAGATTTTGAACTGCTGTGCCAGGTGATCTCCGAAAGAATGTTGATAATAGGAGGAAGAGCCGACGAACAGAGCGCGCCCGGTATAGTTAAGGACGCGATCGACTCGGGAAAAGCCCTGGCCAAATTCGACGGGTTCGTGGCTGCTCAAGGAGGTCCGACAGACTTCTCCACCAACTACCGGAAATATCTTTCCCCAGCCGGTATTATCGAAGAGGTGAAGGCCGAATGCGATGGCTTCGTCTCCGGAGTCGATGCAGAAGGTGTCGGGCTTGTCTGCATGAGGCTTGGAGCGGGCAGAAAGACTAAAGAGGATGTGATAGATCCGGTCGTAGGGGTGGAATTAGTGAAGAAGATCGGCGACAGAGTAGCCAGAGGTGAAACGCTGGCCATAATACACGGGAACAGTCGGGAACTGGTAGAGTTGGAGAAGAAGGCCCTTACCGAGACCTTTTCTTTTTCCTCTGGCGAGGTAGTGCCTCCTCCGACCGTGCACGAGGTTCTCTGAGGCGCCAATGAGACGTATATTCCTTCTCCTTTTCATTGTTGCTTGTCTCACCGCCCTTTCGAAAAACCTCGTTTATCTCGACGAAAGAGGACAGATGATGACCTACGACGATGTCGTCATCTCGACTCCTTCCGGCGAATTTGTGAGCATCGAAATCATCGACAAAATACTGAAAGGTGTTGTGATTTCCCAGTCTCTCCGACAGGAGGAGACGATAATGATCCTGCCCTCCGGGGCGATAGTATCGTTTTCACACAAAACTTCCAGGGCCACAGTAGAGTTCGGGAACGAATTCGATAACGCTCTTCTGATAAGGGATGGTGTTGCATACATCAATTCCGAACTGCTCTCGGTTATAACCAGGGCATCCATTTTCAGCGAAACAGACTCGCTGGTGCTCTATTCGCAGCCTCTGAGAATCAAGAAGATCGATAACCAGGCCGACAGCATCAGAATCACGCTGGACCGGAAGGTCCTTCCTGACTTCATAACATACTGGTGGACCGGGAGCGGCTCGCTGGCGATAACCCTTCGCCCAGCTATGGTCGACCCGCTGCTGGACTACGATGAAGTTTCGATATCATCTGGAAGAGACTTCGTTCGCCTGGTCTTCGAGAAGCCCTGGGGCGACATCGAGTACGAGATCGATGGGCTGTCCGTGATTTTCCGAAACAAGAGCGGACTGGGCAGGACGGTCCAGATAGAAACCGCATCCAGCTACTCTCTGAGTCTTTACGAGTCGTACGTCGATGGCCGCAGGTTCAGCATGTCTTATCTCGAAATGAATCCCGAGAAATTCGTTTTCTCCGTCGAGCTCGCCTCCAACGGGATAGCCGGGCTCGAAAAGGCTTCCGATATACTCAATCGAAGGAAGTCCGAAATCATGATCAACGGCGGATACTTCGATCAGAACCAGAACCTGCCCATTGGATTGCTAATAAGAAACGGAGAGGTACTGGGGCTGCCTTCGCTGGGCAGGCCGGCGCTGTACGTAACCGACAAGGGTAGAGTTTACGTCTCCAGGATGGACATAATCTACCTGGCCGAAATCGGCGGAAGAACCGTACAGATAACCGGCGTCAACTCTCCGTACAGGGGAGAGGTCGTTCTCTACACGGACGAGTACAGAAACACCCTTCCTGAATTCGACGATTTCCAGTACCTGGTTATCGAGAACTCCGGAAGAGTTATCTCTAAAGGGTACGTCTCCTTCGCCAGGCAGGGCACCAACGTCCTCGTCCTCTCGCCGTCGGCGGTCCAGAAATCGGGAAACGTTTCCGTCGGCAGTACCGTCAAATTCAAACTTCTCAACTCCTACGGGGAGAACCTGGTCTCTGCGGTCGAGGGCGGCCCGATGATAATCCACGACGGCGCGCCGGTAAGCGATTACGAACGTAACTACTACTCCTCGTCGTTGATCGACGTTCGCGCTCCAAGAACTCTGGTGGGCGTCAAAGAGACCGGCGAGATAGTTTTCATAGTTATCGACGGTTACCAGCAGAGCAGCTATGGTCTATCCATGAAAGAAATGATAGAATTCTTCAGGGACAAAGGTTTCGATTCCCTGATGTGTCTGGATGGCGGTAAGTCCTCTATAATGATGGTTGAGGGAAAAGTTGTTAACACTCCTTCTTCTGGAATACCTTCCCTTCCAGTAGTAATAATGGGTACACGTAAATAGATAGATTTGGAGGTGGTCAGATTATGAACAAGATTCCGGTCGATGCCAAAAGAGATATCGCGCTCATTGGACACCACGGCTCCGGAAAAACTCAGCTGGTGGATGCGATGCTGTTCAATGCCAAGCTTATCGATAGAACCGGCATCCTGGCAACTGATACTGAAGAGGTAGAAAAGGAGAAGAAGGCCAGCTTCTCTATGGGAGTAACGAGTTTCGCTCACGGAGATAACAGAATATACGTGCTCGATACCCCTGGTATGGCCGACTTTATGGCCGAAACCGTTAACGGGATCTATGCCTGTGAAAATGTGGTTGCGGTCATAAATTCAACGGCGGGAATGGAAATACAGACCGAGAGGTTCGGTGCGATAGCCGGGGAACAGGGTAAGGGGATTATCGCCTTCTTCAACATGCTAGACAAAGAGAGGTCTTCCTATCAGGACGCTCTGGCCGACCTCGCCGACACCTTCGAGAGAACACCGGTACTGGTTCAGCTTCAGATTGGTAGTGAAGGAAACTTCAAGGGACTTGTCGATCTCATCGCCATGAAGGCCTACATCTACGAAGGCAACAGCGGGACCTTCAGTGAATCGGCTATCCCGGCCGACCTGGCCCAGGCGGCCGAAGAGGCCAGGACGAAGATGATCGAAGATATAGTGCAGAACGACGAAGAACTCATGATGAAGTACCTTGAAGGTGAGGAACTCTCCGGCGACGAGATAGTTGGTGCGTTGAAAAAGGCCTACCTGGCAAACGAAGTAGTTCCGGTCCTTCTCGGCTCGGCCCTCAAGAACATTGGAGTCCACCAGTTGATCGATTTCGTTGTAAGCGTCGGCAAAAAGACTTCCGAAAGTTCTCCAAGGAGCGCTACGCTTCTTTCGGATGATAAAATCGAGGTCAACCCGACCGAAGAAGAGCCACTGGTAGCCTATATTTTCAAGTCCGTCGTCGATCCTTTCGTTGGAAAGCTCACCTATATGAAGCTTCTGTCGGGAAGTCTAAAACAGGGTGACACTTTCGTCGTAGTAGATCAGGATTCCCAGGAAAAGGCCGGTCACGTGATACTGCCCGAAGGTCTAAAAGAAATCGAGGTCGATGAAGCGACGGTCGGCGATGTCGTAAAGCTCAGCAAATTGAAGAAAAGCGCTGTCGGAAACACGGCGACGCATAAAGATAGACAGATGAAACTCGATCTCCCCGTACTGCCCGAACCCATGATATCGAAATCTATCCAGCCGAAATCCAAGGGAGACATAGACAAGATAAGCGGAGGTCTGGCGAGACTGGCCGAGTCCGATCCGACTTTCAAGTGGGAAAACGACCCGGAAACCAACGAAACGGTCATCAGCGGTCTTGGCTCGGTTCACCTCGACATTATGATAGAGAGGCTCAAGAAACTCTTCTCGGTCGATGTTGAAGTGGGCAAGCCGAAGATAGCCTACAGAGAAACGGTCAGAAAGACCGTCGAAACGGAGTACAAACACAAAAAACAGACCGGTGGCCACGGCCAGTACGGTCACGTTCAGATAAGGATAGAGCCCAACGAGCGCGGCGGCGGCTTCGAATTTATCGACAAGATCGTCGGAGGCGTTGTGCCCAAGAACTACATACCGGCCGTCGAAAAGGGAGTAGTCGAAGCCATGAAGAAGGGCATCGTAGCCTTCTATCCGGTCGTGGACACGAAAGTCACGCTCTTCTACGGATCGTACCACGACGTTGATTCTTCCGATATGTCGTTCCAGATAGCTGCAAGACAGGCCTTCAAGAACGGTATGACCGATGCCAACCCTGTCATTCTCGAGCCCATAATGGATATTGAAGTCTTCGTTCCCGACGAAGCAACCGGCGATATAATGGGTGAAATCACCTCGAGAAGGGGTCGCCCCATGGGAATGGAACCCCAGGGAAAAGGTACTTCCAAAGTCGTCGCCCAGGCTCCTCTGGCTGAGATGCTCGATTTCGCCAACAAGCTGAGCTCAATAACCAGCGGCAGGGGCTACTTCACCATGAAATTCAACGGTTATCAGGAAACCCCGCCCGACGTTCAGCAGAAAATAGTGGTCGAACGCCAGCGCGAACTTGAAGAGCAGAAATAATCCAGAAAATTCTACGGGGAGCCCTGGAATCGGGGCTCCTTTTTTATGAACGTGGCTTTGGCCTTATCCGTCATAAAGGCAGCGATATCTTTCTTTTCGGGAGGCCGTGTGATGCATTTCGGTTATATGACTTACCTTGTAAAGCTCGAGGGTATAAATTCCTTGAAGGAGAAACGCGGTGTTATCAGACCTGTTTTCAACGACCTCAAGAAAAACTTCAACGCCTCCATTGTCGAAACGGGACGTCACGATTCCAGGGAAGAGTTTGAAGTGACGATAGGGATAGTCGCCAACACAAGGGGAGAACTAGATTCTCTCTTCAACTCTGTCTATGAGAGAATCCTCTGGAACGGCTTCGAAGTCATAGGGGAGAGTGGCGAGTCCTGGTGATGGCGGTTAGTTCAAAGTTTATGGACGGATTCAATGGATGCGGGTTTCTTCAGAAAGGCGGTAAGAATAATGGGGTCTAATTCCCATGTAGCCAAAGATCTCGTCAAAAAGGCGAGAGCTCTCTGCACCGTATCCAGGTTCGAGCACATCATGGGCGTCGAGAGACTCGCGGTGGAACTGAGCAGACTACACGGCGAGGATGAAGAAAAGGCCTCGCTGGCCGCTCTGGGACACGATATTTTCAGAGACCTTCCCGGAGGCGAGCTGTTGAGACTGGCCAACGTTTACGGCCTCGAACCGTGTATTCTTGAAATTAAGCAACCCGTACTACTCCACGGAAAAGTGGCGGCTTCTCATATCAGGAACGAGTACGGGATCGATGGCGATATCTTCGAATCGATATACTGGCATGTAAGCGGCTATCACTCCCTTCCGCGGCTGGCGAAGATATTGATGATCGCCGATATGGGCGAAGAGACTAGGCAGTTCACCCAGGCGGCCAGGGTCAGAGAGCAGGCGAAAAGTGATCTGGAAAAATCTTTTCTCAACGTGATAAGATTGAAGATACAATGGTCGTTGAACTCGGAGAAGTATCTACTTCCCGAAACCGTATTGGCATGGAATTACTGTATTGGAGGTGCCGATTATGTCTCTGATTAAACCGAAGAGACGTCGTGGTCCGAGGATGCTGTGGTTGATCCTGGTGCCCGTATTGATCGTAGCGGCGCTGGGCCTCTATGTATATCTGACAATGAACGGTGTCAATAACAGCAACGAAGTCAAGGCCAGATACGTGGATTATCTCTTTTACCTGGAAGAGCCGGGCGGCGGTTCTTATTACTACCTGCTGACCTCAAACGACGGCAGGAGCTCGCTGGTCACCTTCCCTGTCTATTCGACGATCGAAAACTCCAAAGAGGTCCTCGATCCGCAGCTGGAAGCCTCAGCCATAAAGCTCATCCAGAGCTGGCTAAACACGAGTGGCGATTATTCATATTTCGTGCGCCTCTCTGACACGCTCCTGGCCAACCTTTCCGAATCTCTAGGGATCAAAGCTTCCAACGCCGTTCAGTTGATCGACGGAATGGCCGTGAGGGGTTTCAAGCTGCTCGATTACTGGAAGCTTGGAGGTTTCTCAAAAGTGATAAAAGAATTCAACCCCTCCACGACAATCACCCCGAAGGGAATGGCCGTTCTCCTGAAAAGGCTGAGCACCTCTTCGAGGATCGCGTACCAGGTGGAGACGCTCACCCAGTATCCGCTGAAGATAAAAGTCGGTGTCACCGGCGAGTCGGTGAATAGACTGTACATAAAGACCGATTCTATAGAAAGTGTGAAAAAGGCACTGGCAAGGTGATGAGGAGAGTTCAGTACCTTCTCTTCTTGCTCTGTGTGGTTCTAATGGCTCTTTTCTTCTCCCTGCTGGTCTTACTCTTCAGAGGGTCCTATTCCTCCATCATAAATCTGACGACCCCGGGAGAGAGTTTCCTCATAGTCGGTATAGACACCGGTGGAAAGGCAAACAACTCCATCGGTGGCCGGACCGATTACATAGCTCTCTTCTATCTCGACGATGCCGGTACTTTCAACATCAAGAGCATACCGCGCGATACCGTCATAACTCACAACGGTGCGACAAGGAAGATAAACTCTCTCTACAACTCTTTCGGTATGAACGCACTGATCTCACAGGTGGAAACTCTCACTAAAAGGAAGATATCCGGTTTCGTGATAGTAGACTTCAACACGGTCAACGATCTGACGGATTTCACCGGCCCTATCCGGGTAGATGTGCTCTCCCCCATGCACCACGACGACTACCAGCAGGATCTGCACATCCACTTCGAAACCGGCGTTCATTACCTTGAAGGGGAAGATCTTTTGAAATACCTCCGCTTCAGAAGCAGCGATACAGGTGATCTGGGGAGGATCGAAAGACAGAAGTACATCATAAATCAGCTGGTCTCCCAGCTCATACAGGCGGGACCGAAGAAGATTCTGGAGTTGATCGATTACGTCATGAGCAAGACCGAGATCAACGTAGACAAGAAGACGCTTCTGGGAGTTGCTTACAGCTTTCTCAGGGGCAGCAGATCCATCACCTTCTCCCAGATAGATTACTACCTGGACAGGGACGGACAGATAATCCCGAGAGAGCCAGCGGCCACAACGGTCCAGACACCGGTCACGCCTACCGTTAGCTCGCCTACGATACTGGTGATAAACAATATACCCGATTATCAAACCAGGCTGGGCGATTTCGTCGAGACGGTGAAGAGCCAGTGGCTGAAACAGGCCAGTATAAAGGTCGAAGCCACCGGCATAGTCCCGGAGATACCAGGTATCGAGAAGCGTGAAACATACTTATTCATAAACTCAAGAGCCTCAGAAGTTAGGGACGCCTTCTCTTTGGCTCATCTATACCACAACCCCGTGGTGATTACTACATACAACTTCGCCAATATAGAAAAGTACTACGCTCTACTCGATTCGCTTTCGAAAGAGAGATTCTATCCGGTTACTTACGACGCCCTGGTGCTGCTGGGTGTCGGAGGAAGATGAAGGAGGACTATGAGAAGCATTTTCAGAGATTTCACCTACGATTACTTCAGCATACTGGCTTACCCTAAAGAGAAATGGCATGACTTCTGGCTCATCTACAGGGAAAAGCATCCAAGGGTTCTCGAAGAGTATATGCACAAAAACAACCTCGACGACTCATCGCTTAGCAGGGAGCTGGAAAGACTTGACAGGAGAGAGATAGACAGGCTTTCACAGTACTGGCAGGAAGCCGGTCCCCGTGAAAAATCACGTGTCCTCAAAGAACTCGGAACCATGTCGGCCGATCTCCACCTTGAAAGAGAGGACTTCGTCATCCACATACTCGGTGGCCTTGGAAAGCAGGAACATCTCATTGTGCCGACTTCGAAAGGCAATGTCGTGATGATCGACCTGTTGCACTGCTGGAAAAACGGAAGTATAAACGACTTTCTCGCCGTCGTCAATAGGGCTCTGGAAGACTTTCTCGACTACTCGCGGATACACGTCAGAAACACGATGAACCCCCAGCAGAGAGAGGAACGGTACACCATCCTTCACGAAAGACTGATTAAAGAACTCGACGGTCTGTCTTTCGAGCATAGAATGAAAAGAACGGTGGCTTTTCTAGATAAATACATCGAACATTACAATTGGACAGGCTTCTACCTGAGTGACGGTGAAAATTACCTGGTGCTCGGCCCGTACGTGGGGGAACCGACAGAGCACACCAGGATCCCTTTTGGAAGAGGCATTTGCGGCCAGGCGGCAGAAACCCGAAACGTCTTTCTCGTCCCGGACGTTACGAAGGAGAGCAACTACCTCTCGTGCAGTCCGAAAACGAAATCGGAAATTGTACTCCCTTTGATAAAGGAAGAGAGAGTTATAGGTGAACTGGATATTGACAGTCATTTTCAAAATAGTTTCTTTGATTCAGACAGGGAGTTTCTGGAAAAAATCTGCCAGTTCCTGATTGGCAGCTGAAAGTGGCTGACAAATTGCCATTCAGTATTGTAACTTTTTTAAACTAAAACTGACATTTTATCTTTGGCATTCTTTCATACTAATGGTGCTACAATAACTTGATCATTTTATGGGAGGGATGCCGTAGTGCACATAACGCCTGAAGTAAGAAAGGCCGCAATGGAAATAAAGACACCGTTCTTGATAATGGATATGGACTACGTTAGAAACAATTACTTCGACATAGTAAACCATGTAAGAAATGTCCAGGTGTTTTACGCGGTTAAGGCGAATTCACATCCCAGGATCATCGAAACCCTTCGGGATCTTGGCAGCAACTTCGATGTAGCATCACGTGGAGAGATCGAGAAGCTCCTTTCCCTTGGAGTAACTCCGGAGAGAATGAGTTTTGGCAATACGATAAAAAAAGTGGAAGATATCGCCTTCGCTTATTCGGTGGGTATCGATTACTATGCGGTCGATTCCGAAATGGAAGTTGAGAAGATCGCCGCCCACGCCCCCGGGAGCAAGGTTTATGGAAGAATAGCAACCAGCGGCGGTGACTGCGATTGGCCGCTTTCAAGGAAGTTTGGAACGGATGTCAACCATGTTATCTCTATCCTCGAATACGCCGATCAACTCGGGCTCGATGCGTACGGCGTCAGCTTTCACGTAGGTTCCCAGAACTACAACGTCAACAGCTGGGACGACGCCATAAAGGATGCCGCGCAGGTCTTCAAGGCCCTCAGAGCGAAGGGTATAAACCTCAGGATGCTGAACCTCGGAGGCGGAATGCCCGTCAAGCACATTCGGGAGATCAAATCCGTAAAGGCCTACGGTGACGTTATAAACAAGGCCCTGAAGAAATACATGTCCTTCGTTACCGATCTGGATCTCTTTATCGAACCGGGAAGGTCGATGGTGGGTAATTCGGCCATTCTGGTAAGCCAGGTGATACTTCGAAGCAGAAAAGGAGACGAAGACTGGGTTTACATCGACGCGGGAGTTTTCCATGGCCTGACGGAGACTATCGAAGGCTTCAGGTACGAGGTCCTGACCGAGGGAAAGGTCGACGATACCAAGATCTCCTTCCACCTGGCCGGGCCGACATGCGATTCCGTGGATACCGTTTACCACGAAATCGATCTCCCCAAGAACATAGGTTATGGAGATATCGTTTATTTCATCAACGCCGGTGCTTACACCACAGAATATGCAACCAATTTCAACGGCATCGAAGCCCCGAGGGTCTATTTTGTTGAAGACTTCGTGGACGCACAGATGCCAATAGAAGGCGACTTTGCAGAATAAGAGCCCCTTTCGGGGCTCTTATTTTCTATAGAAACTTTCTCAGCTTCTCGAATTCCTCTTGCGATATGAGATCCCTCTTGAAGAGCTCCCAGAGAACCTTTGAAGCCACCTCTTCATCTCTGAGGTTGCTCAACTCGCTCCTCAACTGGGCCAACCTCACGGTTCTCTCTTCGGAATCGCCGTTCTTGAGCGCGTTCAGAATCGGCAGATACTTGATGAGGATCTCCTGCGAGACCTCCTGGGAACTTTTTTCCGTAACCCTGGTATAAACTCTCTTCTGTCTTCCAAAGCGTGCATAGGCCGGCTTTGCGAACCAGCCGATGGCCGCTCCGGCGATCAATCCGCCTATATGGGCGGCGTTGCTTATACCCGGAATACTGAAACCGAGGAAGAGGTTTATCAGAATTATGGGGAGAAGCGAATAGCCGGTTATCGACCTCAACATCACCGGGGTGTCCTTCTTCAGTCCCAGAGTGAAGAGAATTCCGACCAACCCGAAGATCGCGCTGCTCGAGCCTATGGTGAGGGCCGGCGAAAAAGCCGCGGCGCTGAGCCCTCCGGCGATACCTGTCACGAAGTAGAAGAGCAGATACAGCTTCTTCCCGTAAACGGCCTCGACAACCATACCGAGTTGAAAGAGAGCCCACATGTTGAAAAGAATGTGCATGAAATTCCCGTGAAGGAACAGCGCCGTCACCGGAGTGTAGATCAATCCGCTGGAGAGCGCGTACCTGCTGACCCCGCCGTAAAGAGTTATGAGATCGCGCAGGCTTATACCGCCAGGACCTTTGAAAAAGCCAAGTATCGCTACGAAAAGATACACGGCGACGTTTATGACTATCAAGACTATCGTAGAGTTTCTGTATCGATTCAAAATACCCTCCTATACCAAAAGTCTTATCAACCTGTTGAACTCGTTCTCGCTAAGCAGCTCCTTCGAAAGCAATTGATCGAGAAGCGATCTGGCCTGATCGGTCTTAAGATCTCCCAGGTCTTTGAAGAGCAAGGCGATCACTTCTTTGCGATCTTCCGGTCCATTGACACGACCCAGGCTCTCGGAATATTTTTTCAGCAGGTCTTTGGCTAATTCCTCCGATTCACTTTTTACTTCCCTATCCTGTCCTCTCTCCTGTAAACTGACCAATTTCATAGACTCGCTGTCGAGCTTCTTCTCAAAGAAGTTGTGCAACTTTTGAAAGGAGGATAGCCTGTACCTCATGAACCAGCTGAAAAGCCCGTAGGTTACGAGAGTGAAGAGCAACACGAGAATCACCGAAAGCGGTTTGGTGACTAATAGCGGGATGTTCCTCGCTTTTCCCTCGAGAGATTGGATCTTCATCTCGTCGTTGTACAGTAGCACTATCAGCTTGGCATAAAGAAGGATCGAGGCTATTCCCGACAGAAAGAAGACCCAGCTGAAGAGCACATAACCGGTTCCGAGCATCTCGATCAATTCTTCCATCCTCGGAGCTTCCAGAGTTACATCGACATTGTCTATTATCGCCTTTATCACGAACAGTCCCGAGATGTTCATCACTATGAAAGAGGCCGAATAAAGGATGACCCACAGTCTCGCGTTCGGATAGATCTTCAGATTCCTCAGGTTTTCTTCAGCGATCAGTTTTCTGACCTTCATTATCTTGAGGTGTATATCTCTGTTGCGGGCCAGAACGTACCATATGTAGAGACTTATAATCATGCCGATGATCGACATCGTCATAGAGACGGCGGGACTGGCGAAAAAGATCGAAGCGTAAGAAAAAAAGCCTCCGATGAAGAACAAATAAGACGGAAGTCTTATCAAAGCCCTTCCTCCAGCTCCGTCGAAAGATCGACTAGGATAGTTTTTGCCTTCCTGTAAACCACCATTCCCGGCTTCGCTCCCTTTGGCTTGATAATATTGCCGGCCGTCGTGTAGACGACCTCCACTTTGCCCGAAAATCTGCCCTTCGAATAACGTCCTGCAAGTGCGGCGCCAAAGCGTATCGCCTTCTCCGGAACGTCTTTCCCGGCCTTCTTAAGTATAACATGAGCCCCGGGTATCCCGCGGGCATGAAACCAGAAGTCTTCTTTAGAAGCGGCCTTTGTTATTTCGTCGTTCTGTGTGTTGTTCTTTCCGACCAGGTACTTGAATTCGTGCCTCTCAAAGATCCTCGGCCCGGAAGGAGGTGTCCTCTTTCTCTTCTTTTCGACGCTCTCGGCCCTGATGATTCCGGCCTGTCTCAATTCGTCTTTGAAGGAGTCCAGCTCGACCAGATTCTCCGAAAGACTTACCATCTCTTCGAGCTGTTCGAGATACTCCCTCTCGCCGTTGAGTTCTTTCAGTCTCCTGGTTACCTGAATCTCTTTCCTGCGGGATTTGTCGTAGTATTTGAAGAAAAGCTGGGCGTTCTCCGAAGGGGTGAGCCGATCGTCCAGATCTATCCTGATCCTTTCACCGCTCTCCCAGTCTTCGAGTTCGATACTGGGGGTTCTATCTTTCAGTCTGTAAAGGTTGGCCACCAGCAATTCTCCGTAATACCTGTATCTGTCGTAATCGTTAACCTCCTGCAATTCCCTCTCGAGCTTTTCGATCAACTTTTCCTGTCTCGCGATCGCTTTGAGTAGCTTCCCTACAATCGATCTACGTCTGCGATCTATCTCCTTATCGACCCCAAAATGGACGAGCGCCTCGTTTATCACCATAGAGGCCTGCATGGCTTTGCAATCGCCCTTGAAATCCAGCGGTATGGGCGAGATCTCCATCTCTCCCTCATTCAGGCAAGTGTAAAGGATAGAACTGTTGAAATCGCTGGCTATCTTGCCAAGAAAGGTACACAGTTCATCTAGCTTCTCATCTTCCAGCTCGTCCGGGGCGACCTCCTCCAGACCCAGGTAACCGGTTATATTATGTGAGGTCCTTTTCGAGATACCGGAGAATGTGCTCCATATAGCTTTGGGGAGTTTCTCACCCGATACGAGCATCGAACTCCTGATCTCCCCGTCCGACAGGCTCGACAGATCCTTTCCCCTCGGTTCGGGCGGCACGTACCTAACCCCGCGGGCGAGGGTCCTCTTTTCGGTTATCATCTCGCGAAAGGCGTGGGTGACGGTTCCCTTACCATCGAGCACAATCATATTCGAACCAGGTCCCATCAACTCGATGACCAATTGATAGATCTCTCTCATACCGAAGGCGTTTCCGCCCTCCAGGATTAAACGGACGATCCTGTCCGTCTTCTCCTGGGTGATCGACTCGAGAAAGAGTCCGTTCAAATGCCTGCGAAGATAAATACTGAAGGGCGTCTCCAGAGAAGAGCTTTCATCCTTCTCGCCAAAAGAGATATAGGGAGTCGAAGGATCGAGAGAGACGTTCAATCCGGACCGGGAGAATTTGAAGAAGAACTCGCTCTTACCCTTCTGGTAAATCTGACGTAGCTGCTGCCCTACTATGTTTTGCAGTCCGTTGACCACCCTCTTCAAAACCAGACCGTCGAATATCACAGATATAACACCTCATTTCTGAATTCTAACTATAGAGCGAAAGAGCCGTCCTTGGCCCTTCGTCCCGGAGCGTGGACCCGTCCTTTGAAAGAGCGTTAGGAGCGGTTCTCCGTTTCGACGCTGCGCGTCCAGGTTCCTGGTAAAACAGTTCACACTCCACTTCTCAACCCTCAACTCACCACCCACTACCTACTCTACCCACCATGGCTCCTGTTGCCCTTCATACCTCACCCATCTGTGGAAGTGATGAACCTGTATTCACCCTTCGTCCCTTCGAACAGAGAGAAGAGGGTAGATCCCGATCCCGTCATTCTGGTTGCGATGGCCTCTCTTTTCTCTTTGAATTTATCGTAAGCTCTCCCGATCTCCGGAAACATTGCGAAAACTGGCCCCTCGAAATCGTTCTTCGAGAGCCTGCCAATTAGTGTCAAATCCCGCTCCCTTAAAGCCGAAAGAAGCTTTTCTACCTCTTTATTCCCTAACTCGTGTCCGTCTGCCGATCTGCCCAGAAGGGTGTAAGCCAGAGGGGTCGAGACCCCGATCCCCGGGAAGCAGAGATCTACCGAGTAGTCTTCCAGATCGCCGGGAAAGGTCAGAACTTCCCCCCGGCCGGTCCCGATTGCCGTCCCGCCCCTTAGAAAAAAGGGTACATCGCTCCCGATAGAGCAGGCCACTTCGAAAAGCGCTTCTCTTTCGATATGAAAGGTCTCTCCGAGGTATCTCAGAAGCGCCGCAGCGTCTGAGCTACCGCCTCCGAGACCCCCGCCGGCAGGTATCTTCTTTTTTAGCTCCATTCCCAGAGCGAGCTCTTTGCCAAGGTGCTTCTCCACGGCTTTAACAGCTTTATAAAGCGTGTTCGAACCATTCCACGCAAGATCGATGTTGCTCCGGAAGTAGCCCGTGGGTACCCCCGGATGCAGGATCAATTCGTCGTAGAGATCTATCGTCTGGAAGATAGTCAATATCTCGTGGTAACCGTCCTCTCTCTTTTGGCCTACCTCGAGAAAGAGATTGATCTTCGCGGGACATTTCAGGGTTATTTCAACCGGCTCATTACGATCTGCGACCATGTTTCCATCTTCTCTCTGTACATTTCTAGCTCTTCGAATTCTACCATCGAACCGGTGAACTTGTCCTTTTCGTTGAAGCCGTGAAAGACTACGCTGGCGATATAGACTATCCCCATGTGGACTCTGCTCACGGCCGTGGAGAGATCGTTGAGGATACCCAGATACTCCAGCGAGGAGATATCTACCTTCACTTCCTCGTCGATTTCCCGCCTCATGCCTCTCTCGAAGGCCTGCCAGAGATTCCGGCCGTCTTCGGGGTTTATATGGCCGCCGACCCCGATCGAGTATTTATCGTGAAGTCTCGACTCGCCCTGCCTGTTCGTCCTGCGCATCAGGAGATATCTCTTTTCGTCCCTCAAAATCACGTAAGGTATTATCTGCCGGCCGCTCTCGTCGCTTTCGGCTTCCTCGCGGGGGACGAAACGTCCGTAAAGCTCGACGGGTTTTTTTATACACTCTAAAGGAAGAGCCAGCAACCCGTTACGGGTTGCCAGCTCTCCAAGACGATCAACATCGACTATGAGAACTTTTTCCTTCAAACCGTTCTCCCCACTACCAGCTCTTGTTGGGGAAGAGAACCATGGCCGAGCCCTTCAGTGTCGTGAAAATTACGTCTTCCTCGTTGTACTGGGAAGAAGGAGCCGTCTTCTGTACCACGATAACTCCGAAGTAGTAATTTTCATCCCAGAGACGGCTGCCGGGCGGCAATAGATTGCCTTCGCTGAAGGCGAAACTCACGAATGTGCCGATATCTTCCTCGACGAACTCCTCCACTGCTCCGGGTACGTAGTAACTGTTTATCTTGACCAGGTGTGTGGCCCGGTTGTCGCTTTTTCTGGCCCTGAAGAGCCACAGGTCGTCGGTGAAGCGATCGATGTTCTGGACCTTGACTTTCCAGCCCGTTGCGCGCCAGCCGCTGAAGGTGGTGGGTTCTATTCTGATAGCCCAGTCACCCGTGGTGGGAGCGTTGTTGAACATGGTGCTCATCTGGGCGCTTGTGTAGGTGTTGCTGGGCAGTTTCGTCCAGGCCTGGAAGAAGACCTCGCCGGCGTTGTATATCGCCCCGGCGCTCGTCGGATCGATTCCGAAGAGCAATCTCTGGGCGTAGGGATCGAGTCCCACGGCCGATTCCAGGAAGCCCTCTTTGTAGCGGACGAAATTGGGGACCCTGTTGGACCAGGAGAAGGAGAAGGCGCCGAACCAGCTGGATGGCTGTCCGAAGGTCGTTCCTGCCTTCTCGAAGACCTCCACCAAAACGGATGTCTTCGGGTTGTAGGTGACCGTCTGACTGTATTCAACAGTCACGAGAGCGCCATCGTCGTCCTGGCCCGTTGCCCTGGCCGTTATCTTAACTCTTCCCGTCTCGGGCACGGTCGGAATATAGACCACTACTGTGTCGTCTTTGAATCGGGTGCTTTTCATGATCTTGAGATTCTGAGCGGTGATGTCCTGCCAGCCGCCTCCACCGAGTTCCTTCTCGAGTTTCCAGATATAACCTGCCGCGTTTGGGGCGAATCTGAAGTTCATCGCCTCTACCATTATCGGTTTGCCCGGTTCCCTGTTGCTTCCCTGGATGGTCAACGATATCGATGGAAGCATCGGCCAGCAAGAACTTACGAGAAGCCCTATGGCGGCGATGAAGGAAATCACCAGTAACGTTCTGAATCTTTTCATTCATATCCCCTCCATTCTAAGAAAATCTTTCACGAATCCATCTTCCTTCTCGATTTCAAGCCCGTCCAGTCTAGCACAGTACAGGGCATCGAGTACTTTCTTTATTTCCGGTCCCTCTTTCAGACCGTACGCTCTCTTCAGACGCTCGCCGTCGACCGCCAGCTTCGTCTCTTTGAGCCTTTTAAGGTACTCCACGAAAGACCTGTCTCTTTCATCCTCAAGCTGGCTGTTGAGAAAGTTCAACGTCTCTGCCTTTTTCGACTTGATCGCACAGTGATATTGCGAAGGTTTTTCCGGGTTCTCACGGGAGATACTCTCGGCGTTCTCCCTGGCATCTCTGAGCCTCTCCAGAAAGTTTCTGGGGAGACCGTAACGTTGAATGTTCCACTGAACCTGCTCATTAATACTATACCTCAACAGTATCATCATTAGTGTATAAAGTATTCTATCCTCCCCGATATAGCCGTTGTTTCTCGGCCGCCTCAGAAAATACTTCTCGATCGCGAAATCGATCCGCCTGTCGAAGACCACTCCCGGGAAGAGCTTCTCTATAACGCCCAGTGTCGAAAGCCTCCTTATAGCTTTAAGGGGCTGAGGCTCCAGCAGGATTTTGTTTAGCTCGTCCCTCAACCGCTGGCCTGCTACTTTGTCCAGATAGTCCTCGCGAACGCAGTTTTTAAGGAGCTCCGCCGTTCTTACTTCTATTTCGAAACCGAACCTCTGCTCGAATCTTACGGCCCTCAGAACCCTCGTCGGATCCTCTATGAAGCTCAGCGGATGAAGCGCCCTGATGGTTCCCCTGGCCAGATCGTTTCTCGAACCGAAGAAGTCGATCAGCATTCCGAACTCCTCCTGGTTGAGCTTTACGGCCATGGCGTTTATCGAGAAGTCCCGCCTGTAAAGATCCTTCTTGATGGTGCTCATATCGACCTCAGGCAGTGCGGCCGGTCTCTTATAGAACTCGGTGCGCGCAGTGGCGACATCTATCCTCAGCCCGTCGTGAAAGAACATCGAACTGGCCAGGAATTCCTTGTGTTCCACTATCTTTATATCGAAGTACTTTTTGAAGGCCGCCGCGAAACTGTTCGCATTTCCTTCGACCACTATGTCGAGATCGAGGTTCGTCTTGTTCAGCAGAAGGTCTCTCACGAATCCTCCCACGATGTAAGTCGGCATACCCAGCTCGCTTCCAACGGCGCCCAGGAATCTGAGCATGGTCAGTAGCCTGCCTTCGACGCGCTCTTCCAGTAGCCGTGCTATCGAAAGCTTGACATAGTTCTGGTCTTCCTTCTGCTCTCTGCTCTGAAGGAACCTCTGGCGACTGAAAGGGCTCTTCAAAAGATCCGTTCTGGTCACTATGCCTGTGAGAATACCGTTTTCAAGGACCAGCGCCGAAGTAGTATCGTTTTCCACCATTCTGTCCGTAACCGACTGAACGGAATCGTTTGCCGAAGCCACAACGAAGAAGGGGTCCATGATTTCAACGATCTTCCTGTCGCCAAGGTTGTGCCTGGAGGCCTTCTCCACGTTCCTGTGTCTGGCGATACCCACGATCTTGTCCTGATCGACCACCGGCAGAGTGTGGTGGCCCGTTCTCTGCATTATTTTCAGAACGTCCTCGACTCTCATTTCCGTCAGAACGGTCCTGACCGGAGAGGACATTATGTCCCTGACCTTTATAAGTCTCTCTATATTCTTCTCGAAGGCTCCCCTGATGGCCAGATCTGCCTTTTCGAAGTCGCCCTCTTCGAAATAACCCATCGTGAAGGCCCCTACGCCGTTCCTTAAACTTCCGCCGAGCCCGTTGAGGTCGAGGTTCATATGCCTCGATCTGATAGTGAAATAAATCCTCTCTCCAACCTTCACCAGTACCACCAGATTCTCCACGCCCAGAAAAGACCAGAGTTTCTCTATCGCCAGACTCATACCGCTGGGGAGAGAGTCTCTCTGTGCTCTGGCGAAGCTAATCTCTACCCCCCCGACATCGACCGTCTCGATGTTGAGCAGAAGCGTCTCGACCAGCTTTTGCTGCGATAGACTCAACCTGTAGCTGGAATAGACGCCAAGTTCGTCGGGATGGACGCCCGAATCCAGCAGCCAGGCGGCCGTTCTCAAATCCTGCGGTTTTGTGTTGGCGTGCGTGAAGTTGCCGGTCTCCCTGTAGATCGCCGTGGCGAAGAGCGATGCCTCGTTCTGCGTGATGTGCTTCTTCTTCTTTCTCAGGAGGGTGCACATAAGGGTGGTGCAGGCTCCCAGATCGCGGTAGGTACCAGGCTTCTCGCCGGTGGCCTGAAGATGATGATCGAAGAATTTGACTTCCGTGCCGGCGGTTATCAGCCGCCTTATCGAAAAGGGAAGCCTCTGAATATCTGAAGTATCGACTACTATGAGCGAGTTCAGTCTTTCCAGTTTCAGCTCCCCGGTCTTGTAGAAAGAGAGGAGCAGTCCTCTGGAAGAGAGAAAACCTTTCAGCGCCGGCGAAAGCTCGCCGCCCAGAACGATCATGTGATCGGGGAAAAACTTCTGTGCGGCCACGGCCGATGCGAAGGCATCGAAATCGGGGTTAAGATGGGTCGTTATCACCTTCAAAGCTTTCCCACCTCTTCATTTTCTCGTATAACGTACTCTTGCTTATCTTCAGTACCCTGGCCGTCTCGCTCTTGTTTCCCGAGTGTCTCTTCAACAACCACGAGATATAGCGTCTCTCCATCTCATCCAGTGATACCTCTTCGAAACCTTTTTCGACGCACTTTTCGTTTTCAGGATTTTCCAGACCTATCGAGGAGAGGATCTCTCTGTCTCCGTTAACGGCAAGCATGGAGAGGAGCTTATTTCTGAGCTCACGGATGTTGCCCGGCCAGTCGTACCCCATCATCTCGTCCAGCAAACCGGCCGGTATCATGGGGTTTTTTCTCAGACCGAGCTCCTGGCAGAGCCTGGGGAGAAAGTACTCGACCAGCACGGGAATGTCCTCCCGTTTCTCCCTGAGCGGAGCGATCTTCAACTTCACCACGTTCAACCTGTAGTACAGGTCGCTCCTGAACTGCCCGGCAGTCACGTAAGATTCCAGGTCCCTGTTGGTAGCCGCTATGACCCTCAGGTCCAGCCTGCGCGAGATGTTGCCACCAAGACGCTGGTTGGTGGAGGTTTCCAACACCCTCAGCAGCTTCACCTGAAGGGCGAGCGGCATCTCCGAAACCTCGTCTAGAAAGAGAGTTCCCCTGCTCGACTCCTCTATGAGGCCGGGCCTGGAATGAAGCGCGCCGGTGAAAGCTCCCTTTTCGTAGCCGAACAGCTCACTCTCGAAGAGGTTCTCCGGTATGGCCCCGCAGTTGATCGCGACGAACCTCTTCCGTCCGCTCAATTGGTGGATCGCCCGGGCAACTATCTCCTTGCCCGTTCCACTCTCTCCCTCCAGGAGAACCGTTACCTTCTTGGGAGCGATCATCGAGATCGTCTCTTTCAGACGAATAACAGACGGACTCTTTCCCACGAACTCCGAGAGCGTATCGCCTCCGACCATTCCTGCCAGATCGTCTCTCTCCCTGCTGAGTTCCGAGTACTCTATCGACCTTTTCACCTCCAGCAGGGCGTGGGTCAGATCGAAGGGCTTCTCTAGGAAGTTGAAGGCTCCCTTTCTCACCGCGTCTATGGCGGTGTTTATATCGCCGTGGGCCGACACAACTATGACCGGAGCGGTCTGGGCGGCATCTGGGAGAAGGTCCAATCCTGACCCATCTGGAAGTCTCACATCCAGTATCACGCAATCGAAGAACTCGTCCAGCAGCGACTTTTCGGCTTGCTTCAGATTGTAAACCTGTGTCACATCGTAACCTTCCTCGCGAAGAGCCGCCGCGAGAAGGCCGTTGAAGGCCAGATCGTCATCTACCAGAAGAATCCTGCGATTCATCATCATTCCTCCTGAAAGTCAAAACGAAAACCGTTCCCTTTCCCGGAACGCTTTTCATCTTCAATCTTACATCGTTCTCATCGCAGAAATTCTTGATCAGGTACAGTCCCAGCCCCGAACCCTCCGATTTGGTCGTGTAGAAGGGTTTGAAGACCTCGGCCTGTATCGACTCGTCGATGCCCTTTCCCCGGTCGGACACGATCAGAGTGAGGTACTCGCTCGAACGGCGAACCTTCAGAGCGATCTCCCCTCCGTCTTCGCTGGCCTCCACCGCATTCATCAGTAGGTTTTTCACTACGTTCTCCAGCCTACCCTTTTGAACCAGGACCTTTCCGTCATCCAGCGAGATTGTATCGAGAGATATACTTCTGGCTGCCAGTATCGGTTCCATGAACGAAAGAACCTTCCTGACCGATTCGGAGAGATCGAGCCGTTCGAACTCCTCGCCATACCTGAAGATTTGCAAAATTCCGCCCACCTTCACCTGGAAACCCGAAAGCTCGTTCGAGAGTGTTTGCAGGTAGGAGTCTTTCCTGGAGCGTATATACAGATCCAGCGCCAGCCTCATGTTGGCCAGCGGCTGTTTGAGCCCGTGGGCCAGGTCGGCGACGGTCTGGGCATCGACGGCGTAGCGCCTGGTCTTCTCGAGGAGTTGCCTGGTCTTCCACTGGCTAGTCTTGTCATCCAGAGTGACGAGAAAGCCGCTCCTCTTCTTTTTGGTCACCGTCACCAGGTAACGCCTGCCCAGTTTTTTACTGTAAACATCGTACTGCCCCTCCTGGAGTGGAAAGAGCAGCCCGGTTCTCCTTATGAAATGATCGAGCTTCAGGTATCTCATGTTCTGGGCGCCGTAGGAAAAGCTCTTTACGAAAGCCTCGTTCGCCAGATCAATATTTCCGCTCCCATCGAGCGAAACCACGGATATGTTCAGCGTGTTCAGCAGCTCGGAATAATCCCTGTATAGCTTTTCGTAGTAGTTTCTCTCCTGCTCCACCTGAAGCGAGAGGTTCCTGTAAAAACCGTAAAGTTCGTGGAACTGGCCCTCCAGTTCGGCAGCCGGTTTCCGCTCGCCGCTCCGTATGAGTTTCACCAGCCTGTTGAGCTGTCTCACGATCACCAGGTAAACGAAGGCCGTCGCCGAAAGACCTGAAAAGATAACCAGCAGGAGACTCTCCACGTTGAACCCGATAAGCAACGAGGCCAGCAAGCCGGCACCCGCCACCACGATTCCCGTGATGTAGTGGTAACCGGAACCGAAAAGGACCTTATCTGGCTTTGACAACCGTTATCTGCTCTCCTTCGTCCATTCCGAGGAGTTCCCTGGCGCTTCCCTTGTTGACCGTTATCTCCATATAACCGCTGGAATCGAAGTGGGCCATAAGCTGTCCGAAATTCACGTCGTAATAAGTGTTGCCGAAGGTTATAGTGAACTGCTTTCTACCACGGCTCAACTCCAGAATATCCCCCTCTTCCAGCCCTGTTCCGAGAGAGAGCGGAATGTTGGTCTCGAGATTGCCGAAACCGTCGTAGAAGGCCACCTCGCCAGTGAGAGCGTCTCCGCTTCTGGTTGCCTTTCTGTATTTGAGGTATTCGAAGTTCATCAGTCTGGATCCCAGCTTCTCCACCGCCAGTCCCTTGGCTATGTGGGCGGCGACCGGTGCGAAGATATCTCTTCCGTGGAAGCTCCTTGAAACTCCCCTGTGGTATTGGCGGTTCTCGAGCTCCCTCACTTCGTGGACGCCAAAACTCTCGGCGGCCAGCGTGAAGATCCCGTTGTCAGGTCCGACCATGCACATTCCATTCTTGAGAACCATCGCCACAGGCTTTCTAGAAGTCCCTACACCAGGATCGACCACGGCCAGGAAGACCGTATCGGCCGGCAGGTCTTTGATCGCCCTCTCTATCACGTGAGCTGCGTGCCTAACGCTGAAAGGCTTTATATTGTGGCAGATGTCGAGAATCTCCACGTCCCTGTTTATCTCCCTTACCACGGCCTTGGCTATCCCGACGTAGTAACTGTCGTACCCCCAGTCAGTCAAAAAAGCTATCATCTCTCTCCCTCCAGTTTTTTACTATCGCATAGAATACTTCCGAAACGGCTTCCAGTTCTATTCTGTAAAGGTTCGACTCCACATTGCAATCGCTAGCACCAAAACCCTTCACGCTCTCGCCGTATTTAGAGACGAACCGCGAGAGCTCCTCTTCCATCCTCCTGTCGGAGGGAAGGAGAAGAGCGGCAAGGACCCTCGACTTCTCCCTGAGATAGTCTATGTGCCAGTGCTTCCTCTTTTCAAGCCTCAAATGGCGCCCGATTCTCTCAGAGAGCGAGTTCATCGCCGATCCCACGTATATATACATCCCCGGCTCGAGCTCCCATTCCCTTGCACCGGTCGAAATCAACGTTCTATGCTCAAGCTCGAGCAAAACGAGATAAACTCCCCTGTTAGCATCCATGACGTAGCTATTATACGATAGCGATCGAATATGATAGAAGAGACTCCTTGAAAGTTGTCCGTCGGGTTGCGTATAATTCCTTGAGAGGTGATCGCATGGCTTACGTGGAAATCAACAAATCGAACATATCGAAAAACGCCCGCCATCTGCTGAATCTTACGGGAAGAGCCGGTGTGGAGATGGCCTCCGTCACGAAGGTCGTCTGTGGCGACCCTGAAATAGTTTCGAAGATAATCGAGGCCGGTGTGCGAGAGATCGGCGAATCGAGACTGGAGAACATAGATCGAATCAGGAAGTTCGGCCTCTCGCCGGCCTTTCTCCTGTTGCGTCTCCCATCTCCGCAACTTTATAGAAAAGTCGTCGAATCGGTCGATTCCGTCCTTCTTAGTGAACTGAAATCCCTGAAGGCTCTCAAGGAGCTCTCGGAAGAGATGGGCCGCCGCTTGAAGTTCATCTACATGGTGGATACCGGTGACCTTAGAGAGGGCGTGATGTACGACCGGGCCTTCGAAGAGCTTGGAGAGGCCGCGAAGATAGCGGGGCGGAGTTTAGACGGTATCGGCACGAACCTCGGCTGCTTCGGCGGTGTGATAGCAACGCCGGAAAAATTCGAGATACTTCTCGCTCTGGGCGATAGGCTGCGCAGGGAGGACGGTATCGAGATCGAGAGGTATTCGGCTGGAAACACCGCATCGCTACCGCTGATAGAGAATGGAACACTCCCGCGAGGGATCAACCATTACAGACTCGGCGAATCCATCATGTGCGGCACCGACGTGACCAATAGCCGCGCCGTACCCGGAACTACCAGGGAGACCTTCACACTCTACGGAACTGTTCTGGAGCTCAAGAGAAAACCGTCCGTCCCGATTGGAGAGATAGGATCGGATGCCTTCGGAAGAAAGCCCCATTTCGAGGATATGGGCGAGAGGTTGAAAGCCATTCTGGATATCGGTGAGCAAGATGTCGTTCCATCAGGCCTCACACCGATGCTTGAAGGTTGCCGGGTCCTCCACGCATCCAGCGATCATCTGATAGTTGACGTTACCGATTGTCCGGAAAAACTTTCGGTGGATGATAGGATACCGTTCAGAATGTCTTACGGAGCCCTTCTAAGGGTTATGACCTCCCGCTATATCGCCAAAGAGTACAGGGATTTATCATGATTAGAGAACTCGAGCTTAAAGACAGGAAAAGTGTTCTCGAGATTGTCAAAGACATATGGGAGGGCGACGATTATATCCCGGCCGCCTTCGACTCGTGGGTTAGCGACGGCGACTGCCGTTTCATGGGAATGTGGAAGGACGAAGCGCTAGTTGGTGTGGCCAACCTCAGGCGTCTCTCGCCGACGGTGGGCTGGCTCGAAGGAATGAGGATCAAGCCAGAGTTTCAGGGGAAGGGATACGGCAGAGAACTGGCCGTAGAAATGATGAAACTGGCCCGGAATGACAGGCTGGAAGAACTTTATTTTTCGACTTACTTCGACAATCTGGCCTCGATCAGGATCAACGAATCGCTGGGATTCTCCAGGGTCGCCGTCTTTACGAACCTGGAGCTGGAACTCAAGCCCTCCGCGGATCTTGAGGGTGAATTGAAATACGCAGGATTGCAGATTGGCCGGGAGATCGCGGAGATAGAGACTTACATGAGCAACGACTGGTTCTTCATCCCCCCGGAAATCGGCCGCAAAAGCAACTGGTTGAAAGAACCGGAAACCTTGAGCCGGGAGGGCAATATGGCCGTAGTCTCCAGAAATCCGAAAGTCCCCGAATGCATGGAGATCAACTACATCGAGATAGGCAAGAGCGAAGACGCCGAAAACTTTCTTTCGTTGCTTGCCGGGTACGCCCGCGAAAAAGGTTACTCCCGCGTCCATACGATGGTGCCCGAAAACGTTGAGTTAGACGCCTTTTTGAAAAACCGGTTCGCACCCTTCGAGAGGTTTCACGATGTTTTCATATACCGGGCCAGAACCGACGAATTGAGAATAGACTGAAGAGAGTCTAGCTCTCTTGGTTTTCTGGAAGGAGAGATAGTATCATTGTTCTCGTACGTTCCAACGGGTGACGACTTTGGTTCACTAAAGAGGTGGAATGATTGAGAAGAATTTTCGTAGTACGTCACGCAGAGGCCGAAAAAGGGAAAAAAGGCGATATGCAGGATATAGACAGGCCGCTCACCGATAGCGGAAAGACCGATTCACTGTCGATGGCCGAAATCGTAAAACCGTTTATAGACGGACCGGCGATAATAATCTCCTCCGGAGCGAAGCGCGCCATGCAGACGGCCAGAAAGTTCCGGAAAGCCATAGGAGGGATCGAGCTGATCGAGAACGGCGAGCTCTACACCGGAACGGGGGAGACCATAGCTGCGACGATTACCGCAACGGACGACAAGTACAATTGCGTGATTATAGTCGGCCACAACCCGGCAATCGAAGAGTTCATGGCAGCCGCCCGGTGCGTCGCCAGAATGGCGACCTCATCGGTGGCCTTCTTCAAGGTCGATTGCAACAGCTGGAAAGAGCTGGACCTAAACAAGTTCAAGCTCGAATTTCTCCTCAAGCCGTCGCTATTAAGAAAGACGAAATGATCTTCGACTGGACCGTTCAGGAGTCTTTTCTCAAGGCCTTCCCGCAGAAGGTCGGAACGATGCTGGACACTCTCAAGGGCCATATCGATAAGGGAAGAGACTCGCTGGACGAAGATGCTGTCCACGATACGAGGGTGTGGAGCCGGAGACTTTCCGGGGCGCTTTCGATCGGTGCCATTCTCATCGACAGAAAGCCCTCCAGATCTCTTGAAATGCTTTCGGCTCTCAGGACCTCGCTCGGTCGTCTCAGGGACAACCACGTCCAGAGATCTCTGGCCATCGAATACGGTATCGAAGGCCTTCCCGAATACCTGGAGGCCAAAGGTGAAAGACTCGCGGCGCAGGCCTCCAAATCGCTGGCCGATTTCGATATGGAACGTCTCGAGAGAGACTTCCTCCACTTTCACAGAGAGCTCATAGTGGTCTGCAACGACGGGAATCTCCTGAAACAGAACACAGAACGAATATCTAACCGGATAGAAAAACGTTATTCGTCAGTCGGGAAGAGCTTCACCGGGTCGGACCCTGCCGATTTTGCCACGCTCCACAGCTCCAGGATCGCCATAAAGAAGCTCCGTTACACACTCGAGACACTTGACGGATACACAGGGCTTGACGGCGATACGCTCGCGCTCCTCAAAAAGATCCAGGACAGACTTGGAAAGGTTCAGGACCTCACCGTACTGCTGAAGACTATAGGTAAACTGGTTAATAAAAGAAGGCTCTCCGTTCCGGGCGAAACAGTTCAGAGGATCTCTATCGACAGACATATGCTGGTGAGTGAATTTCTCGACGGCTGGAGAGATGAGCTGGCCGCCATCGGCCGTTTCATCGAGGAGCCGGCTACAAAGCAGTGCGAGAGAGAGGATAAAGACAGGAGAAACCTCCGTTCCGGCGCGGTCGAAAAGTTCAGCGACGGGATTATCGAGAAGATCCTCTCTCTGGCCGATGAGAAGAGACTGAGTTACAGAGGCGTTGTGGCCTACCTCAGGGAAAACCCGGCCATGCTCGACAAACTGGACATCGAAAGCCTTCCTTCATACCAGACGCTGGCCAGGAGGGCCGGCAAGTTGGGGAAGAGAAAGAAACCGGGAGGTTGATCTTGAAAGTATCTACGGACAAAAGGATCAGGCTTGTATCAACCGCGATGATGCTGACCGAATTGCCGGAGCTGGAACTGCGCAAGCCCCACGCCCATCACTTCCTATACGAGGACACGATGCGCCATCTGGCGGGCAGAAAGCAACCTGAACTCCTCAACTCGCTTCTCAAAGATGGGACGGCCTATTATTTTCTCTTCACTTACGCCGTAAACCTATCGTGGCCTTACCTCGAACCCCTGAGCTTTCCAGATTACCTTTACCGATACGAACCGGCGCTTTGCGCCAGCAAACTTCACCTCGAGTTGAGAGAGTTACTGGCTTCCGCCGATCTCGAAAGTCTGTGGGAAGGCCAGAAAACCGGCTGGGAGAAACTGGAGCGGGATGCCTCGACGGCGCTCGAAGACAACCGCATAGAAGAGCTCCTGAGAGATTTCTTCGGCGATCACGGAAGAAATCTCTTTTTCTTCCCCAATCCCCTCTTTCCCGAACTGGCCTCTCTAGGTGCGGCCAGCGATAATTGTCTATACTGTATAGCCAGATACCCCGGTAGGTCCAGCCAGAAATGGCCCCACGAACCGGGAGTCACCCTGCCTGGCGAGGAATTCGGAAGTTTCGGCGACCAGCCAGTCTGGTCAAGGATAGTCGCCTTCCACGAGTTCTGCCACCCACTCATAGACCCGCTCATAACGGCAAAGCCCGAACTGGTGGAAGCGTTGAGAACTTCGCCCTTTTCACGTGGCGTGCTTTCCGCCTTCATGGACAGGTACCCTTCCTGGGAGGACATGCTGGCCGAATTTCTAATATACGCAATGACCTACGCCTATCTTTTCCACGAGTTCGATCGGGAGACGGCCGAAATTTTTCACAGAACCATGGAAGAGAGGTCCGGCTTCTCGGGCGTAAGACCTATGGGAGAGCCGCTTCTCCGTTATTTGGAGGAAAGAAAGAATGGCGAATACACGAACCTTTTCGATTACCTTCCGGTGATGTTCAACCTTTGACAGAGCCGGCGAGGAGCCCCCTCAGGAAGTACTTGCCCAGAAGTATATAGACGATCAACGTTGGAAGAGCCGCGAGCAGGGCGCCGGCCATCTGGACGTTCCACTCCACCACCTGGCTTCCGGCCAGGTTTACCAGCGCCACGGTGATCGGTTGCTTCGTCGGGTCGCTAGTGACGGTGACGGCGAAGAGAAATTCATTCCATATGTTCGTGAACTGCCAGATTACCACGACCACGAAGCCCGGCAGCGATATGGGGAAGAGAACCTTGAGATACGTCTTGAAGATACCGGCCCCGTCTATGCCGGCCGCTTCTATCAACTCGGTAGGCACCTCGCTGTAATAATTCCTGAAGATCAAAGTCGTTATAGGCAACCCGTAAACCACATGCACCAGAACCAGCCCCCAGATCGAACCGTAAAGACCTATATCCTGCAAAAAGCGTATCAGCGGGAAGAGCACGCTCTGGTAGGGGATGAACATCCCGAAGAGAACGAGGGCGAAGAGAAAGTCCGATCCCCTGAACTTCAACTTGGATAAAACGTACCCGTTGATCGAACCGATCACGGCCGATAACAGAGTGGCCGGTATCACCAGCATGAAAGAGTTTCTCAGGTTGGGAGCCAGTTTGTTGAAGGCCTTGACGAAACCATCGAAGGAGAACTCGTTCGGTGGAAACCACATTCTCACCAGTCCGACCTCCTTCAGGGGCTTGAAACTCGTGGCCAGGAGAACGTAAACCGGCATCAGAAAGAACAGGGCGAAAACAACCAGAAGTATGTAGATCACAAGCTTCCTGATCATATACTTTTCTCCTTTCTGAACGCCGAGAAGAGGTACGGCACTATTACCACGGCGACCATGATCAGCATTACCATGGCGATCGCCGAGCCAGTGGCGTACTTGTTTGCCCTGAAAGTAGTCTCGAACATATAGATGGCCGGCACGTCTGTGACGTTGTTGGGGCCGCTACCGGTCATCGCGTAAACGAGGTCGAAGATCTTCAACGAGATATGTCCCAGAATTATCATGGCGCTCAACGTTATGGGCCTCAGTATCGGAAACTTTATCCTCCAGAAGATCTGCCAGCCGGTCGCGCCATCGACCTCGGCCGCTTCGATCAGATCCTGCGATATCCCGCGCAGTCCGGCCAGATACATCGCCATCGTATAGCCCGAAAGCTGCCAGACGGCGGCGATTATGACCGGAATTAGAGCCACGTTGAACTTCAAAAAACTCGTCGTACTCGTGAACCACTTCCACTGGAATATATCCAGTCCCACCAGATCCAGGAGAAGGTTCATACCCTGGGGACTGCCCGGTAGAATTCCCGGCGCAAATATCCACCGCCAGACCGCCCCGGTGACGACGAACGAAAGCGCCATTGGAAAGAGATAGATATTTCTGAATATAGCCGACCCTTTAAGATTCCTGTCTATAAGAACGGCGAGAATTATGCCCAGTATTAGACAACCGGCGATGAAGAAAAGAGTGAAATAGAAAGTGTTCCAGAGATCGGTCTGAAACCTCGGATCTTCGAAGAGCCTGAGATAATTGCGCAGACCCACGAACTCGAACTCTCCCTTCAATAGCCTGGCAAAGCTGTTCCAGTTCGACACCGACGTTCTGGCCGTCCAGCCTATGAAGAAATAAACGAAAATACCTATCGCGGCGAACGTTGGCGATAGTATGAGGAAGGAAATAATTCCACGCCTGGTTTTCCGCTTGATCTACAACACCTCCAGAGAAGGGGGCCCGCTTCAACGCAGGCCCCGCCGAACATATCAGTCTATGTAGTCTTCCGCGGCGTTTCTTATTGCCTTCAAGAAGCCGTCCCTGTCTTTTGTAGTTATGAAGATATTGACAGCGTCGTTCAATTCGGTTATGAAGCCCTCTGGAGCCGCCGAACCGTGAGCTATTGACGGACAGAGCGCGTTGGTAGCGAAGTCGTTCATCGACCAGGTCAGGTAAGGATCGTAAAGCGACTTGTCGGCATCTAGCCTCGCCGGAATCGACCCCTTGATCGGGTTGAAAGCGTCCTGTCCCTCGACCGAAGCCACTATTTCGAGCCACTTCAGGGCGTTTTCCCTGTTGGGCGCGTTCTTCGGAAGACCGAAGGTATCTGTTACGACCATGAAGGAGCCCTGAGTTCCGGGGACGGCCATCCAGCCGAATTCGACGCCGGGAGTCCAGCCTAGCGTCTTGAGGTAACCTTCGGCCCAGTCGCCCATGACGTTGAAGGCGGCCTTACCGTCGAAAACCATCTTCGTTGCATCCTGCCACGTGAGCGCGGCGTGGTCCTCGTTGACGTACTTGATCAACTCTTCGAAGATAACGATAGCCCTTCCGATCCCCGGGTCGTTGAAGCTGGTCGTGCCGTTCCATAGACCGTTGTAACCTTCAGGACCGAGAGCCGAAAGCAGTACGGTTTCGAAGAGATGAGCCGCTTCCCACTTGTCCTTGTCGCCGAGGGCTAGAGGAATGAAGCCGGCCTGCTTGATCTTCTCACAGACCTGCAGGAACCCCGGTCCGTCCTGCGGTACCGTCTCGACACCGGCTTTCTTCAGAATCTCGTTGTTGATGAACATCACATTACCCCTGTGCACGTTCACCGGTATGGAGTAAACCTCTCCCTCGTAACTGCAGATCGTCATGATGTCTTTGGGGAACTTGTCGAGTATCCCCCAGCCTTCGAGGATGTCCGTCAGAGGTTCCATCATGCTCGTGATGACGTAGGTGTCTATAAGCTCCATTCCACCGTGCACCTGGAAGGAATCCGGCGGGTTGCCACCCAGCATCCTCGTCTTCAAAACGGCCTTCGCGTTCGTTCCGGCTCCACCGGCGACCGTTGCGTTTATTATCTCGACGTCGGGGAACTTCGCTTTGAAGACCTCGTATATCGCCGCGAGGCCCTCCTCTTCTCCACCGCCCGTCCACCAGCTGAAAATCTCCACACTCCCGGACGCTAAGAGTGCGCTAACGGATAAAAGAAGAACCGCTACCAAAAGCTTTTTCATCTAAACACCCCCTGTGTTTTCGGCTTTTAAGCCGTACTTTACGAATACAGTCCCCCCAGACCGAACGGATAATTACATTGTTATTATACAACTGGAAATATTTACTCAATACATTTCTACTCTCTCTGTCAGATGGCCAATTCACTAACAAACCGATCTTTACACGACGGAACGATAGAGCTCGCTTCGCTCACGAGAAGGCGAGAATTCTCTTAAGAAACGTTGTTGGTTGTGCGTGGTGTGTTGTGGGTAAGAGCGAGATGCCGGGTCGAGGTCCGGCATGACGGGAAGGGTGGAAAGACCAGGATCCTCTGCACGAGGATGACGTGAAGGGAGAGCCTGTCCTGATGGGCGAAAATAGGGACTGACGGGCTCCTAGCGTCTGTTGTCCCATTTTTCGCGTCTCGCATATCGTCCGTCTCTAAACAGAGGTTAGAAAGTCAAGATCTTCACGCTCTTCACACCTCTCGCCTCTGACCTCAGGTTTACCAAGAACCTGGACGCGTAGCGTCGTCAGACAAACAACCGCTCTTCCGCTCCTCTCTGTGGACTGTTCCTCTTATCTCTGATCAGGTGTTATTATTGTTTCAAACATTCAATGGGAGGGATCATCTTGTCTAGAGTAAAGATAAGCATCATCGGCGCCGGCAGCGCTGTCTTCTCACTGAGGCTGGTGAGTGACCTGTGCAAAACCCGCGGTCTCCACGGGAGCGAGGTGACTCTCATGGATATCGACGAGAACCGGCTGAAGGCGGTGCAGGTCCTCGCAACCAAATTCGCCGCGGAGATGAAAACCGAGTTGACCTTCAAAACCACGACAGACCTTCGAGAGGCGATAAAGGGAAGCGACTTTGTGATCAACACCGCGCTGGTCGGCGGGCACGCCTTTCTCGACAAAATGAGGGCGATCGGCGAGAAACACGGTTATTTCAGGGGTATAGACAGCCAGGAGTTTAACATGGTCTCGGACTACTACACCCTGACCAACTGGAACCAGCTCTCATACTTCCTCCAGATCGCGCGAACGATGGAGGAGCTCAGTCCCGGCGCATGGCTCCTTCAGGCCGCCAACCCCGTCTTCGAAGGGACCACCCTCATAAGGCGCAACAGCAAGATAAAGATGATAGGCTTCTGCCACGGTCACTACGACGTCTTCGAAGTATCAGAGGCTCTCGGTCTTGAGAGAGAGAAGATAGACTGGCAGGTCGCCGGTGTGAACCACGGGATATGGATGAACAGATTCAAATACGACGGAAGAGACGCCTACCCGATCCTTGACAGATACATCGCCGAAAAGGGCGCGGAGCGTTTCAAACCGGCCAACCCTTTCAGAATACAGATGTCACCGGCCTCGCTGGAGATGTACGGCTTCTACGGGATCATGCCCATCGGCGATACCGTCAGGAACAGCGGCTGGAAGTATCACTACGACCAGGAGACGCTCGAAAAATGGTACGGAAGCCCCTGGGGTAGTCCCGATTCGGAACCGGGCTGGCAGTGGTACAAAGATCAGCTAGGTCAGATCACTCAGGCTACGATGGGACTGGCCCAGGCTATTGCCTACTATCCACAGGCCAGCCTGGAAATGCTCGTGACCGAGGGAGCGAAGAGCCTCTCGGGCGACTTCACAGGCGAGGCGATGAAGCTCTACGATCCCTCCCAGATGAGCGGAGAGCAGCATGTACCTTTTATAGACGCCATAGTGAACAACAACGCCTCCAGATTCGTCGTCAACACTCTTAATAATGGAGCGATAAGGGGTATCGACAATGACGTCGCCGTCGAAGTTACGGCCGTCGTAGATAACCAGGGCATACATATAGAGGAGATCGCTCCCCACCTGCCCGACAGGGTGATCGACTGGTATCTCAGACCAAGGATAATGCGCATGGAGTGGGCACTGGAAGCCTTCATGAAAAAAGACCCCGGTCTAATAGTCGAGATTTTGATGAGAGATCCCAGAACTACCTCTTGCGAACAGGCCAGGGGTGTGGTCGAAGAGATCTTCGGAGCCTGGTGAATCAATGGAGGCGATCGCTTTGGAAGAAATAACTCGCTGTCCCTGGGCTTATGGAGGCCCTCTATATATCGACTATCACGATAACGAGTGGGGCGTCCCGGTCCACGACGACACAAAACTCTTCGAATTTTTGATTCTCGAGAGCGCGCAGGCCGGTCTGAGCTGGATAACGATTCTCAGAAAACGTGAGAACTACCGCCGGGCTTTCGTCGACTTCGACCCGGAGGCTGTATCAAGGTACGGAGAAAGAGATATCGAAAGGCTTATGAATGACCCTGGAATAGTCAGAAACCGCCGCAAAATAACGGCCGCGATAAACAACTCGTCTGCCTTTTTGAAGGTCCGGAAAGAGTTCGGAAGCTTCGATAGTTACATCTGGAGCTTCACCGACGGAAAACCCGTGATAAATCGCTGGACGGAGCAGAGCGAGGTCCCGGCGGTCACAGAAAAGGCCGTGGAGATCTCTAAAGACCTCAAGAAACGCGGCTTTTCCTTTCTGGGTCCGACCATAGTTTACGCCCACATGCAGGCCACCGGGCTGGTCAATGACCACCTCGTATCCTGCTTCAGGCATGCGGAGACATCTAAAATGCTTTAAGGAAGGCCGTCGCGGATTGGAAGAATGGTATAATCTGAAAAAAGGTTGCGAGGCGATATTATGGAATGGTTGCACATAGAGCCGATACTGGATCTTATAGAACTTGTCGATAAACCCTCTTCTCTCGAGAAAAGGTTGAATTTCGTCATGAACTCACCCCTGAGACACATGTTCGGCCAGTTTCAGGTGCCGGAAGAGGAGGCCAGAAGATGCCTGGCCGCGGCCCTTTCGGGAGAGGAAGATCACAGCGGACTTTCGAAGGACTGCACCGAACTTATAAACTACATAGGAAACATAAGAAAGCGTGAAGAGGAGTTGAGGCTCTTCTTCGGCCTGATGGGCAAGAGGGAGGCCTCTATAAGAGAAGAAGCGATAAAAATGGCACGGGAATACCTGCCGTCTTCGGCCTCATTCGAGAAGCTGAACGTTTACTTCGTGCCGATGCCCTACAACGCCAACGCCGATAACCTGGGCGTCTATTTCGATCCGATCTTCGCCATGGACATAGGTCTGGACGCCATCACCGGGGTAATGGCCCACGAAGCGCACCACATAGGCAGAAACTCCGTCACTTCCGAGCGCCTGGAATTCGGTGACAAACCTCTCGAAACGCTGGCTTACAGGTTCATGTGTCTCGAGACGGAGGGGATCGCCAATCTCGTCAACGACGCTTCGCAAATCCCCTCCTTGAAAAGGATAGCCCTTACCAGAACCAAAATCATGGCCGAGTTCGAGAAACATCTCGAGCTCCTCCAGGAGGTCTTCCTGAACCTCGCCGGGGGAGTCATCACCGACAGGGAGGCCCGCGCTCTCATGTCCCGCAGCTGGTTCACCACGGGCAGTCTCGCGCCCATCGGCATGAAAATGGCCATCGAAATAGAGAACGAGTTCGGAAAGGAAAACCTCGTGAAAACCGTCGGCGACACCGTGGCCTTCCTGAAAGCTTACCAGAAAGTGGCTCTGAAGAAGAACTACTACCTTCTCGAAGACGAGACTTTCGACAATCTGGAAAAGCTTCTCAAGGCCCGTCAGTAACTATCTATCGCCGGAGGTGCATCCGATGCTTTTGCTCATAAAAAATATAAACCTTTACTCGCCCGGGCCGATCGGAAACATGGATATGCTCATCGGCGGCGAAGAGATACTCAAGATCTCCGAAAACATACCCTCGAGCGACATACTTTCAATGGGCGGAAGACTCGTCGACGGGACCGGCATGATAGCTGTACCGGGCTTTGTCGACGGCCACACACACCTCATAGGGGGCGGCGGCGAGGGCGGCTTCTCCACCAGAACTCCCGAAGGCTTCGCCGGGCAGTTCATAGATGTCGGAACGACCACGGTGGTCGGTATGCTCGGCACCGACGGCGTCACCAGGGACCACGCCTCGTTACTGGCCAAAGTCCGCGACTTCAACAACAAAGGACTCAACGCCTTCATGCTCACGGGCTCCTACAGGTACCCGCTCAAAACTCTCACCGGCGACGTGATGAAGGATATAGTTCTGGTGCCCGAGATAATCGGGGTGGGAGAGGTGGCCGCTTCCGATCACAGAAGCAGTAACATCACCGCTACAGAGCTCCAGCGAATGGCTATGGACGCCAGAGTTGCCGGTATGCTTTCGGGCAAATCCGGGGTGACGGTTCTCCATATGGGCGACGCCCTGGCCGGTTTGAAACCTCTCCTGGAGGCCACCGACGACGGGATGCTGAATCCTAAACAGATCATACCGACCCACATAGACCGCACAGAAAAACTCCTGGCCGAGGGCCTTAACTGGGTGAAGGAGCGTGACGGCTATATAGACTTCACCGCCGACGAAAATCGTACCGCCCATATCCTGGCCGATCTACACTCTCGCGGCTACAACTTCGAAAGGTTGTGCGTCTCCTCCGACGGACTCGGCTCGATGCCCCTCTTCGACGCGCAGAAGAATCTGATCGGCATAAGATCCGGTCCTGTCGATACGCTCAGAAAAACCTTTGTGAGTCTCGTGAAAGAACACGGACTCGAAATCCAACGTGCTCTCATGCCCTTCACATCCAACCCCTCGCGTTTCTACAAACTCGACTCGTCCGGTCTGGGATTCATAAAGGAAGGCAAAAAGGCCAGTTTCCTGATCCTGAACGACGAACTTGAAATAAAGGGGGTCTTCTCGAAGGGAAGATTCCTGAAAGAGGGAGGTTCATTAGATGACCGGAACGGCTGTGTATTATAGTTTCACCGGATCGACGGAAGTTATCGCAAAGAGCTTTTCCGAAAAGTCGGGCTTCAAACTCTGCAAACTGGAAGACAGAGAAAAAAGAAAATCCGCTCCCGCTTCCGCCTCGATACTCGGTCTGGGGACGGCTCTCAAAGAGCCTCTGCCGGACATAAAAAACGTCGATTTCCTGGTCCTGCTGACGCCCATCTACGCCTGGCACCCCTCGGCCCAGATGAACACGTTCTTAAAAAATGCCGGTATCGGTGGCAAAAAACTCTTTCTCGTGGGCGTTGGAGCCGGTGAAACCAACGAAAAAGCCATGGCACGCTTCTCCGGCAAGGTGAAAAAACTGGGCGGCCAGGTGGCCGGAACCAAGGCCTTCAAGGGTGTACAGCTCGGAAAGAACTACAAAGAAGTGGAAGCGGCGCTGCAGAAATCGGGCGAAGAACTGGCAAAAATAATCGACAGCCTCACCTGACGCGCCGGTAAGCAACGAATGTGATAAAACGCTAGAGCGATAAGCGCAAGAGTGTCGGGGAAACAAATCACCGGTCGGGTCTGGGACTCAACCGGTGGTGTTTCTTTTCTTTACATACGTAGTGTAGCGCAGATTATCTGTATAGATAACCTCCAGATTGGTCTTTTCTCCAATGACCCTCATCGTTTGCGGAGTGTAGAAAGAGATATGGCTCATATCCCTCATATAGTACCAGTTCAGGAACCCCTCCTCGCTTTCGGGGTGAAAGAGAGTCATTATCGATAGAATGCTTCCCTCCCCCATACAGTTTTTGAAGATTTCGAAATGCTCGAGCGGATTCTCCAGATGCTCGATCACTTCCGTCGAGGTTATCACGTCGTAGATCTTCCCCTCGTATATCCTGTCGGGCGAGAAGAAGAGATCGTAAATATCCATCGAAAAGCCGTAGTCTCTCTCCAGAATCATGGCCAGCACGGGAGACGGGCCGCTTCCGTAATCAAGACCTCTCTTTCCATTGCAGAAAAGTACCACCGCTTCGTCTATGAACCTCTTGAAATAAGCCACATAACGCGGATCATCTATACTGTTGTTGTGCCTGCTGTAGATCTCAAGCTCCTTTTCCGGCGGAATCAGCGAGTTCTCATCCTTCGAGATGAACCCGCATTTGTGGCAGTAGTAGTATTTCAACCGGAACTTCTTGTGGAGCATCTCTACAGCGGGCGAGCCGCAGATCTTGCAAAAATCGTTCATCTGTTCCTCCTGTGTTCGTCGTTCATAGAGCAGTGGTGAGAGGTCCGGGGTCAGAGGTATGATAGAGCAATTAAACCGGACTTTTAAATCCAGCCTGTCGTCTCCAGCCTCTTCTTAAGTGTACACCCTCCTTCCTGCGAGAACGGTTTCTCGTGGTGGGTTGTGCGTTGCGGGCCATAATGCTCCCGTACCGTCATCCCGTTGTGATCCAATTAAGAACCGTTGTGGGTTGTGCGTTGTGGGTAAGACCGGGATGCCGGATCGGAGTCCGGCATGACGGAAAGGGACTGTCATCCCGTGTCATCCCGTAATGAACCTATACGGGATCTCGCTCAGAATATCCGTCTTTCCGCTCTTTCGAAGGACAAAGATGCCGGATCGGGGTCCGGCATGATGGAAAGGGAGCAAGACTGTCATCCCGTAGTGATCTTATACGGGATCTAGTTCTTATCGTCCGTCTCGTTCTCTAAACCCGCGCGTTCGGAGGTTACAGGTTAAAAAGTCAAGATCTTCACGCTCTTCACACCTCTGGCTTCTTGCCTTTGACCTCAGGTTTACCAACAACCTGGACGCGCAGCGTCGGAACCGCTCTTCTCATGCTGTTTTGCTCTTCTCGGAGGACGGTGAACGGAGAACGGCTTCTATGCTCTTCCACCCTTCGCTCCTTCTAAGGACGGTTCTTCCTGCTCTACTGCGGAAATCAATTTCACGCTTTTCGAGCTTCACTGGAAACTACTTTCCCTTTGTTCGATTAATGCAATCGGTCGAACGATAGCAAACCAGAACAACTTCGCAAATCACAATGCGCTGGAATTAAGAATACATCGGATATTTTGTCCAATAAATATATTTACGATCTATATCGTAACATTAGATCGATTATAGAAGTGCTATGTTACATACTGGCACGGTAATGCTATATATATGTCAGCTTAGATTAGGAGGCGTAATGATGAGTAGAAAAAAAGGGTTCTCTCTGGTTGAACTGTTGATCGTACTCGCCGTGATGGCAGCACTTATTGCAACAATCACACCGGTGGCGTTGAATGCAATCAAAAAATCCAAGGCAACGCAGGTAGCACAGAATTTGAAGACACTTGCAAGTGCAATTGAAAATGCAGCGTATGTGAATGGGGCAGATGCAAGTGGCATAAAACAACCAGATGGAAACAGTTATTTTATAGCAGAAGATGATATAAAGCTTCTTGCAAGAGACATTAATGCGGACCACTATGGAATAGCTTACAAAATTTATACAGGTACAGATGCAGGCAAAGTGGATGTGTATATTAGAACGGACGAATCAGTTGACCCGGGTATTGTTGCAGAAACCCTTATGTCTGCGACAAAAGTGACTTCAGCAATAACAGATGCAGATGATTACAAAGTAATCGGAAATGATTTCACAACGGCAACAACCGGTATCCAATACACATTCACATTCAACGTTTACTGATCATCGTTATCTGACGAATACCCGAGGCTTAATTAATAACATACGGAAGGCCCTCAAATTGAGGGCCGTTTGGTGCTTCCAGTTTGTTGGCACACCCTTGCATATAACTGTTCAGATGGATAAACCAACAAACAGGAGGGATAGTATATTATGAAAAACAGAAAAAAGGGATTCTCGCTGGTTGAGCTTTTGATCGTTCTCGCGGTTATGGCCGCATTGATAGCGACAATCACACCGGTGGCGTTGAATGCAATCAAGAAATCCAAGGCAACACAGGTTGGTCAAAACATGAAAACACTTTCAAGCGCCTTCGAAAATGCATTGTATGTCAATGACGAAGTCCCTAGCTTTACAGATCTGGGTAGAGATATAGATAAAGCAAAATACAATGTAGTATATACAACTTCAAATGGCGTGTATACTGTGGCTGTATTGACATCAGATCCCGTTGACGAAGAAGCCCTAAAGGGAGTTCTAAAAGATGCAGCAAAAGGCGATTACACAAAAATTTCTGAAATGACATCAACAGGTAATACATTATATACTGGAACAACCCAGTATTATTACGCGTTTACTTTCGCTACTTATTGATACAACCATTAACCAAAGCCCTCTTCGGAGGGCTTTTTTATGTTTTACCAGTTGCCGTATTCAATTCAATCCATCGAGAATATAAGAGCTTCGCTTGCCAATGAGATTTTATGCACGAAAGATAGAAGCTAATTTTTCGCCCTCTCGAAGCTCGCTTCATCTGATTCTCCCAAGTACCGCCTTTAAGATAATCCGGCAGATCTTTAGAATCACTTGACGGTGACTTTCGAGTCTTTCTTTCCGTTCGAGCCTCTGGTGCTGCTGCGCAATTGCTCCTGCCATTTGCCGCATCTGTCGCCCCAGACGGCCACGACTTTGCCGTCGGCTTTTGCGTTTATCACTTCGCAATTGTTCGAGCAGCCGTTGCAGATGAAGCTCGATGGTCTGAAGTCTGTGTTGAGGTAGTCGAAGCCCCTGAAGGTGCTTTCCCGCCCGGTTCTCTCGACCTCTTCTCTGGCAAGTATGGCCGCACCGATCGCGCCCATGACATCGTAGTTGGCCGGAACGATCACTTCACAGCCCATCGCCTCTTCGAAGGCTTTCTTGATCCCTTTGTTGGCCGCGACGCCCCCCTGGAAGACGAACGGGGGCTCGAGTTTCTTTCCCCTTCCGAGGTTGTTTATGTAGTTTCTAACCAGCGCCCTGCAGAGGCCCCAGATTATGTCGGGCTTCGAAAAGCCGTACTGCTGTTTGGCTATCATGTCGGACTCTGCGAAGACGGTGCACCTCCCGGCTATCCTGACCTCGTTCTCGGCCTTCAGCGCGAGGTCTCCGAAGCTCTCGATCGGTATGCCGAGCCTCTCGGCCTGGTGGTCGAGGAATGAGCCGGTACCGGCGGCGCAGACGGTGTTCATGGCGAAATCCACGACCATTCCGTCTTTTATGAGTATTATCTTGGAGTCCTGACCGCCGATCTCGAAGATCGTTCTAACGTGCGGGACCTCTCTGGAGGCGGCCACGCCGTGCGCGGTGATCTCGTTCTTGACTATATCGGCCCCCAGCAGAACCCCGGCCAGCTGTCTGCCGCTGCCAGTCGTTCCAACCCCCAGCACGAGGGGCTCTCCCAGCTCTTCTCTCAGTCTGGACATCGCGAACTTGACTACGTCCATCGGCTGGCCGTTGGTCCTTATGTAGTACTTGAAGAGTATGTTTTCACTCTCGTCAAGGGCCACTACGTTCGTACTTACAGATCCTACATCCACTCCGATAAATATCTTCATATCTCCACCCACCCGTAGATACTACGCGGTTTTTGCGGCCATTTTCTTCCGCTTGCTGTTTTTGATCAGGTCAACGAAGGCCTCTATCCTCGTCATGCTGTTGGCCTTGCCGCTCTGCTCGTCTATCGCCAGAGTCAGTACCGGGATGCCGTAATCCTCCGAGATCCTCGGTATGACGCTCTGAGAAACCAGTTCCGGCAGACATGCGAAAGGCATCAGGTGAACGACTCCGTCGAAGCCCCGCTTGCTGTAATCCACTATGTGGCCGACGTTTTGCTTGGCGTGGCCACCGATTATTATCTCTATGTAATCCTCGCCCATCTTGAGGATCTCCTTCTCCCTGCCCTTGCCGAAGAAGTTGTGATCGACCCACTCGCCTATGTACTGCGATCTTTCGGCTTCACAGCCGAGACTGCAGAGTGTGTTCTCTATGTCCATGTTTATACTCGACTCTATCACGACAAAGATCTCGCCGACCACTCCTATACGTATTTTATCCCTTTCGTCGACTTCTTCAAGCTTTATGGAAGCTAGCAGCTCTTTCGCCTCTTCGTAGGCCATTTCCGTCTCTTTCATAGTCCAGCATCTGTCGTAGGACATCCTGATCTCCTCGAAGGCTTTGAGACAGGAGCCATGAACCGTCTCGTACGGAATCATGGTGTGTATCTTCTTGTCGAACTCGTCGAGATCCTTAAGCATCCGCAGTATGATCCTGCCGGTCGAGATGACCTTTCGCAGAGAGTTTTTGCCTTTCAGCCTGAAGAACTTCGATATATCGCCCCGCAGATCGCGCTTGATCGAGTCGAAGATTATCAGTTCGACGTCGAAGCCCATATGTCTGAGCGTCCTCTCGTGGAGTTCGCCGTAGAAACCGGCCCTGCACGGACCGTGTCCGCCGCTGGATACTATTATACCGGCCCCCTGTTCGCAGACCTCTATGTAGTTGCCCATCAACATCTTGTAGGGGAAACAGGCGAACTCGGGACTGTTTTTCGTTCCCAGGTCTATCGTCTTCTGCGTCGGCCTGGGAGGGACTACCACTTCGTAACCCAGCATCTCCATGAGCTTTTTGTAAACAAGCACGTTTCCCAGGTAGGGGAAGGAGTACTTCATACCGCATCACCCACCGGAACGGTCTTTCTCTTGAGCATATCCACGAAGGCCTCGACCCTCGTCTGGAGGTGGTTCTCACCCGTGTGCTCGTCTATCCTCACCGTCATGAAGGGAATCCCCGAATCCTCCGACTCCAGCTCGAGGAGCTTACCCAGGAAGGCGTCTGGGCCGCAGCCGAAGGCCGTGACGTGTATCACCCCGTCGACCGATCTCTCCCTGAACATCTTGTACGCGCCTCCAAGCAATTTGTCGCTGAAGGTCCAGAATAGGCTCTTTTTCATCTTCTTTATATATCTCTTGAGTTCTCTGTTGGAAAGCATTTCGAAAGTCAGCACGTTCATTCCGAGCTGCCTCAGCCTCTCGGTCACGTTCATGCTGACGAACTCGTCGTAAACGTCGTAAACGTATCCCAGAAGGCCTATCTTCGGTCCGACGATCTTCACGGGTTCTCTTATCCCGTCGGGATTCTTGAGGCCTTCGAAGGCTTCGGCGATCGTCCTTCCCTCCAGGCTGAGCTTTCTGAACTTTCGCCAGAGCTCGGCGCCCTTCCTGCAGGCCAGCTCGATCTGCTTATCCGATACGGACAGCTTTTCGGCCATTGAGTAGTACATCTTCGGGGAGAATATATTCTCCGACCTCGATTGAACGTCCATGGTGAGAAGCTTTCCGGCGACTCCCGGGATGCTGTGCCTTGCCATGTCTGGCAGTCCCATGAATTTGGGGCAGAAGTACTTACCCTTCTCCACCGAGGCCATGCGGGGTATGAAAACGTAATCGACCCCACCCTTGAGTAGCTGGAGGACGTGGCCGTTGAATATCTTTATGGGGACGCAGATCTCCGGAACCGATATGCCTACCCCCATATCGACGGTTTTTTTGTCCGTGCTGTGCGAAACCACCACTTCCGCACCGAGTTCTTTGAAGAACTCCGTCCAGAATGGACCGTAATAATAATACAGCAAAGCGTTAGGAATACCTATTTTCATCTGCTTTCAGCCTCGCCCGATCTGTCCATGAATAACCCGACATCCTGAACTGGACAGTTTATCCGATCATATCAAATATAGCATCATACTCATCGTTTGTATCGCTTTCAGTGTTAAGGCTTTGGCCTCTTTAATTTCCCTTTAATTGCCGACCCGCTATACTCGATCCATGAACCGAAAATTGCGTAACTGGAGGTGTTTGCGATGAAGAAAACCAACTTTTTCCTTCTGGTAGTTCTGACTATCTTTCTAATCAGCGGTTGTTTCAACTTTCCCGTTCCGAAACCCGATGAAAACGGCACGCTCAGAGTGTCGCTGACCGACGCCGTTATTCCCCTGGAGGATATTGAAAAGCTGGAGGTCACCATCGAGAGCATGGCGCTGTACGGAGCCGACGGCGCGACGCCCACCGAGCAGACGCCGCTGATCGTTCTCGATGAAGCCATAACGGTGGATATCATGACCCTGATTGGCGAGGAGATCGACCTGGGCGAGTTCGAGGCAAGCGGCATATACAACCAGCTGAGGATGGAGATAAGCGAGGCCACTCTGACCGCCAACGGCAAAGTCTTTCCCGTCACGGTCAATTCCGGCTCGCTAAAGATCAACAACCTTGACATAGATCTGAGCAAGGACGAGGACACCGTTCTGGTGCTGGATTTCGATCTCTCCAGATCCCTCAAGATCAACGGCAAGTGGGAAGAGACGAAGGGCGGAAAGGAGGGCCACGAGGATAAAGTGCACATGACGCCGGTGATACATATCCGCCACGGAAGTCTTTACGATGTGACCGGTGTCGCAACTCCGACCGGTGAGGCCTCGCCGCTTCTGGTCGCGCTCGTGCCCGACGGAACCGGTGATACGCTCCTCACCTTCACACATACAAATACGCCGAAGTGGGAAAAGGGAGAATTCCGCTTCTGCAAGGTCGCTCCCGGCAGCTATACGCTCAAGTTTTTCGATAATTACACCGACGAGGGTTTCGACGTCGACACCAGTGTGCCGCTTTACACTTATCCCGAACCCGTGGTCGTTGTCGATCGGGATCTCTCTCTTGGTACAATAGTTCTTGAATGAGGAAAGTTATCAGGGCACTGGCCGTTTCGGTGCTGATTTTCCTTTCGATCTCCGTCCCCGGACAGACGACCCTGCTGGAGGCCGAGCAGGAGTTGCTAAGCCAGTTGCTCGAGGGCGGAGAGCCATCTCGTTTTCTCGATCTTGAACTGATCGACCTGGCCGTGAAAAAGGCCGGAGGGAACGTTCGCGCCCTGTATTATCTCCCTTCTGAAGGGACGCTCACCGTGATAACCGACAGAAACTCTCTCACGCTGACACCTGATCTCGAGATAACCGCGGACGACCGGTTTGAGACGCCGCTGGCGGGAGTGAACGTGAAGCTCTCGCTCATAGACGCCTTTTCGCTGGTTTCTCTCCAGACCAGAGAGGGGATTCTGGGACTTTATCTGGAAACGGCCGAGAGCGGTCCACTCTGGCACGTGATAACCGAATCCAGTGCCTACACTCTCGGCGCCGCATTCGCCTCAACCGTCAGCGTCTCGGATACACGGAGCGCTCTGAACGCTGTATCCGAGAAGATCAAGAAAGAGAAAGCGAAGGCCGAAAAACCGGGCCAGCCCGAAGAGCCCGGTCAGTCAGACCAGCCCGGCAAACCGGATGAACCCGGCCGACCGGACGATCCAGGCAAGTCCGACGACACTCCCGGCAAGGGAAACGGGAAGAAATAGACGCCATGAAGTTGCTTATTATCGAGGACGAGAGAAAACTCTCCGACAATATATCCGATTTCCTCAAAGGCGAGGGTTACTCCGTCGATGCGGCCTTCGACGGGGAAGAAGGGCTGGATCTCGCGCTAGAGCGAAGCTACGATTGCATAATCCTGGACATTCTGCTCCCGGGTATGGACGGCCTCTCGCTATGCAGATTTCTCAGGGAAGAGATAAAATCCACCGTGCCGATACTTATGCTAACGGCCCTGGGCGAGCTCGACAACAGGATAGAGGGGCTCAACGCCGGCGCCGACGACTATCTGCCCAAGCCCTTCGATCTTCATGAGCTGCTGGCCAGGGTCAAGGCTCTCCTGAGAAGGGCACAGCTCAGGGGCGGTGAAAAGATCGCCTGCGGTGAGCTCGTTCTCGACTCCAGAAAACAGACCGTTCTCTACCGCGAGAAACCGATCGAGCTGAGCGCAAGAGAATTCTCGATCCTCGAGCTGCTCATGAGAAACCCCGGCACGGTCTTCACCAGAGAGGAGATAACCGACAAAATCTGGGAGAGCGGCTACGAACCGCGCAGCAACATAGTGGATGTTTACATCCGCTACATACGCAAAAAGCTCGAAGCGCTGAAGCTAGACCACATAATAGAGACCGTTCAGGGCAGGGGTTACAGGTTGAGGGAGAAGCCGTGAGGTCTATGACGATCAAAAACAAAATCACACTCCTCTACCTTGCCACGTACGGCTCGGTCGTCTTCGCGCTCAGCATAACGCTCTTCATGATATTCAGAACGCTCGAATACAGGAGGATAGACGGCCTGCTGCTATCCTTCCACAACGACATAGTCAACACCTATAAGTACGCCGGAGAGGGTGAGAAGAGGCTCCTGAGCCTGGCCGGCGACGAAAACCTCGGCTTCGCTCTGTACGCCGGTGAAAAACCGCTGGCAAGCTTCCGGATCGAGCCGGGCACTTTGTCTTCTGTCGGTCCGGGAATGGGAACGGCGGGTGATTACCGCTATCGGGCGACTCTCGAGAGTATCGAAGGCGGGGACCGGAAAGTAGTGACCTTCTACAGACTGGAAGGAACCCGGGCACATCTGAATAACCTGCTGCTGATTATAATTCTCTCGGCAGCCTTCACCCTGCTCCTTGTGAGCCTGGTGGGGATGGCCTTCACCAGAAAGCTCATGAAGCCGCTTGAACAGGCGGGAAACCAGCTCGAAAGGATCAGCCGTTCCGAGATCGGCGGCGCGAGAGTAGAGGTTGAAAACACCGGCCGGGAGATAGAGAAACTCCAGCTCGAGATCAACAGGGCGCTCGACAGGATCGAAAGACTCGTCGAAGACACGCGCCAGATGTCCTCGAAAATAGCCCATGAACTGCGGACACCCCTGGCCGTCATGAAAACGAACCTCCAGCTCTCGCTTGAGAAAAACTCCTCGCCCGGGGAGATGAGACTTTCGCTCAAGGACACCATGAAAGAGCTCGACAAATTGATCAGGATGTCCGAGGGTTTTCTCCTGCTCTCAAGGATCGAAAGCGCCGTACCGCTAGAAATGGCCAGGGTGGATCTCTCCGGACTGCTTCTGGAAACGATAGAAAAGATAATGATACTCTACCCCGGAGTGGAGTTCGCACTCGACGTAGCGCCCGCCATCGAGATGCGCGGAGTCTCTCACATGATAGAACACGCTATCATAAACCTCCTTGACAACGCCGCAAGGTACACGACCGATGGTTCGGTGAGTGTGCGACTTTCAACCGGAGAGAGGTACATAGTTCTCGAGGTTACAAACAGGGGTCGAAAAGTCGAAATGGAAAGGCCCGGTATGCTGAGCGGATCTTCCGTAGCAGCGGGAAACGGCATCGGGCTCACAGTAGTACAGGCGGTGACAAAACTGCACAAGGCCGACCTCCTTTACGAACACCGGGACGGGACGAACCGCTTCACGATCAGATTTCCTGCTTGATCGGCTTGACCGTACGGTATGATTCGCTCGATTCAGTTCGCTTTCTAAAACTCTTAACACCCACTCTCTCCACATCCATTCGATTCAAAGTATAATCTAAGTAATAAACTTTACTATTTTGATGACCTACACATCTCAGGAGGGTATAAATGATTTTCATGACCCGCAGAAATAATGGTTTCTCTCTGGTCGAACTGCTGATAGTCCTCGCAGTCATGGCCGCGTTGATATCGACGATCACGCCCGTAGCGATGAACGCGATAAAAAAGGCCAAAGCGACGCAGGTAGCTCAAAATCTGAAAACGCTTTCGAGTGCTCTTCAGCACGCGGCATATCTCAACGGAGCCAACTCCGACGGTCAGATAAAAAGCCACGGAAATACCGCAATAGAACTGAACGACCTCGGCAGAGACCTTCCAAAGGACTCCAATGGTAATGACCTGTACGGCTTTGCCTACACCAGAACCTCGGGTGGAACTTACTACGCCGTGGTGTATTACGCCGGCGGCGACGTCGATCTGGCAACGGCGGGCGAAATCCTGGGCAACCAGAGTCTGGAATACACTTCCACACATCTTGACGCTGACGACTCTCTGGTAGAAGATGGCGCAACCTACCAATCCAGTGCAAACGACGTTTACTACTACTTCTACTTCACGATCTACTGATTGGTAAAAGCGGGAAGAACCGTCCCTGGGAAGAGCGATTCTCCGTTGCGGAGCCAGGAATTTTGTTCTCGCTAAGGACACGAGAAAAAGAGAGAGTGGAGAAAGAGAGATAGAAGAGAGAGATATGTGAGAATTCTCTCTTTCTCGTGAGCGAAGCGAACTCTCGATGTTCTTTCTCTAGGGGTTTTCGCTCTTGCCTTCTCGTGATAGGAGCATTACGGGATGACAGTCCTTCTTTCTTCCCGTCATGCCGGACTCCGATCCAGCATCCCGCTCTTACCCACTGCTCACCACCCATCATGGTTCCTAAGAATATACACCCCACCGCTAAATCAGAGTTGATTTGACACATAATTGGCCTCTTTTTGCATTACAATAATCGTTATAAACGAGAGATTATATCAAAAGATGGAGGCGCTTAATGGATTAATGGCATTGATTGTGCTTCATAGGCGCTTTCTCTTTTATCTCTAAGAACTCTAAGCCTGACAAATAGGGAGGAATTTCTGTGAAAGGATCTAAAAAAGGATTCGTTTTTGTACTTATCCTGGTGTTTTTTTCGTCTATGATGATCTCTGCAAGTCTGACAAGAGAAATCGAACCGCTGCCTTTATGGGAAAAGGAATCAGCTCATGAAGCCCAAAGGATAATTGTTGTGAGTGATTTACATCTAGGAGTGGATGACAGTTTTTCCGAAACGGTGAAGAACAAAGACCTGCTCACTGAGTTCCTGGAACGACTGGTAATAAGCGACATCGACGAGCTTGTCATTGCAGGCGATATGCTGGACGAGTGGTTCGTACCGATATCGTATGAGCCTCATAACGATCTGGGAGCTTTCTTCGAGAAGGTTGCGGAAAATAACGCTTCGATTGTTGCAGCTTTTGAGAAGATTATCCAAAGCGGAGTTGTTGTAGCTTATGTTCCGGGCAATCACGACCTTCTCTTGGATGAAGAAACGCTTGCGAAATTGATTCCCGGAATTGTCCAGGCCCGCGATGTTGACGGTCTGGGAACCTATCGTACGGGTATGCGCTCCGAGATTGTCATCGAGCACGGTCATCGTTATGATACTTTCTGCGCACCCGATACTTTGTCCAACAAAGAAATGACCGGCGATTATCCCTCATTCTTACCTCCTGGTTATTTCTTCACCCGAATTGCATCTACATCCGTTGTGGAAGGCAAATCGGCACCCGATAAAAACCTACCCAGAATTGAAGCTCCTTCAAAAGAAGATGCGGATCAGCTTGATGCCTACACGTATTACAATATATGGCTGTGGGCTATGACAACCTTTCCCATCAAAGCCGATTTCGATGAAAAAGCCATTTATGTCGGCGTAAATGGATACGACAACAGTTTTTCTCTGAGCGATTTGTTGCCTACAGTCCAGGATGACGGCTCGATCAGCGCCGTGCTATATGCTAACGCTCAAAGACGTTGGGACGAAGTTCAGCAGAACAACAGAGTAGCCGTTAAGAATCCTTATTCCAAAGCGACTGCTGGTGCAATTGACCATACATTCTTTGACGAACAGGCTGTCAAGCAGTACTTTGATCTTGATCCGACCGTTGATGTGGTCGTCTTCGGGCACTCGCACGTGCCGCTCGTCAATCGCTACGAAAATGAGTATGACAAAGAAAAAGTATATGCCAACAGCGGTACATGGATTGACGAAAATCTGATCGGTCTGGAAAGGTGCTTTGTGGTTATCGAATCCGGTAAGCAGTTCACAGACGTTCGCCTGATGGAGTATCATGCGGATGGAACGATAAGCAATACCGAACAGAAGTAAGGACCCTGCTCTAATATAAAACCGGCTTTCATCAACTGAAACAGTGGCGGGAGCCGGTTTCTTTTAGTTTCTTCGCTGCCCAATCGGTGTCCAGATTAGGTCCGAATCACACTTCGTCCAGAAGAGTGGACTCGTCAACTCACCACCCGCCACGACTCTTAAGAACTGTGAGCGTTTGTTCATAACCATCACCGCCTTCAAACACTGGATATCTTTTCCAATCTGGTCATATGGTGATAGAATTGTTTAATTCGGACTCTTCGGGGAGGAGATGAGACCGTGCTTACGGAGGCTCTGTTCGAAGGGACTTTCGGTCGCGAACGCCAGAAGCACCGACCGGTGCTTCTCTCCCCGGCCTTGCTGGTGATAGATCTTCAAAATTACTTCAGTGACAGAAAATCGCTGGCCTATCTGGAAGGAATCGAAAAGGTTGTGGCCAGTGTGGGCAGACTCGTAGAAGGGTTCGTCAGCTGCCGCCTGCCGGTAGCTTCGACCGTTCACAGGGGTGGCTCGAAGATGATGGAGGAGTGGTGGGGCAACACCGTAGCCGATCGCTGGGCCATTCCTCAGTTCAGCGATTTTCCCGTCTTCTACAAAGATAGTTACGACGCCTTCCAGGGAACCGCGCTTGACGCTTTCCTAATAGACAGAGGGGTTAACCAGCTCGTAATTTGCGGCGTGAGAACGCATCTGTGCTGTGAGACTACGGCGAGATCGGCCTTCGTCAAGGATTACGGAACTGTTATGGTCGAAGATGCCCTGTGCGATAAAGATGTCGATCAGCACGTCCGGTCGCTTAAAAACCTTGCCAGCGGCTTTTCGGCCGTGTCAAACACTCCGGAGATTTTGGATTTGCTTAGGGAGCGTTTATGATCAACACGGTGGGAGTCGTCGGAGCCGGACCGGCCGGTGTCGCAGCCGCGATCATGCTCAAAAGATACGGGATCGAAGTGCTGATTTTCGAGAGGCGAACTGTGGGCGGTCTCCTCAACAACGCCTGGCGTGTAGAAAACTTCCCTCCGCTCGAACCATGCACCGGAGAGGAGCTCTGTCGAAAGCTGGAAGATCGCCTCAACGTCAACGACATCGCGATAATTCCCGAAGAGGTCACGGCTGTTCGCGATAGAATCATCGTTACCCGCAGGGCCCGATACACGGTCGATTACACTTTAGTAGCCACCGGAACCGCGCCGAAGAGGCTTCCCTCGCTCGAGACCTGCTCAAGGGTGGTTTACGAATACAGGGATATCCCCCCGGGAACGGAAGTTGTCGCCATCTACGGTGCCGGAGATATGGCCTTCGACGGCGCCGTCAGAGCAAGTCTGAGAGGAAGTAGAACCTTGCTTTTCGCCAGAGGCGAGACATTAAGGGCGATAGAGGCATTGAAAGTATCGGCGGAGAAGGCGGGGGTCGAGTTGCACAGGGCCGAACCTATCCTGCGGACCGAACCAGACGAAGCATTATTGAAGATCACGACCGCGCTGAACGTTTATTCGGTTGACGCTTTGCTTATATGTATTGGTAGAGAGTCCCTTCTTCCGAGGATCGATTCGGACAGATGCGAGATAATCGGCGATGCCAGGGGCGAGATCTACAGGCAGGCTTCAATAGCTATCGGAGACGGTATAAAAAGCGCCATGAAAATAGCGCTGGAAGGGTGATGAATCATGAAGATAATAGAGAGTTTCGGAAAGGAAGAACTGGCTATCGTACATGCCGGAGAGACTTCACGGGCTTCGTGGGTGGAGTTCGTCGAATCTCTGCAGCCACCGCTTCCACGCGAAGAGAAGTGGGTTCTGATCGTCTCCACGATGGACGGCTGCCCTGTTCAGTGCGCCTTTTGCGATGCCGGCGGGGCGTACAGGAGAAATCTTAGCAGTGAAGAGATACTGGAACAGATAGATTACATGGTGAGCCGCAGATACGGTTCCACCGTCAACGTAAAGAAATTCAAGATCCAGTTCGCGAGAATCGGAGAGCCTGCGCTAAACCCTTCCGTCCTGGAAGCGCTTGAAATGCTTCCCCAAAAGTACGACGCTCCGGGTCTCTTACCCTCGATCAGCAGTATCGCTCCGGCAAGCTCAAAAGGCTTTTTTGAAAAGCTATACACGATAAAAGAGAGGCTTTACAGGGGAAGGTTTCAACTCCAGTTCTCGATACACTCCACCGACATAGCCCAGCGCGACTGGCTGATTCCCGTAAGAAAATGGAGCTTCGAAGAGATAGCCGACTACGGAGCTTACTTCTGCGGTCCGACCGACAGGAAGATAACGTTGAATTTCGCTCTTTCTACCATGTCTCTGGTCGATAGCGACATAATTTCGAGATTTTTCGACCCGCGCAAGTTTCTCGTGAAGATAACGCCCGTGAATCCGACGTACCGCTCCCATGAAAAGGAAATCAAGACGGCGGTTGAAGACGACGGCTCGCTACTCTTGCACGCTAGCTTTGTAGATGGTCTTCGCGAGAAGGGTTTCGAGGTCATAGTGAGCGTGGGTGAGCCCGAAGAAAACCGAATAGGCAGCAATTGCGGGCTGTACATTCGCAGACATATTGACAGAATGAAGGAAAGTCCCGAAATGTATTCCTTCGTAAAGTCGAAGAATGATCCCGAAAGATCGGACAGTGACCACGGCGTACCGAAATGAAGTCCTGTGTTGTTTAAAGCCTTAAACAAAACTGAAGATACTCTTGCAGTCTGTATTCACCGGCCAGATCTGAAGGCCTCGGCAAGTTCTTTCATGTACGGATCGATGTGACTGAAGTAAAGTTTCAGTCCGCTGCAAAGGTAGTTAAGTCCGGCCTCCCCTTCAAGGGTCCTTACGAACCTGTTTTTCGGACATTCTCCGTGACAGGCAAACAAGTATTCGCATCTGTGACAGTAATCGGGAAGCGTCGCCGCCTTGGAAATACCGAATACCGTCTGCGACGTCGAGTTCACCATATCGATCAGTCTCTTGTTCATTATGTTTCCCAGCAAGTGTTCGGGATATACGAAGTGGTCGCACGAGTAGATACTTCCGTCGGCCTCTATCGCCAGCGCGCGTCCGCAGATCTCGGCGAAGATGCACAGCGAAGATTGCATACCCAGCCACTGACCGAGGGCACACTCGAAAAGGAAGACAAAGACACGACCGATATCGTTTCTGTACCAAATATCGAAGACACCGTTCAAGAAGCGCCCGTAATCCTGTGGAACTACCGACCAGTCCGTTGCGATCGACCCGGCTTTTGCCGGCAAAGCCTCGTTCGTGCCGATTATAGGCATCGAACTCTCGGCAATAAAGGTGGTGGGCCTCTCCTTGAAGATCTTCGGCTCGACCAGCGGAATGAACTGCATTCTCGTCGAACCCACCGAATCCCTCAGAAAGCGATACACCTCACCCGGGAATTTTGCGTTGATCCTGTTGACAACCGTGAGCGTGTTGAAATCTATGCTGTATCTATGAAGAAGCTTTGTGGCGTTGAAGACTCTCTTGAAAGTGGGACCCCCGTCTTTCGAGACACGATACACGTTGTGGAGCCGCTCGGGACCGTCGATGCTTATGCCGACCAGAAAGTTGTACTCTTTGAGAAACTCGCACCATTTCTCGTTCAGCAGGGTTCCGTTGGTTTGCAGGTCGTTGGCAATCTTTTTTCCCGGAGGACAGTACAATCTTTCGTACTCTATTACCTTTTTGAAGAAATCTATCCCGAGTAGCGTAGGTTCTCCGCCCTGCCAGGTGAAGACTATCTCCGAAACATTCTGAGAGTTTATGTACTCGTAGATGAACCTCTCCAGTACTTCCTCGCCGATGACCTTCCTGCTGTTGATCAATTCCTGTTTGTGGAGGTAGAAGCAGTAAGCGCAATCGAGGTTGCACAGCGCCCCGGTTGGCTTGGCCATGACATGAAAGGCCTGCACTTTGTGCTGATCATTTCTCTTGAGCGGTTCCTGTCGCATATTTTTACCTCCGGCCGATTGAACTCCGGTAGCTTCGAAGCCTTCCCGTCAACTCTGGAGATCTCAACCGCCAATCAATTGGATTCATTCCTTTAAAGTTAGATCGGGCTCAGCTTCTTTGGTACAATAATACAGGAAAAGTGTACCTAAATATGCTATCCACTACTCACCATGGCTCTTAAGAGGCTCGAAACACATAATTTGGGTTCCGGGGCATCCTCCATCGACGGAAAATGTATAATTGAAGTGTCATTGATTGAGAGGTGAGTTTAATGAGGGTTAGAAAGCAGCAATCCTTTCCGGTCTTCAGGATCATCTTCATTTCCAGCCTGGCAGTCTCTTTAGTCCTCCTGGTGTTGTTTCTGATGCTTTTGCTTAAGACCGGCAGGCTTGAGAAGACTCTTCAGGCTCTTGAAAAGAGGTACTCCGCTCTTGAACTCGAACTCGGTGCCGTGACAGGTACACAGAGGACGATGAAGATCAGTCTTTACTATTACAACGAACTTCTGGACAGGGCGATCAACGGCGATACCGCCTGCGATATAAACGCGGTTATTCCCGTTGAGAGATCCCTTCCTTATTCCCAATCACCGATAAACGATGTTATAAGGCTTTTGATAAGGGGAGAATTGACGAGGGCGGAAAGGGATCTGGGTTTTAAAACGGAGTTTCCCGGCAGGGAGCTCCAGTTTCTCGGGGCACGTCTGGAAAACGGTGTTCTATACCTGAAGTTCTCCGACCCCTCCGGCTTCACCTCGGGCGGCTCCTGCCGGATCGGCCTTCTGAAGGCGCAGATAGAGAAGACCGTGATGCAGTTCGACACGGTTAAGAGTGTCGTATATGAACCTGAGACGCTTTTTCAACCATAGAAGAGCCAGCGATGATATATAGTCTGTATTGAGGCTCTCATTTTTTTGATCAATTTGGTCTATCCGGGTTATCGGTTTTGCGTTTAGAGTGGTTTTTAAGATTGCGCTCATCGAACTGATCTCTCAGTATTGAAGCCATTTTACCCGGAGCGTCGATTCGGTGGTCCGGAAGGGGTTTTGTTTTTATCTTCGGCCTCTGATCGTACGATTAGTCGACTTATGACGTGATAGAATATTTCGGGAATGGGGAGTTGCATCTTGAAGAATTTCAGAATAAGAGACCTGGCTTTGCGGTTCAATTATGACAGCCCTTCGATCTTTAGGTCTGAGGTAAAGGCCATAGATCGGGACGAGTTTCTTTCTGCCGAGGAAAGGGAGTTTCTCCTGGCTCTGGACTTTGCCTACGCGAAGACCTTCGATGAAAAGCCAGGTCTTGTGATACAGGATTCGGACATAGATTCGCTGGCTAAAGGGCTTTATGCGCTCTCTTATTTCTACGCGCGCAACTCCGAGGATAAAATAGCCTACATGGTTTCCAGGCTGGGGGTCGATTTGATTGCCCCGAAGTGTTCGGCTGAGAACTCTATCAACTTGAGGATGCTTCATATGATGACTTCTTTCGAAATGGGCTTCGCAAAAGAGACGCTCTCTCTCTTTCACCAGCTCATAGGCCAGGAACGGTTCGTTCCCGGAACGAAGAAGTTCGAGTATTACAACAATCTGGGACTGGTTTCCACACAGCTTCAGACCGGCGACAATCCGTGGGAACTTTACGAAAAGGCCAAAGCCGAAACACGCTCGCCAGTGAGGGCTACGATCGTTCAGTTGAACATAGCCGATTATCTCTACTCTCAAAAGAGATTCAAAGAAGCGCTAAACGCTCTGGAAGAGACGATCGAAATCCCCGATTTCGACTCCGTCAACGGCTATAGATTGATGCTCAATTTGAAGATAATGCTTCAAATGAACGATCTCGCAAATGCCGGTAGAGTGGCCGAACAACTCGAGGCATTGATACACTCGAGCAGTAGCTGGACCGACATTGCGGTTTCGTATATATTTCTTGGACATTTCTTTTCGAGAGTGAAATCCATCGAAAAGGCCAGGTATTATCTAAATCTTCTCAAGTCACTGCCAGATGAGTGCGTGACCAACTATATACTGGGTGAAACACTTATTCTTGAAGCTTCGTTGCTACATAACCGCGGCGACTATTTCAAAGCCCTGGAAAACTCAGTCAGGGCCTTCGAGTCGCTGAGCGTTTACAGCACGATATCGCCACACCTGAAAGACTTCGTCAACAACCTCTTCGAGAGTCTGGTGTCCGTATTCAACCAGCTCATGTACGAACTCAGGCGGAAAGATGACTACACCGCTCTCCACACGCTCAGAGTCCTGAAGCTCTGCTATGGTTTTGGAAAGAGTCTCTCTCTGGAAAAGATGGATCTTTTTAACCTCTCGATAGGTGCGATGCTTCACGACTACGGAAAGGTCGATATCCCGTTCGAGATTCTCAATAAGCCTTCTCTGCTCACAGATGAAGAGTATTCGATAATCAAGTGTCATACGATCTACGGTGACAAATATCTGGGCGACCTCCGTTTCCCTGGTACCGTGAGAGATATAGTCAAGCATCACCACGAGAGAATCGACGGGAACGGCTATCCCGACAACCTTATGGGAGACGAGATCCACTACCTCGTTCAGATAGTTGCGATAGCCGATGTTTACGACGCTTTGACCACTGACCGCCCTTACAGAAAAGCACTCTCACGGGAGACGACTCTGTCCTACCTCAAAGAAAAAGGAGGCCAGATAATCGAAATCGGTCTCCTGAGGAAATTCATCGCATATGTGAGAATGAACGAAATCATCGTAAAGCATGAGGAGCTAGAAAATATATGGAACACAATAATATCCGAATTTTTCAGAGTGACTGACATCAACGAAACGGCCGATATGCAAGGTCAGTGAGAAGGCAGATGTTCCGTAAAGAACCTGCCGTCGGCCGGTTCTTATCAAGCACCCTCGGGAATCTTCCAGAAACCGGGGCCGCCATCGGCAGTTATCGCGTCTTCGGGAATTTTCCAGAAACCTGGGCCTGCAAAAGCTACCGTGCCGAACGCTACCATACCTATGAGAAGAATTGCTATCATTTTTTTCATCACTTAGACCTCCCTTAATCCCTTCTAATAGTCACTGATTGAAACATCGATGATTGAATGCCCTGTCGAATCAAGCGCCCTCTGGAATCTTCCAGAAACCGGGGCCACCATCGGCAGTTATCGCATCTTCGGGGATCTTCCAGAAACCTGGACCCGCAAAAGCTACCGTTCCGAACGCTACCATACCTATGAGAAGAATCGCTATCAACTTTTTCACTTCAAACACCTCCGATTTTAGTAGTTTCAAAACACCAGGAACTGCTCCTGCCTTTGAAGGTAGCTAATGCGGTTCTTCTTCTTCGGGAATCTTCCACATAAAAACGCCTCCTTGTCAGTTGTTTGAGTAATATTTCACTACGGTAATATCGAATAATTTTGAAATAATCTTTGGAATTGCCAATAAAAACCTGCTATAGAACTAATCGCTTGAGATAACCTATCGCCGTGCTCTTCACTATATATTTGGATATCAAGTACATTTTAGATGTTATCGTAAGATAATTCAAAGATTAGCAAGAAAGAGATTTCATTTGATAATCGGTATTAAATAGCTTTGAATGTCCATAATCGTCATACATCGACTATGGAAAATCACATTAATCAATAGAGTATCTAATTCGATTTAATCTATTGAATTATATTATACTTATCGATGGCCGTGGTCGATTCACGCGTGTTTTCGAAAAAAAACAATCGTTGAATTGATTCGAACACTATCATCTAACTATTCAATCCAGTTTGAATTGTTCAAAACTACGGAAAGGCATTATGTAAAAAATAGGAGTCGATGTACCTTGATTCCAGATTCTATCCGGCAATAAGTCTCCAGAAGATACCGGCCACTCCTGTGCCCAGAACTATCCAGATCACGGAGGGTTTGTAGCGGTAAAGCACATAGAATGCGATCAGCCCGATCACCACGGTGAAGAGGTTGTTGATCGATTCGATCCCTATGCGGAAAGTGGCCGCCAGTATGAGCGAAACGATCGAAACCCTCAGGGCGTTGAAGACCTGGGCCGTATCTATCCAGCGAGAGAGTATTTTGAGAAGTTTTAAAATCAAGAAGATCCAGAAAACACTCGGAAGCACGACACCAATCGTCGAGATTATCGAACCGCCCAGCCCGGCTATTCTGTAGCCTATGAAGGTGGCCGAGTTAATCGCTATCGGTCCGGGGGTCATCTGCGAGATAGAGATCAAGTCGAGAAACTCCGGTAATTCCAGCCATTTATTCACATTGACTATCTGATCCTGAATAAGGCTCAGGGCGCCATAACCTCCGCCAAAAGCGAGGAATCCGATCTGGAAAAAGGCCCAGAAGAGTTCTAGAAAGATCATCTTTTGCGCCCCCTGTCGATGAAATACACACAGACCGAGCTTATGAGCAGTATCCAGATCGAGGAGAAGTTCAGCAGAACTATGGCTGCCGTACCGGCTGCGATTATCGCGAGGATCAGATATTTCCTGACATTTTTCTTTATAAGTTGTAGAGATAAATTCGCGAGAATAACCGTTACGCCGACTCTGGCTCCCATGAAAAACCCTTCGAAGACCGGCAGGTCGGCGAAATCGGCGAAAAAGCTGGCGATAACCAGTATTATAAGGAATGGAGGCAATATGGAACCCAGAACGGCCAGTACGGCTCCCCACAGACCCGCGAGTTTTGTGCCGAGGATCATGGCCGTGTTGACGGCTATCACTCCGGGCACTGTCTGGGCCGTCACGATCACGTCCATGAACTCGTCTTCACCGAGGAGTTTGTACTTATCTACGATGAACTCCTTGATCACCGGGACCATGGCGTAGCCGCCGCCTATGGTGAAGGAGCTGACTTTCACAAATATCATAAACAGCTTGAATAAACTCATACAAGTGTCAACCCTCATAATTTTTTGTCGTATCTGTCCGCTCTATCAAGATGGGTCGCGCCGGAGCTCCGGAGCCTTTACGTGCATGGCCAATCAAGGATATTTTACAACCTGGCGTCCTTTCTTGCAGTCTTATACACTGAAACAACATCAGAGAGTGTGCCGGGCGTGTTAAACTTGTCTTTAAAGGAGGTGAGATAAATGGAGAACAGGATAAAGTGGGGCGCCAGGGCGGTTTCCTCCGACGGAAAGGACCTCGGGAAGGTTATACGGGTTGTGGTACACCCAAAGAACAACGAAGTGACTCACGTCGTTATCGAGAAAGGCATATTCAACAGATTCGCCAAATTGATCCCGATAGCCACGGTTTTCTTCGCGGCACCCGACGAAGTGCGTTTGAAGATCGACTCCAAAAACGTAGAATCCCTTCAGGACTATGAAGAGACTTTCTTCGTTACAGGCGAAGAGATCGAGAATCTGGAGAGTGGAGTTACCCCTGTTTACTGGCTCAGACCGGTCGGAGATTACGCCGAACTGTATCCCCTTCCTCCCCTCAACACATCGATAAACGTACCCAAGGACACCAAATCCCTGGAACCCGGCTGTGATATAGTCACTGTTGAAGATAAAGCAATAGGACGGGTTCGAAGTTTTGTCCTGAACGACGAAGGAAAGATCACCCATGTCGTGGGCGATATCGGTGGTTTCGGCTCTAAGTCCAGAAAACTTATACCCATAGACTGGGTGGAAGATATAGACGAAGCGAAAGTTCTGGTTTCCGCTTCAGCGATAATGATCGAAAAACTACCTGAAATGGAATGATCTTGATTTGTTGGTTTATTATCTGGTTTTTTCAGTGGTTCTTTTTGCTCTCAATTTCGCCAGGGGTGTGCGGGTGGATCTCGTGTTTTTCTTTCTTCCTGCAGTTGTCTTGCTGGATTACTATATCGTTCTCGGCCTGCCCGGGAGTTCCTTCGCCGGCAGGGTGGCCCTGTTCGTACAGAAGGCCGACAGCCTGCTGAACTTCAGAAAGACCTTCGAAGAAGAGACGAAAGGAAAGCTGATAGATTCGGAAAATCTGAAAAACCTCGAACAGGTCGTAGCTTCGCTCGAATCAAGGTTGAGAAAGCCGGCCGAGATTCAGAGAAAGCTGTACCTCTTTTCGATATACGTGGCCCCGCTCTTCCCGATGGCGGTGATGCTTTCTTCTATTCTTCTGCAAAGGAGAACAGAGCTTTACGCAGGTCTGTTCTCTTACGGAGCTTCCCTCATAATCGTCATTCTTGCCAGAAGAGCCTTTAGAACGCTTGAGAATACTATAGAAAAGTTAAACAACGAGATAAGAAAAGCTATAGAAGATATATCGTATAATTAGAACATTGTTTTCTGGCTGTTCGATCGAAAGGAGATGCTACCAATGACGTTTGTCGAAGTCAGGGACCTGAGCAAAACTTACAGGTCCGGCGAAGTCGTAGTTGAAGCATTGAAGGAAGTTTCGTTTGATATATACGAGGGTGAAATTCTTTCGATCCTCGGACCTTCGGGCTGTGGAAAGAGCACTCTTCTCAACTGTTTGTCGGGTATAGATGAACCAACCGGCGGAAAGGTGATAATAAAAGGCATCGATCTCCACTCCCTGAGAGACGACGAAAAAACGCGGTTCAGGGCGATGAACATGGGTTTCGTTTTCCAGTTCTACAACCTCATCCCAGTTCTGAGATCGGTCGAAAACGTCGAGCTGGCTATGCTGACGATGGGAAGCAGTCAAAAAAAGGCCAGACAGGCCGCTATGGACATACTGGGGAAAGTCAATCTCGATGGTCGGGCGACATATCTACCCTCTCAACTGAGCGGAGGAGAGAGGCAGAGAGTCTCCATAGCCAGGGCGCTGGTGCACAGGCCGGCCATAGTCTGGGCCGACGAACCTACCGGGGCTCTGGACACGAAAACCAGCACCGAGCTCATGAACCTCATCATTGAGCTGAACAAAACCTTCAACCAGACCTTCGTTATCGTTACACACGACGAAAGGGTGTCGAACTACTCTAACCGTATTCTGCATATGGATAGCGGAAAAATATTGAAGATAGACGAAAACCAAAATTTGAAGGTGTCTCAGAATGTTGATTCAAATTCTTAGTATCCTGGTTGGAGTTGCGACCTTCGCGATAGTAGTCTCCATGATCTTCAATCCGGTGATATTCAAGATTGGCTTCAGAAACATCTTCAGAAGAAAGGCCGACACGCTGCTGGTGATTCTAGGCTCGCTTATAGGTACGGCCCTTATAGTCGGCTCGATGGCGATGAACGATTCCTTCCAGAAATTTCTGCACAACCAGATAGAGCGGAGCAACGGCGAGATTGACGAGTTCATCTTCATTCCTTCGGATAACCAGACCATAGTGAAAGAGTTCATACCCAACGGAGAGATCGAAACTCTGGTGAAGCATCTGCTTCAGGATTCGAATGTCGATGGCCTTCTCCCACTGTTGAGTAGAAACGTCACGGTAGGCCGGCCGGGAGAGACGAGAGCGCAGAACGGAAAATCAGTCCAGATCTCACTAATCGGTGTTAAACCCGAAGACCTGACTAAATGGCCGGACTCGAAAGGCGTGGTCGATCCGTCAGATCTCTCGAGTACCGACGGCATCGCCAGTGTCGTCATAAACAAAGAACTGGCCGATTCGCTTGCTCTATCGGTGGGCGATACGCTGGAGATAATGTCCGATGCGGGACAGAGATTGCTTTTCTGGATCGAACTCCCCAGAGTCCAGATCTCCGACATAGTCAAGGGCGACGGTCTGCTCTACTACCAGGTTGAAGCGAACAACCAACCTCCAAACGGTTTCACGATGCTCGCGGATATAGACACCGCGAGAGACTTACTCAAGATAAACGTTCCCGATTATTACAACGGCCTTCTGGTATCCAACAGGGGGGATTTTCTTGGCGGAGTCAAATCGACCGATGCGGTAGCGGCGTCTATAGAGAAGATTGCCGGCAGAGAATTCAAGGTCGAGACACCCAAAAAGGACGCCCTCGATATGGCCGATCGGGGCAATATCGGACTGTTATTTCTCATGTTGAGCGTTTTTGCGATTTTTGCGGGGACACTGCTTCTCTCAAACATATATCTCATGCTTGCCCAGGAACGAAGGATGGAGCTCGGTACGCTGAGAGCGATAGGTTATACAAGACGTAGAGTCTCCAGGACCATTCTTTACGAGGGCTTCTTCTACTCTATACTCTCCTCGGCCATAGGCGTGGTAACGGGTGTAGCGCTCGCGAACTTCATATTCGAGAGCTTCGTCAATCTTTTCACGGACATAACCGCTCTGATACCCTTCGAAGGGGCAGCCACCATGTTCAGCACCATACAGAACTCCTTCGGGTTTTTCGTACGGCCGGAATCGATCTTCTACGGCTTCTTGTTGGGCCTGATAATACCCATGATAATAATCGTCTATACGGGAAGGAAGATATCCAGAACCAACATAGTTACGGCAGTCAGAAACATACCCGATGAGATGGATCAGAAGAGCAGGTTCATGATCAACATTATGGCCTCGCTGGGTGTGTTGATCTCGATCATCATGGCTTACAGCGGTTACTCGGCCGGAAACGCCACGCTCTTCTTCGTTGGAGTCGTCGTTACCGGGCTGCTTTTCCCGGTGGCGATACCACTCAAGAATAAAAGAACGATCGAATCGCTCTTTTCCATAGGAGTGATACTCTTCACGATGTTCAGCAATTCCTTCTCCCTGATAGCCGAAAACAGCGGAGATTCCGTCTATCTGGTCGTGGCGAAGGGCGGCGCGATACTCTTCGCCGGTCTCTTCCTGATAGTTTATAACCTCAAGACCTTCGAATACATACTCAACAAGATCTTCCAGAAGACGAGATCGGCGGCGCCGGTTTTCAAGATATCGATCGCCTTCTCCGCCAGGAACCGTGTCAGAACCGGGTTGACGATAGCCATGTACGGTGTCGTCATCTTTGTAATAACGTTGATTTCAATCATCCCTTACTCCCAGGAACAGGTGCTCGTCAAAAGCAGAGACATGATGTTCGGGGGGTACGATGTTGGTGTCTTCTCACTCTCTACAAGAAACATGGTCTCCTTCAGCGATCTGCAATCTAGAGGCGAAGTCTCGGCCCTCACCAACATAGAGAGTATAAACGTGGCGATGAAGAGAGAAGAAAGATACGTCCGTGAATACATGTACGGACTGGACGACAGTTTCATAGTCAACAACAAGTTCACGGAAATAACGTTCGATAAAGGCACGTTCAAGAACGCCAGAGAAGTCTGGGAGCATTTACGGTCTACCCCCGATACTGTTGTAGTCTCTTCCAACGTCATTCCCGGAATACTCCCCGGAGATACCGTCGAGCTGAGAAGATTGGTTCAACGAGAGGAAGATACCGGCGGTATGTCGTCTTTCATGATGAGAGGCATGAGTGACATCATAATCGGCGAGGAACGCGTTAAAATGACAGTCATAGCCACACTCCCGGAAAATACGATAACGTATATGAACGGGATATTTGTGTACAGAGGAAACATCCCCGAATCCATCGACGGTAAGGTCTCGATCAGGAATTACCTCTTGAATTTGAGGGGAGAAACTCAAGAAGAGAAAAAGGCGAGTTTCGAGTCTCTGAAAGATGGTATGGGTTCGGGAAGTCTCTTTATGATCTTCGTTGACGATATAATAGAGTTGACAACGACGATTATACAGGGAACAATAAGTATTCTGAGATCCTTCCTGTACTTCGGTATGCTCGTCGGAATAGTCGGTATAGCCATAATAATGTTCAAGGCCCTTTACGAACGCAAGAGGATAGTCGGCATGCTCAAAGCCATAGGATTCACAAAGAAGATGGTCTTCGCCTCTTTCGTTCTGGAGACATCGTTCATAGTCGTAATCGGGATCGTCCTTGGAATAATAACCGGTACCCTCACCAGCGTGGAAATCTATGCCTCCCCTCTCATGCAGGGCATGGCTCTTTCCATTCCCTGGGATCAGTTGCTGGGAATGTCACTGATATTCTACGTCGCATCGCTGGTTTCAACGATAATACCGAGCTACATCGCATCGAAGATACCTCCGGCAGAGGCGTTGAGGTATTTCGAATAAAAAGGAGGTTCTCGAATGAGCAGGATACTCGTCGTCGATGACGACCGGGCGGTTCGAGTTCTCTTGAAATCCATACTCGTCAAGGACAGTCATGAAGTTATCGAGAGTCCTGACGGGAGTTCGGCGTTGCTGGCGGCCAGAGAAGAGCGGCCCGACTTGATCTTGCTCGATCTCATGCTCCCCGATTATAACGGACTGGAAGTTCTATCGGGACTCAAAGAAGACAGCGATCTGGAAGTTATACCGGTGATAGTTCTAACGGGTTCGTCAGACCGCCAGAGCAAGTTAACGGCCCTGAGTTCTGGAGCGGTAGATTTCATATCCAAACCCTTCATGTCGGAGGAGGTTCTGCTAAGGGTCAATACACAGCTCAAATTGCACAATCTCATAAAATCTTTGAGGGTAGCGGTGGACAGCCTGCAGAACGACGTTCTGGCCGCAGGTAGAATTCAGGCGGCCCTCGTACCTCAGAGCGCACCTCAGGGACTGAAGATGGAATGGATCTACTCTCCCTCGTACAGAGTGGGCGGCGATATATTCGACGTCGTAAAACTGGGAGAGGAAAAGTTCTTTGTCTATCTGGCCGATATGTCGGGTCACGGTGTGAACGCGGCGATGCTTTCGGTCATGGTTCACAGATTCATCGAGGATTACAGGGGAAGGATTGGAGAGGGGGAATTCGACCTTAAGGACTTCATGGCCGAACTGGACAGCAGTTTCAGGTTCGAGAAGTTCAATCTCTTCTTCACGATCATCTCGATGATCATAGATACCGCGAGTAAAAAACTCCTGTTGTGCAACGCGGGGCACCCCTCTCCGCTGCTGATGGAAAATGGAAGGTTCAGGGTTCTCGAAAACAAGGAAGGCCTGATAGGCATGAACATGATACGCGGAGCGATCGAAGAGCTCAACCTTTCGGGAGGGGACAGGTTAATTCTCTACACGGATGGCTTCACAGAGTCCACTAACGAAGACGGAGAGATGTTCGGCGAGGAAAGGTTGCAAGATATCCTGCAGGGCTGCCTGGATATGAGCCTTTCCGCAACCAAAGAGAATCTGAGAGATCGTTTCGAAAAATTCAAGGGAATCAAGAATGCCGAAGACGATGTCTCGCTATTGCTGATAGAGTTTTAGCGTAGAGGATCTCCACGTCGAGGAAGGTAAGTTGAAAAAAGGAGGGATTCCACAACGTTGGTTGTGGGTGCATTATGTTTAAATTCGAATTGCTCAAAAAAAGTATTGGTGTAATCTCCCTGGAGAAACCCGTTAGAATTACCGGGGAGACATCGGCCAGTTTCCGCAAGTGGTACGAGAGCAAGGATCTGGCCAGTTGTTCCGCCGTGATAATCGACGGCAACAATATTCAATTCATAGACTCGATGGGAATTGCCGCGTTGATCAGCATATACAAGTCTCTGACGCCGAAGGGAAGCAACCTCCACCTTGTGAACCTGTCCCCGGAGATCAAAAAACTCCTGGCCACGCTCCGACTGGACAGGCTCTTCCAGATTCACGACGGCACAGTCGAAGAGGCTGTAAAGTCTCTGTAAGATAGGTTGGATGAGGCAGTCGAAGCAGCGGTTCTCAGTTAGACCTCTGATGGGGGAGGTAGATTCGGTCTCGGCCAGAATAACGGAAATAGTCAAAGAGGTAGCCGGCGAAGAGCGTGGTTTCAGGGCCGGCCTGGTAGTCACCGAGGCCTGTGTGAATATAGTCAAGTACGGTGATCTGGGAGAGGAAGAGAGGATCGAGATAGAGCTCAGCTTCGAAGACAACGATGCGAAGATAGTTATCGAAGACACTTCGCGAGAGTTCAACCCCCTAGATGTGAGCGATCCAAACCTCAACAACTTCGAGCTCCTACAGAAGGGCGGGATGGGAATCTACCTCATCAAGAGATGCTCCAAAAAGGTTGACTACGCATATAAGGACAACAAAAACATACTGACGGTCATTATTTGATTTCGAAAATCGCGGCTGGACCACTTGAACCGGCACGCAGATATATGTTATAAAGTACACAGGTCAAAACTGTAAAGGTGCAGAAATGAAGAAACTACCCCGGTAATCGGCACAATTGAATATCGCTTTCCCGTAATCGACTCGTGTTAAGCATTCGCGTCATTTTTTTCAATGGCTCAACACAGCCAACACTTACATTTAATAACGAAAATTCTCACAGGCCATAATGGAGGTGGTTTCTTTGCTACACGTGAAAGATCTATCCGTATCGTTCGACAGTCTCGATGTTCTGAAAAAAATAGATCTCGACCTGTTACCCGGGGAGGTACTGGCGCTCACCGGCCCCAACGGCTGCGGCAAAACGACTCTTCTCAGAGCGATAACCGGCGAGATAGCCCCTTCCGGCGGGAGTGTGCAGATCGAGCGTGGTTACTGGCCCGTTTACGTCCGGCAGGAAGATGTCGATTACCGCGGAAGCACGGGCAACTACCTGCTCGGCGCGAGACCGGAGCTGTTGAAATTGCATGAAAAGCTCGAGGCGGCCGCCGACCCACTCGCGTACGCCGAATACATAAACGAGTACCACGCGACCGGGGGCTTCGACTTCGAAGAGGAGATAGCACTGACGCTCGTGGATTTCGGCTTCGAGAGCGACGAGATCCATAAAGGGTTCAACGAACATTCACAGGGTCAGAAGAGGCTTCTCTCTATAATGAGAGCGCTCCTCGGCCGGTCGAAACTCCTCCTGCTGGACGAGCCGACCAACCATCTCGACATAGCCATGACGCTGAGGCTGGAAGGAATCGTCAACAGACTCAAAAGACGGGGAACGGGAACAATCGTGGTCAGCCACGATCGTACTTTCATAGACAGGGTAGCCGACAGGACGATCTATCTGAAGTTCGGTCAATCGTTATCCGTCAACGGCGGTTACTCGCTGATGCTCGAACATCTGGAGAGCGATTTCCGCTCCAGAGAGAAAGAGGCGGGAGAGATCGACAGGAAGATTCGTCAACTGGAGGCCGAGGTTGTGAGAAGGAAGAACTGGTCGGCCTCCAAAGAGGCTTCCAAAAGGTACGCGATGGATAAAGGTTACGTTGGCCACATGGCCGCCAAACAGGCCAGACGGGCGATGGCCGTCCAGAAAAGAACCGGAAAACTGATCGAAGAACTGAAGGAAAGAAAGCCCTTCGTCGAGAAGCCACTCTCTTTCTCTCTTTCAGATTACGCCGTTTCCAGGAGAAAGATGGTGAGCGCCGAGGATATCAGATTCTCTTACGAAGCGGACGAGATCATAAGCGGGGCCTTTATGGATATAGACACCACCGACAGGGTGGGGATACTCGGGCAAAACGGTTCGGGCAAGACGACGTTTATGAAGTGCCTGATCGGAGAGCTCGAACCTTCATCGGGGAAGATTTACAGGAACGAAGGCGTTAGATGGGCCTATATTCCCCAGAACGTTCTCGATTTCTTCGAGAGGGAGATGCTGATCGAAGAGTTCCTCTCAACAGGAATAGAGGAGGAGAAGCT